>OOCQ01001338.1_pt1 | contig 15420 bp, 8 predicted proteins | sample 1671121 | NCBI WGS metagenome assembly OOCQ01 (sample SAMN06348124, study PRJEB24527) | human gut metagenome | biome: human gut; feature: ankylosing spondylitis patient; material: feces | host: Homo sapiens | place: China | collected 2015-10 | reverse complement strand
AGCGTCTTTGCCAAGGACTTTAGCAGCCTTGAGCAAAAGAGAACCTGAACCGCAAGCAGGGTCTATAAAAACGCTGTCTTTGATACAAACAGAAAAAGACTTGAAATAAAGGGCTTTCAAGGTTTCGCTGTGTTTTACAGCAGAGCTTCGGAAGACCTTTTTCTGTTTATTTGATTGTTGCTGGCCGCTTCTGTGGCTTTTGGAACTTACCCCTCAAAAACGGCTGCCGGAGGAATAATTAAATAGTGTGGAATAATTAAAATGTTTGCCGCTCCACTTATTCACGTACAATAGCACGTTTCACATCTTTGTATTTTTCACGCAGATCCGGTATGTCTACTTTTCTTCCGAGAAGTTCTTGAACCACTCCCCATAAGCCGTTCTTCTCATCTGGGAATCCGTCCATGTAATCTACAAACGGAAGGCTATTAACGACCAGCGTTTCTCCTTCAATACCACGTCCGGGAACCCCGTACTTTATCACAGGCTCCTTACCACTTCGGATATTCTTTCCGAACACAATCGGCTCAGAGACTGGTGCGCCTCCCAAAAGAGTCATGCTGATTGCGATATCGAGGATTTGGCCATCAAGTTCTATCCATGAGTGATCGAAATAGAGACCTTGCCCGAGCATTTCTCCTATGCATAGCTTGGGAGAATACCCCAGTTCAGAAAGCGCAACATATAAGGCAGAACAGCTTGCATGGCAAGCACCCCACCATTGTTTCCGCTTCATATATTCACTCAAATTGCAAAGGACATTTGCGATGTCCTCTTTGTAACCGGCATTCTGAACAGCAGCTCTAATCAGATCACCGGTACTCATGGATTCCTTCAAAAGACAGCAATGCTTATATTTCTTTCCGCTACCACATGGGCATGGGTCATTTCGTCCGATTTTCATTCGTGATCACTCAACATTCTTCTTCAGCTGTTCAAATGCAGCTTTAATTTTTGCCGCCATCAGCTTTCTGCGCTCAATCAGGAAGTCCTCATAGGGCATATTCTCCCAACCGTGCGGAAGTGCATTTTCTTCTTCCATACGCTGGATTTCTTCAGGGCTGCGACCCTCACAAACAACAGGATAATAAATCGAGGGAGCCTCATCGAGTATCTCCATATTATCCTTCCAATCGATGAAGGCGTAGTTAGCCATCTGGTTGATCTTAGCGTCGTTATATCCCAGCGTCTTCAGATAAGCCTTCGGGAACAGGTGATGCTTCTCCAGTGACTTTCTCTTACCGTCGGTACCGGGCTCGAATAGTTTGCTGACGAGCAGATTACTCTTCGAGAACAGGATTTTAGCATTCAGAATGTTTAAGGCGGCTACATAGGCGTTCCAAGCATTATTGCCTCGGCCCGATACTGCCAAGCCCTCGGAACCGATAAGAGTAATATCGAAGTAGTCGTTTGTAAGCCGCTCCTCAACCCTCGACAAAATGAATCGCTTGTATTCTTCCAGCGAGGTTAGTTCCTTGATAGAGTTCAGGTGATTTTCGACTGTGGATTCAAATGATCCAGTATAGAGCGAGACAAGAGACGCATAGAAAAACCACAGCGATGTCAAATGCAAATTCTCGTTGTACGACGCATTAAACCTATACTTTGCGATGAGGTAGAATGCATAGGTGTAGTAGATTGCGTTTCCCGAAAGAATCAGATCACCGGACAGATAACCGGCATTCATGATAGATTTCAAGAACTCGTGCCAGTTGTGGACGTTTAGAACGTCTGGGAGCTTTGCCTTAAGCACATCGAAACGCTGATCACGTAGAGTTTCATCTACAGCACCTTTTTTGTCGAAGTCAGCTCCACGAAGCAGTTTATACCCATATTTCAAACGAGCTCGGTCAAAAGCATACGCCATAACCACACGAATGACATCCTGAGCTGTGACCTCGGTAAGCTGGTTGTACGATGTGATTTTGTCCTTGGAAGGGTATGTTGACTCCATGCTGAACTGTTCGATCTCTTTTCGCCCCTCATCCCAATAGAGTGAAAGAAGGGTCAGAATAAAGTCGTTCTGCTTCAATGCCACACCGCCGGAATTAACACGAACAAAGATTTCAGAGACATCCTCTTCCTCAGCGTTGGCCTTGATATCAAATACCGGAAGCGTGTGTTGTTTCAAATTTGAAAGCGCAGTGATGTTTTCGGAAATCAGATCTTGTTCCTCGTCGCTCAGCGTTTCACCTTTGGAGGACCGATATTCATCCAGCCTCTTGGTAAAGTTGATGATCAGCTTTGTAATATTCGATGTAGTGAACACTTCGCTGATGTTGTAGATCCATTCAGGGTCTTTTTTCGTCGCCTGATAACCAACCTCGAACTTATTCTTCACCGGGCAGTAGGAAATCACGATAGACTTCTCGTCGTATTTTGAATTGATGACCTTTTTCCCTTTCATAACGGCATAAAGGGAGGTCAGTCTCTGCTGGCCATCAATGATTACCTGCTTCGGAGATTCATAGTTGTGGGTGTCTGTTCCGATGGTTTTCTTCTTTTCAAGCGTAGGACACTCCCACAGCATCAAATAACCGATGGGGTACCCGCACATCATGGAATCGAACAAATCACGCACCTTTGAATCCTTCCAGATAAACGGCCTCTGAAGTTCCGGAAGGCCAAGTTCTCCTGTATCGATCTTTTCGATCAACTGATTAACTGTTAAAGTCGTGTTGCTAAATATCTGTTGCATTCACCGTTCCTCCTGCTTAATCTACGAATAAGTTCGGGATATCGTGTAGTCTATCTTGCTTTTACACATTACCGCTTTCAGCTATAAACAGCTCCGGCATGTTGTATAGTACACTCGACGCCTCTGTTCGAGCGTTAGTATTTGAGCATTCAAGCAATGCCGTGCTCAGATGCCATTTTCCATCCGGCCCTTCGATAATAAACTCATCCTTGTTGTTCCGGATATATGTGGATACCTCACGAGAGAATCCGTTCCGCTGAAGAAGGATTGTTATTGGATTCGTCGTTCCGTATTCTACAAATTCGTACCAGTTGTTATCAAACTCCTTCAGCTGATGGACCGTCTTATACTCATTCGAGAAGCGAAGGAAGTAGTTTGAAATACTGAACAGCACAATGTTATCAATGACCTCCAAGGTGTCGGCAAACACGATATTGCGGTGCCGGAGTCCATCGTCATAGTATTCTTTCTGGCCTCGGTTCACCCAGAAGTTATCCCGGTGCTGCTGCCGGTACTCCAGTGCCTTTTTCATGATATTGCTAAGGCCAGTACCTTCCATCCATTGAATAAGAACAACCGCATACCAGCGCAGGAGCGTCGGCTTTCCGAGTGTGGAGGCTTCATACTTTCCCCATTTGAAGATCCGACTCAGCTTTTCAAGGAAAGCCAAAACGTCGTCATAGTTGAACCTGCCATTTACACGGTCAGGGTATTTCAAGCCCATTGCGATAGCGGCACGTAGGTTTTTCGTCTGATCCACCGAGGTGTTGATATCATCATCCGGTTCTGTGAACGGATCAGTAAAGGCTTCTCGTATTTTCGCTTCGTCCTTGGGTGTCAGCAGATTAGAGAACTCACGCCTTACAAGGCTGTCGTTGTCCTGCATACTATCCCGTAAAAGAATGAGGGCAAACTTACGCATCATTACATAGGCTTCCTCTGACTGTGCGTCATTTCTTTTTACGAGTTCAATATTGCCCTGCAGTAGTGCCTCGACGACATATTTCTTTTCGGCGTTTGTTAGGCTCTTCGGTCCGGCCTCGATAGAAAGCGTTTGCTTCGGGACCTCTTTCTTCAAAAGGTCACATAGTCTTCCTGTTTCAGCTTTTCACCCTGCGAGACGAAGAATACATTCCCGTAAAGGTTGAAACGGATGCGTCCGACACGTCCTATCAGGTTTCGGAAGTCAACCGGCGTCATCACCTTTCGGAAAATCTTGTTATCGGTAATGAACAGATTATCCGCTGGGAGGTTGACACCCTCAAGTAAGGTGCTGGTACAGAATATAGTCGTGATTTTGCCACGACGGAACATGTCCTCGATACGCATTCTGATGGCAGCTGGTAGGTATCCAATGTGATATGCGACGCCCTTTTTTATAATCTGGGCCAAATAGTAGTCGCCGTGAACTTCATTCGTGATATCCCTTGCCAGTGCATTCAGGTCATTATCCTGAATTTCCGAAAGCTGATCTGCAAAAGCAAGCGCATTTTCAATCGCCTTACTTCTACCGTTGCAATAAACGATGGTCTGCTGCTTTCGCTCAAAGGGGAGAGCCCGGTTTATTCTTTCAAACATCAGAAGGAACGAAACCAGAGAAGCGTTTCTGTCTTTGATTTCCGCAAGGTAATCCAACTCACCGGTATGGTCGTTATATACGCTGACTGTGAAATTATTGAGGTCGATGCTGAACTTAATCTGGGCCACCGGTGAAAAAGTGGAACGTAGGTGGCTATCATCACCGTCGGTTTCGATGTCTGTCAGCAACTTTAGATATACCTCTGGATTTGGAATATTAGGTGAGGCAAAGACGAAGTGTGGCTTCTTCTTCCTTTTGAGAAGCATATCCACGGTTTTATAGTAGAACGGCCCACGGCTATTTTTTCCGGACAGCTTGTGCGCTTCATCGATGAATAGATAGTCGATTTGCAAATCCGGTTTGCTGATGAGCAGATATAACAATCGTTCCGGAGTCAGCACAAGTATGAAGTTATGCTTGCCCTCCAAAGCGATATCTCCGGCGGCGGTGACCACCTTATAATTGTGCTCCGACAAAAGGTTCTTAAGGTCCTCGTCAATGACCTGCTTGTAGATCTCATTGATCAGTGCCTTTGTTGGGACAATCAGGGCGAAGTTCATTTTTACCCCATGCTGTATCTGGTCCTTGATGTACATTCTCATGAGGAAGGACTTACCCATAGATGTCGGACCGGAATAGCTGAAGTGATCATCCGAGAGATGATCGTAAGCATTTTTCTGTGCGCCGAAGAACCGAAGTTCCGGTGCTGCAGGAATTGTCAAATAATCATTCTGGTATTCAGCGAAGAAACGCTCTAATGCGGTCGTGCCGTAAAAGTCGCTATCGATTATACTTCTTGCCTGATAGTTCCCGGTGTTTGCGAACACTGATCCGGCATAGAACTTTACATCAAGATTGTCCGGGTACAGAGAATACAGCAGGATGATTATCTCCTGCGCCCACATTTTATGCTTGTCCCGGTTCATCGCATGTGTCGACTTGGACAGCAAGTCGGCAAACCGCAAGGCCGACACCACATTAATTTCCCGCATCTGCCGTTTATCAGTGAGGTTAAATTTGGTGATGGCATAGTTATAAAGGATGTCGTCGTAGAGTTCATTCAGGAAGGGATTGTTGTCAATGTCCCCGAAAATGGCATCGCCAAGGTTATGCAGTATTTGATTGCTCAAGGTCTGCCACCCCCATTCATCACACGGTCCATGATTTGTGTTTTTTCAGCATCTGCATCGTTGAGTGGCAGAATGTAGAAATAAAACGAGTGGTTTCCGAGGCCAAGGGCATTAATCTTGCTGGCTATATATGCCGCATGATTGCGAATATCTGTATTCATTTTCTGAGTCAGTGCACGTCGGAAGTCTACCGCACTGTAATTAGCAGGATTGAGACCGAGATTATACGCAAGGAAAACGCCATAGGCTGTATCATACGGGATCGACTGTCCTTTACTCGGAATAAGCAGGTCTTTGATTTTCTGAACCGTGTCTTTATCAAAGGACTTGCTGAATACCGTGTTTTCAGCAAGGGTGCGCTCCTGTGTGCTTTGCTTTTCGATCTCAACAATGGCGTCGAAGGCAGTGTCAACAGCTTTTTTCATATCACCCACAATGCTGGAGGTGCCAAACACCATATGGTAATACGGCATTCCAAATTCCTGCTCCAAAGAGAGAAGATGAATTCCGTCACATTTACTGTCATATTGTTTTGCTCCGGTTTGAAGCTCTACCTTGCTCATGATTTTGGGAGCTCCCAGAACCTGCTCCAAAAACACATATAACAGAATTTCACCGAGGTCATTCCCTGTACCTTTTTGTCCGGGATTGCCATTCCGCTTCATAATATCAATGGCATCCATACCAACGCTATATGCATCACCCTCAATATTGTATTCCTCGATCTGTGCGCGGGAAAATACATATAGTCCGATATTTCTTCTCAAAAACTGCTCCAGCTTATCGGATGAAAAAGCATTATTGTTGACATTCAGGTGAAATAGGTGCAGTTGTTCTGGGTTTTTAAGTCCTAACGTCTCAGTATGAGTCACTTCGGTAAAAACCTCGTCGAAGTGTTTTCCTCTCAATGTTTTGTCAAAAGAATCGCTCATTGCCCTCCCACCTTTCGGTATCTATTCTTTTTCTCCTAAGCTGTATTGTTAAACAGTTTCATTGTTATGTCGATAATTATGGTTGTTGCGCGGTATCCTGATTTCCCTGATTATGCTCCTACTGTGGCGGCTCATATGGCTTTCCATCCTTATTATAGGTCAGATTAAATACAAGGTCGGATAACCATTTCTTAAATGATGGATTGTCTTGGAACTGTTTGAACAGCTCCATATTGTCAGCCATGATTGCAAAGATGACCTGCTGCAAAGCCCTCTCGCTTTCAAGCCGCGCACTCTGCTCGTCGGAGTTCTTCATGGCGTTCTGATATTTTTCATCCCTCGATACCATCGCAGGAATTTCAAGAATCTGTCTGCGCACATTATCTGCATCATTCCAGCTGATATTGCCGAACATATCATTAAAATTGGAGAGAATGACAGACAGCAAATCCATTTCCGGTTCAACGATGTGCCCGACCTTTCCCGCCGGTACGGGAGCCACCTCCGTATCGGTATCTTCCAGCTTGATGGACATAACCTCACGCGCCTCGTTGCGATAGCTTTCAAGGTCTATCGTTTCAAGAATACCCTGCGAAAGATCGTCCTCTCGTGGTGACGGAAGCTTCGGTATCAGCAGATTGAGGAAGATGGATAGCCTCTCCCAGTCTGCGTTACCATACGGCAAAATCGCTCCGAGAAAGCCGTATGTACGCACGAACGCCTTTGCTGCGCTCTTAAATTTAATCTGATCATCCGTGTCAAACTGCTTGTAAACGGCAGTACAGGCATCTAATGTGGGATCAAGTTTGTCGCGATCCGCTCCATCCAAGTACAAATTGACCAGCCGCTCGACATCTTCGTTGGAGAACACCTGGTATTCCTCCATTGTTGCAACCAGGTCGTATAGCTTGTTCGGATCGGTTTCGCCGGACAGAATCGTGGTGCGGTAATATCGCGAAAATGATTCCTGAATCATCTCCGGCTTGTTTGCAAAGTCCAATACGAAGGTATCGTACTTTTTCGGGCAGCAGCGGTTCAAGCGGGAGAGCGTCTGTACCGCCTTGATGTCATAAAGCACCTTGTCCACATACATGGTGTGGAGCAGCGATTCATCAAAGCCCGTCTGGAACATATCCGCAACAATGAGAATGCGATACGGGTCTTTTTTGAACTCCTTCGGTATCTTAGCGTCCGGGAAACCGTTCAATCCGGCAGAGGTAAGCGGCGGTTCCTGACCTTGATACTTGTTCTCGCCGGAAAAGGCGATAATCGTTTTATATGGACTGCGCCTATCCGCAAGGCATTTATTGATGGCGTAATAATATTCGATACAGCGAGGAATGCTGGAGGTCACGACCATAGCGCGAGCCTGCCCGCCGATTTTTCCTTTGGCAATGACTTGTTCGTGAAAATGATCTACCATCATAGCCGCTTTCTTGGCAATGGTATAGCTGTCGCTTTCCACAAAGCTGCGCAGCTTCTTCTGTGCCCGCTTCTTATCGAACATCGGGTCATCCTCGACGGTCTTCATCAGCTTATAGAAGCTGTCGATAGGCGTATAGTATTGCAGCACATCCAGAATGAACCCTTCTTGGATTGCCTGTTTCATCGTATAAACATGGAAAGGTCTGTGCTTGATATCGTCGCCGTCCTGATACGGAACGCCGAAGGTTTCCAGCGTTTTATTTTTCGGGGTTGCGGTAAACGCAAAGTAGCTGGCATTGTTCAGCAGTTTACGCCCTTCCATCATGGCGTTGATCTTATCCTCGTTATCCATCTCGTCATCAGAAGCAAGCCCTGAAAGTGCAAGGTTCATCTGCGCAGAGTTTCTTCCGCTCTGTCCGGAATGAGCCTCATCGATGATAATGGCGAAATGGTTACCCTTGTGTTCTGCTCCAATCTGTGGAACGATGTACGGGAACTTCTCAATCGTGGTCACGATAATACGCTTTCCATCCGTAATGGCTTTCGTAAGGTCGCTGGAGTGCTCCGCCCACGCGACCGTGTTACCGACCTGCATGAACTGCTTGATCGTATCCCGAATCTGCTTGTCAAGAATCCGGCGATCCGTGACTACAATAATGGAATCCAGCATCGGGCGACCGTCATGTTCCAGCCCGATGAGCTGGTGAGCAAGCCAAGCGATAGAGTTGGATTTACCGCTGCCTGCGCTGTGCTGAATGAGATACTTCTTCCCAACGCCGTTTGCCTTCACATCGGCAAGCAGCTTCGTTACAACATCGAGCTGATGGTAGCGGGGGAAAATCTGCTTTTCCTTTTTCTTTTTGGTGTCCTCGTCCACCTCGACGATGACCTGCGCGTAGTTTTCTATGATCAGCGTCAGCTTTTCCTTGGTGAGAATATCCTTCCAAAGATAATCAGTCATGATGCCATTGGGATTTGGTGGATTTCCTGCACCATCATTATATCCCTTGTCAAAGGGCAGAAACCAGCTGTCTTGTCCGGCAAGTTTCGTGCAGAACTTGATACGGGCATCGTCTACGGCAAAATGCACCATGCAGCGTTTGAACTGGAACAGCATCTCTCTGGAATCACGGTCATCCTTGTACTGCTGAACGGCATCATCAACATTTTGCTTTGTGATCTGATTCTTGAGCTCAAATGTAATAACCGGGAGGCCATTGATAAATACACACAGATCCAGTGCCAGTTTGGCTGCATCCTGTGAATAGCGGAGTTGTCGTGTAACGCTGAAAATATTCTTTTGGAACAGCTCCTTCGCTTTTGCGTTACCCTCAGAGGGGGTCAGGTAAAACATGATCAGATCGGCAGGGTACACTTTGATTCCATTTCGCAGCACATCAACTATGCCGCGCTTAGAAATCTCGCCCTGTAAGCGGTTGAGAAACTGTGCGTATTTTTGATGACTTTTCCGGATGCTCAGCTTCTCTAATTGCTCCGGTTGCGTATCCTGCAGGAACCGAAAAAGCCGAGTCTCATCAATGGCGTATTCTTTGTTGTAGTCGGTGTTGGAGCCTTCTTCATATCCGTTGTGCTCAACAAGCCAGTTTACAATGAGAGCTTCGAATCCGCTTTCCTTTGTGTTTGTAAACATGCATTTCCTCCTCGCCGGCAAAATCAGAACGGTAATTCAGGTTCTGGTTCTATAACCTTAATATCGGAAATTTTGGCAATAAAGTTGTTTAGCACAAGAGACTGCGATTGTGGCGTCGCTGCACGAAACCAGCCCAAAAACTTCCTGACCGTTTCATTTGGAATGTTCACTCTATTGTTATAACGGTAACCACAGTCAACAACACTGCCAATTACATCGGCATTTTTTTGAATCACCGTTTCAAACAGATTAGTTGTAAGTGCTTTTTCCAATCTGGAAATAAAAATTGCACAATCGGTATTGAATCGTGGTTCTGCCATATAAGATGTCAAAGACTCATAAATTAAATTGGTAAACTCCTGATAGATTTCCCTGTCCTCATCAGATATTTGCATATGAAGGAAATCGTGCTTTCCTATGGCCTCCCGTATAGCAGAAAAACTTGCAAAGCGATTTTCAGGCTTTTTCTCCATCATTTTATTCAGAATGTCATTGTAAGAGAAATCTGTCCGATCGCAGCTTTTCGAATTATCGATTAACCTCCGAAACAGTTCCGCCAAATAAAACATATCAGTAAGGTTGGTATAGATACCATCATAATATTCCTGCGGCAAAGTGTCAGATGCAGCGCGATTAATATCTGCAACAAGGCTGTCAGCGTCGCCGCCATCTACCTTGGAAGCAATCTTTCCAATGCCAAAATCAATTACTTTCACCGTTCCACTCTTATCTATAAGAATGTTACCTTCACGAATATCCCGGTGAATGATTCCGTGCGCTTCTATGTAGCAAAACGCATCGATAAGTTGCAGAAAATCATCATCCAAAGTGGTTTCTGCAAACGGGGCAAAGTAATCGCTGATAAAGTCCCCTATATTTTTCCCGTCAATGTACTCCATAAGGATATAGCCCGTGTAAATTGCTTCGTAAGCGTAATAGTTATAAATACGGACAATGTTTCTATGGTTGAGTTTGTAGAGAATCTTGATTTCATCAAGAAAATTCTTATAGAATTGCTCCTTAATTCCATCGTACTCTGGTTCATATTTTTTTGCGACAAACAGTTCGTCTATAAACGGGTCTTGGAGTAAGACCGTCTTTCCGAACGAACCACCGCCGAGGTCATTATTGACCATAATGTAATCCTTCTGCTTTACAAAAGGAATAACATCTCCGTTTTGTTTAGCGATAGTCATACTCCACTCAATCCTCCTGTTCCTGAATTTCTTCTTCGCCGCCGTCCCCGTCCTCCGCATCGGTGTCTTCATCCACAAATTCGTATTCGGGGATTTCGATGCCACGGACATCAATTTTGCCGGTGACTATATCGGAGGATATAGAAGCCTTATATTTTTTTAGTAATGATATTTCCTTTATGCGGGCATCTATGCGGGCATCTATGCTATCAAGGTACGCAGCAATTTTAATTTGTTCCTCTATTGGCGGTACAGGTATCCTGATACCTTTCAGCTTAGTATAGTCAATATTTTGTCCTTCTCGAATGCCTGTAACACACTGTTTCAACAGTTCAATAAACACTTTTGATTTTGCAAGGTGCTTGAAATATTCTGTAGTAATTCCTTTTGGAATCATTACTGTGTATGCAGGACTAATAATCCCTTGGTAATGGGCAAGTTCTATTCCTCCTTGGAACGAGCGCAAGCTAATTACAAAATCTCCTTTGCGAACCAGCTTTAATAGTTCCAAATCTTTGGTAGCTTCAACGGTGCGCTGTCCATATACGTTTTTAGGGACTACGCCCATGTTTTGAGTTGCCGCCAACAGCGGTTCTTCAGGGTATCCTTTCTCAACGCGCTCATCAAAGAGACGCTTGATTTTTACAGTTTCCCAGTGCATGGGAAGTTCGTGAATCCAAATTTCATCCACATTTCGATACGCATCATATGGTTGAGGGTTATTAACAAAGAAATCCAGCGACATATATTTTTGTAACTCACTGATTTTTTGCGCAACTGCCATCAAATTTACTTCGTCTATTTTTGGCTTAAAGTAACGAGTGAATCTGATTTCATAGCCTATCTTTGTTTTCTTCTCGTCCACCCATGCATCCGGTGCGTAGGTCAGAACCTCGTTTTTCATAAAGGCATCAACGCCGCCCGCATAGGTGAACGGAATGTTCTCCGTGTCGCGCAGATCAACATCCGGCTCGCCCTCGATTGGCTTTGCTGCTGGGTCTTTCTCGGTGATAAAGGGGCGTATCTTTTTCAACGCGGCGGCTTTCAGCTTGGCAGCCTTGGCAAAGGCGGTCCAATCATCCAACGGTGCGGTTTTCGCAGCTTTTTCAATAGCTGCGATCACGCTGTCGTATTCATCCGACTTCTTGAATGTATCCGCCGGAATTGCTCTGTCAGGATACACGCGCAAACGCAGCGGCCGCTCCACCGTCACATTCCAATAACCGAAGTCCTCGTTGTTCAGAATTATGCTGACTTCGCTTTCCTCCATTGCGAGGAAAATGCGGACGATCTCCTTGTGGATTTCTTCGGTAAACTCACAGTTTTTCTTGCCCATATTCTTGCGCAGTGCCGACTTCATCGCCGTTGCGTCGATAAGCTGAATTTTACCCTTGCGGCGTTCTTCTTTCTTGTTGGAGAGCACCCAAATAAATGTGCCGATGCCCGTGTTGTAAAACATATTCTCCGGCACGGCGATAATAGCTTCCACCAAGTCATTCTCAATCATATAACGGCGGGCATTACTTTCGCCGCTGCCTGCGTCGCCGGTGAAAATGGACGAGCCGTTATGTACTTCTGCAATGCGGCTACCCAGCGGCGTGCCCGTTTTCATCTTCGACACATTGTTCAGCAGGAACAGGAGCTGTCCGTCACTGGTGCGTGGGAGCATTGTCATAGTATCTCCGCTTTTCAGATATGTATTGAAACGCGTGTCGAGAATATCCTTTTTGCCACCCATTTTCTCTGCATCGGTCTTCCAACTCTTTCCATAAGGCGGATTCGAGAGCATAAAGTCAAACTGACGTGTTGCATGCTGATCACCAGAAAGTGTAGAGCCATACATGATATGCTCAGCCTCTTCGCCATCACCTTTCAGCAGCATATCCGCAGTACAGATAGCATAGGTTTCTGGATTGATTTCCTGCCCAAATAGATGAATGGCGACTTCCTTGCCACGCCTCTTGGCCAGCGTCAAAAGTCTGTCCTGAGCAACAGTGAGCATACCTCCCGTACCGCAAGCTCCGTCATAGCAGGAATACGATGCGTCCTTGATTTTGTCGGCAATCGGCATAAACACTAGGTCAGCCATGAGTTGTACCACATCACGAGGCCTCCAGTGTTCACCTGCCTCCTCGTTATTTTCTTCATTAAACTTACGAATCAGTTCTTCAAAAATAGTCCCCATTCCATGATTATCCAACGCAGGCAACTTGATGGTAGTCATTGTATCGTCCGTATAGACTGGCTTTGGACTCAAGTTGATGGTCGGGGAAACAAATTTTTCAATGACAGCACCAAGAATGTCTGCATCAATCATCGTATCAATCTGATTACGGAATTTGAATTTGTCTAATATTTCTTGAACATTAGGAGAAAAACCATCCAAATAAGCCTCAAAGTCGGCCTTCAGCGTCTGCTTCTTGGCACGGCTTGTTAAATCTCTAAGCAAAAACGGCGATGAATTACAGAATGCCTGTCCTGCAGCATTGCAGAGTGCAGGCCACTGGTTTGTGATACCAGCCTTATCCATAGTATCTTTCATTTTAAGAACGTCTGCCTTTGTATCTTCTAGCATTGCATCCAAACGACGAATAACTGTCATCGGGAGAATGACGTCACGATACTTACCACGTACATATACATCCCTTAAACAATCATCTGCAATTCCCCAAATAAAACTCACTATGGAGTTTTGAATTTGATTATCCATATCAATTTACCTTCAACCTTTCATCTGTTTGTTTTGTGTCTTTATCCATTCTAAATGACTAGGTGTCCATTAATCCAGTCTCCATTAACCTTCTGTACCAGAATTGTCATCAGCAGCTCCTTCGGAGAGAATCCAATCATCCACTTCGGATAATTTAAATTTCCTGAGGCGGCTCACTTTATAGGCAGGCGGATTTCTTTTTTGAATCCATTGTAAAATCGTCTCTCTTCATTTTTCAATCACATCTAATCCATTGCCTGCATCCATCAAAAAAATGGTCGGGCAGCCGGATTGTTTGTCATCCATTTTTATTATACAAAATTCATTCCAAAATGCTTAACATCTAACCAACCGTCTCAAATTGCGACATCTAATCCGAGGTCACAACCAGACACATATTTTGCAGCAGATATGTTTCCCTATAAGAAAACCGGGCTTTCTATAAGGCTTCTCTGATGATGATGACCTCACAAAAAGCCCGGGAATGCGTCGACTTTCGGTACTTATTTTTCTTTTCTTGTCAGCAGAGCCACGGTCTCCACGTGCATGGTCTGCGGGAACATGTCGACAGGGGTGACTTCCTTCACTTCATAGCCAAGTCCGGCGAGGATCTTTGCATCGCGGGCGAAGGTCGCCACGTTGCAGGAGACGTAGACGATGCGTGAGGGCTGCATGCCGGCCGCAGCGGATAGGACGGTCTCGCTGCAGCCGGCGCGGACGGGGTCCATGACGATGACGTCGGGGCGAAGGCCTTCTTGGTAGAGCTTTGGCATGAATTCTCCGGCATCAGCGGCGTAGAATTCGGCGTTTTCTATGTGGTTGAAGGCGGCGTTTTTCTTCGCGTCTTCGATGGCTTCTTTCACGATCTCGATGCCGATGACGCGACCGGCTTTTGGGGCGAGGCAGAGGGAGATGGTGCCTGTCCCGCAGTAGGCGTCGATCACGGTCTCTCCGCCGTGGAGGTCGGCATAGGCGAGGGCTTTTTCATAGAGGAGCTCGGCCTGCGGTTTGTGTACCTGAAAGAAGGAGAAGGGGGAGACTTCGAAGGCGAGGCCGTAAAGGGAAGAGGTCAGGGTCTTTTTGCCCCAGAGGTGATGGATCTCTTTTCCGAGGATGGCATTGCCTTTGTGGCTTTGGACATTGTGATAGATGGAGACGACTTCGGGGAGGAGTTTTCTCATTTCGGAGATCCAGAGGTCGGCGAGCGGGAGCTTTTCCGAAGCAGTCACGATGACGGCCATGACTTCGCCGTGATCGCCGACGCGTCCCATAATGTGGCGGACGCTGCCGCGGCCTGTTTTTTCGTTGTAGCCGGTGAGCTGATGGCGTGTCATGAAGCCTTGCGCAAAGCGCAGCAGACGGTTATTCTCTTCTTCCTGAATGGCGCAGCTCGCGATCGGGATGACCTGATGGCTGCCCTGCCGGTAGTAGCCCAGGACGGGGCCGCTCGTCACCTGACTGACGGGGACGGCCATTTTATTGCGGTAGTTCCATGGGCGGGAGGCGCCGGCGATGGGGCGGACGAGGCTCTCTTCGCAGCCGCCGATGCGGACCATCACGTCTTTCACGCGCCGCTCTTTCACGGCAAGCTGGCCTTCATAGGTGAGGTGGGAGATCTGACAGCCGCCGCAGGCGTGGCAGACTGGGCAGGCGGGCGTGGTGCGATGCGCGGAGGCTGTCTCGATGGAAATGAGACGCCCTGTGGCGTAGGATTTCTTCGCGGTCACGATCATGGCCTGTATGGTCTCGCCGGGGAGAGCACCGGGAACGAAGACGGTGAAGTCATCGACAGCTCCGATGCCTTCGCCGTGGATGCCAAGGTCGCGGATGGTGAGGGTGTATGTTTCGTTTGGTTTGATGGGAATGTTTTTCTTAGACATAGAATGCTCCGAGGGGGTTGAGGGGTGAGGGTTAGCCCGTGGGGCGGGGCGCCCACTGATTGTGGATGAAAGCTTTGCTCGCCAGTTAGGAGTGAGGAGTGCTGGTGCGGCGCATAAAAATATGGAAGCACCGCGGAGTATAGATAGTGGCGATGCCCGAAAGTGGCATTTAGTCACCAGTCACTAGTCACTCGAGGCTCCTAATCCCTAGCCACTAAT
>OOCQ01001335.1_pt1 | contig 15451 bp, 17 predicted proteins | sample 1671121 | NCBI WGS metagenome assembly OOCQ01 (sample SAMN06348124, study PRJEB24527) | human gut metagenome | biome: human gut; feature: ankylosing spondylitis patient; material: feces | host: Homo sapiens | place: China | collected 2015-10 | reverse complement strand
GGGGAGCGATTTGTACATGGGCTACTTTTCAACCAGGATGCAGAACCTTTCCAGCCCAACCTATACCGAGGATGCCAGCGACTACGCCAATGTGGTGCTGTGCGGCGGCGAGGAACCCAGCGAGAGGGACAGCTTTACCCGGTATTTTTGCGAGGTAGGGGACATCACAGCCGCCGGCAATGCCCGGCACGAGCTGTGGGTGGACGGCAGCAGCGTAAAGCACAAATACACCGTGCAGAACGCGGACGGCAGCACCACCGAGAAAACCTACACCGAAACCGAATACCAGACCGCCGTGCAGAACTATGCCCGCGCAGCTCTGGCCAATCACCTGGGGACCCGGCAGCTGAAATGCACCGCCGCCGACAGCCAGATGATCTACGGTCAGGACTACGCCCTGGGCGATATTGTGCCGGTGCGGGTGGAGGAGATCGGCCTGGAAGCCACCGCGCGGGTGGCCAGCATCAAGATCATCTACGAAAGCACCGGGCGCAGCCTTTGCCCTGTGTTTGACAACTTTACCTTTAAAAAGGAGTGATGTGCTTTGACCGAGCTTATCTGCTGGCCGCTGGACAATAAGCAGTATACCAGCGTGGCGCTGGGCGCAGCCTATGCGGCCCGCAGCCGCGGCGTGCTGAACGCCGACAGCTTTGCCGCCAAAACCAATGGCAACAATACGGTCACTGTGGGCAAGGGCGTGGGCTGCATCCACGTGAGCGATCAGTGGGCGGCGTTCCCGTTCAGCCAGGGCGATGTGACCCTGACCTTTGAGGATGCCGACGGCGTGAATCCCCGTTGGGATGCCATTGCCCTGGTGTACGACAAAAACGCCAACACCGCAGGTCTGGAAGTGCGCAAGGGTACGGCCTCGGCCAGCCCCACGCTGCCCAGCCTGCGGCGCAGTGACGACTATGACGAGATCTTCCTGTACCGGGTGACCCGGCCCACCGGCGCTACTAAGATCAGCGCCGACAACGTGGTAGACCTGCGGCTGGATGGCAGCGTCTGCGGCCTGATGCGGGATACCATCGACGCAACCGTTGGCGTTGTCGATGACACCGCGACCATCATCGCTTGCAGCGACCTGACAAAGGTGGGAACGACCAATGAGTTCGTTTCCCTCGACCTCAGTGATGTACATGATATTTTTATCCGCGACGGTTATACCTATAAGCCGTTTGGTTCTCGTGCAAAGCCGGAGTATGCGGTCTTTGTAGAGGGCATGGACGACACTGCTGCGAAGTATGCCAATATTCTGGCAATTTCCCTGTTCAATATCAAGCAGTACTACGATGAAAAGTACGATCGCAACAACTTCATCAAGAATGTAGTACTGGACAACGTACTGCCGGGGGACATCGTCATTAAGGCACGTGAACTGCACTTCAACTCGGAAGTCAGCCGCGTAGTGCTGCTGGTACGCATTGTATCGGCAAATGACGTTTCTGCATACGATGTCATTCAGAATCTGTTTCCGGATAAGAATAAAGACTTTGTCTTTACCATTTCCGAATCGGATATTGTTCTGGTCAAGGAGATCAAGGGTGCTGTGGACACCAAGGATCTGGAAAAGCTTGCCCGTTCCATTGCAGATACTTTGAGCAGCGAGTTCTACACCCGCGTGAACGTGGGTATTGGTACCATTGTGACCGGTGTCAAGGAACTGTCCCGTTCGTTCAAGGAAGCACAGATGGCTCTGGAAGTCGGCAAGGTATTCGATACCGACAAGGCGATTGTCAGCTATGAGAATCTGGGCATTGCCCGCCTGATCTATCAGCTGCCCACCACCGTGTGCGAGATGTTCCTGCGCGAGGTGTTCAAGCAGGGCAGCATCGAGAGCCTGGATCAGGAGACCCTGTTCACCATCCAGCGCTTCTTTGAGAACAACCTGAACGTTTCGGAAACCAGCCGCGGTCTGTTCGTGCACCGCAACACGCTGGTGTATCGTCTGGAAAAGATCAAAAAGCTGACCGGCCTGGACCTGCGTGAGTTCGACGACGCTATCGTCTTTAAGGTAGCGCTGATGGTCAAGAAGTACCTGTCCAACAACCCGGCCAAATATTGATGCAACCGCCGCACAGGGTTCCCTGTCCGGCACCGGAACCGGCCGCTCGACCCCGATGCTGGCCGGTTCTTTTTGCCTGTGGAAATGACCCCTTGCAGGCAGAACAGGCTGCAGGGGTCTTGACCATCAAAAAACTTTGATGTCAGGAGTAAAAGCGTTCCATGATTGATTTTGAACACGTCTCCAAAGAGTACAAAAAGGGCGGACGCCTGGCCCTGGAGGACATCAACCTCCATGTGGACGACGGCGAATTCGTCTTTCTGCTGGGCCATTCCGGTGCCGGCAAATCCACGCTGCTCAAGCTCATCCTGCGCGAGGAGCTGCCCACCTCCGGCAAGGTGACGGTGCTGGGCAAGGATGTTGCCCACCTGCGCCGTCGCAAGGTGCCCTACCTGCGCCGTCAGATGGGCATCATCTTCCAGGACTTCCGCCTCATCCCTTCCATGACGGTGTACGAGAACATCGCCTTTGCCATGCATGTGACCAACGTCAAGCGCAGCGTCATCCGGGAGCGGGTGGAATACATGCTGGAGCTGGTGCATCTGGAGGATAAGGCCAAGGTCTACCCGGACACCCTGTCCGGCGGTGAGCAGCAGCGCGTGGCCGTGGCCCGTGCGCTGGCCCACAGCCCCAAACTGGTGATCGCCGACGAGCCCACCGGCAACATCGACCCGGAGCTGAGCCTGGAAATGATGGAGCTGCTGGAGCGGGTGAGCCAGACGGGCATCACCGTGCTGGTGGTCACCCATGAGCACGAGCTGGTGCACCGCTTCCATCAGCGGGTGGTCACCCTGAAAAATGGCCGCATCATCTCGGATATCCCGGCAGACCCGGAGGCCATTGCGGCCCGCTCTGCCGAGCTGAACGCCTGGAAGGATCTCACCGGACCGGTGGACGACGAACCGGACGAGCAAAACGATGAAACGAAGGAAAAGGAGGCGGCGACGGTATGAGGATCTCGACCTTTTTCTTTCTGACCCGGCGCGGCCTGCGCAATCTGGGCAAGCACTGGGCTATGACCATTGCCTGCATCGCGTCCCTGAGTGTCTGCATGACCCTGAACAGCTTTGCCAGTCTGGCAGAGGTGAACGTGGACAGCATGGTGTCCTATCTGGGCAGCCAGAACGAGACCGTGGTGTACCTGGACCCTGACTGCGACGACGCCACCGCCACCCAGGTGGGAGAAAAGCTCTCTACCATGCCGGGGGTCAGTGGGGTGCAGTATGTGTCCAAACAGGACGTGCTGAACATCTACCGGGGCTATATGGAGGACTATTCCTCCCTGTGGGACGAATTTGAGACCGACAACCCCTTTAAGGCAAACTACCGGGTCACCATTTCGGACCTGAGCCAGATGGCTGCCATGAGCAAAAAAATGCAGGCCATCCCCGGGGTGTACAGCGTGGCTGCCCCGGTGGAGATGACCAACGTGTTCGTGGAAGTGCAGCAGGCGGTCACCAAGGGCGGGCGGCTCATTGTACTGGTGCTGATGATCGTCAGCATCATCACCGTGGGCAGCACCATCCGCCTGAGCGTGTTTGCCCGTCGGCGTGAGATCGAGATCATGAAGTATGTGGGTGCCACCAATGCGCTGGTCACCCTGCCCTTTGTGGTCGAGGGCCTGGCCATGGGCCTGATCTCCGGCGCCCTGACGGCGGGCGTGAGCCTTGCCGCCTACTCCTATACCGTCAGTGCTGCCAGCACCCTGGGAGGCCTGTGGCAGATGATCATGGGCCATGCCCTGGTGCCGGTGGCCAACGTCTGGCCCACCGTCGTGATCTACAGCCTGGCGGGCGGCGCTCTGGTGGGCGGCCTGGGCAGCATGTTCTCCATCCGCAAGCATCTGAATGTCTGACCGAAAGGAGACGTCCATGAAAAAAGCAATGCACGCAAAACCTTTCCGGCTCCACGCACCGGGCCACAAAGCCCGTCATGCCCGGCCGGAAAGCCCCCGCACCCGCGTGGTGCGTGCGGTGAGCCTGTGCCTGGCCTGCATCTGCCTGCTGGTCACGGCCACGGTATACCCGGCTTCGGCGGCCACGGGCAGCAGCAGTATGTCCAGCCTGCAGAACAAGCTGAACAAGCTGTCGCAGTCCATCAAGCTGCATGAACAGGAACTGAACGATGCCAAAAAGAAAGAAGCTGCCGCCAAGGCGCTGGAAAGCGAACTGAAGGAGCGCGTCAGCGTCATTCAGGATCAGATCAGTGTGCTCAGCGGGCAGATCGCCTCGGTGCAGAACAGCATCGGCCAGAAGGAACAGGAGATCAGCGCCAAGGAGACCGAGATCGCCGAAAAGGAAACGGAGATCGAGGAAAAGGAGCTGGAGATCCAGGACCAGTGGAACGACTTCAAAAAGCACATGGCCGCCATGCAGGAGCTGCGGGACGGCGGCAGCGTGGCCATGCTCAGCGCGGTGAACGACCTGTATGAACTGCTGACCTTCAACGAGGTCATGCAGGACATCTCGGTGAAGGACACCGAGATCATGGACAACATGAAAACCGCCAAGGCCGGGCTGGAAGCCGACAAGACCGCGCTGGAAAGCGACCGTGCCGAGCTGGTGAGCCAGAAGGCCGACCTGCAGAGCCAGAAGAAAGAGCTGGACAGCCAGAACAGCCAGATGCAGTCCAAGCAGAGCGAGCTGAACAGCAGCATCTCGGCGGCCCGGATGTCGGCGGCTGATGCAAAAAAGGCCCAGGCTGCCGCACAGGCCGCCATCGAGTCGGACGAGCTGAACTACGAGGCTGTGAAGAGCCAGATCCAGAAACTCATTGCGCAGGCGGCTTCCAGCCAGCCTCAGCTGAGCTTTACCGGCTTTATCTGCCCGCTGAAGAGCTACAGCCGCATTTCCAGTGAGTACGGCTGGCGCAAGAACCCGGTGTCCGGTGTGAACAAGCTGCATGCCGGCATCGACCTGGCTGCCGGCGGCGGCACCCCCATCTACGCAGCCGCCAGCGGCTATGTGCAGGTGGCAGGCTGGTCCAGCGGCGGCTACGGCAACTATGTCATCATCTACCACGGCAAAATGTCCGACGGCAACACCTACAGCACCCTGTACGGCCATATGCGGTCGGTGGCCACCAGTGCCGGCAAGTACGTCAAGCAGGGCGAGCTCATCGGCTATGTGGGCAGCACCGGCAATTCCACCGGCAACCACCTGCATCTGGAGGTGTGGAAGGGCGGCAGCAAGGCCAACGCCGTCAACCCCCGCGGCTACATCCCGTTCCCGCACAATTGATCCATCGTGAAGGAGTCTGGTTTTTATGAACGAACAAAAACGTAAGCGGATGCTGCGCATCGCCTGCCTGCTGCTGGCAGGGGTGTTTGTGCTCTCGCTGCTGGGCAGTATTTTCATGATGCTGCTGTTCTGACAGGGAGGAAGCTGACATGAACCGTAAAATCTCCATCGGCATGGCGGTCACCATCGTGATCCTTGCCATGACGGTCACTTTTTCCATCACCATGCTGGTGGCCATGCGTCTGTTTGACAGCACGGTGAGCAGCGTCAAGGAAAAAGAGAGCATGTACAACAAGATCGCAGAGGTGGACCGCTACGTCCGCAGCAACGATTATTACACCATCGACGAAAACACGCTGTACGACCGCCTGACCGCAGGCTACCTGCTGGGCACCGGCGACAAGTACGCCCGCTACTACAACGCTACCGCCTACACCGAGCTGGTCAATGTGCAGAACGGCACCATCCTGGGCATCGGCGTGGAGCTGGGTCTGGACCAGACCGGCTACGCCAAGGTGACCAAGGTATACGACGGCTCGCCTGCCCAGGAAGCCGGCATCGTGGTGGGCAACTACATCACCGCCGTGGGCGACACCGACGTCAAGAGCCTGACCACCGTGGATGCGGTGCAGTCCCGCCTGCAGGGCGAGGCCGGCACCACCGTCACCGTGACCTGGCTGGACAGCGCGGCATCCTCCCATACGGCCGACCTGACCCACTCCGGCTACACCAGCACCACGGTGGACTATCAGATGCTGGGCGATGTGGGTTATATCAAGATCCGTCAGTTCGACGGCAGCACCCCCAGTGAGCTGGACTACGCCATCCGCGCCCTGAGCGCCAATGGTGCCGCCAGCCTGGTGTTTGACCTGCGTGACAACGGCGGCGGCGTTCTGGATGACGCCATCAGCTGCATCAATCTGATCGTGCCGGAGGGCACGGTGGCCTACGCCGAGGATAAAAACGGCAACCGCACCGTGGTGGGCAGCAGCGACAGCGAGACCGAGACGGCCCTGCCTCTGGTGTGTCTGGTAAATGGCAGCACCGCCAGCGCAGCGGAGCTGTTTGCCGCCAGCCTGCGCACCATGAGCGGTGCCCGTCTGGTGGGCACCACCACCATGGGCAAGGGCACCATCCAGAGCAGCCCGCAGCGCCTGTCGGACGGCAGCGCCGTGAGCATCACGGTGGCAAAGCTGCTCTGCGGCGACGGCACCAGCTTTGACGGCACGGGCCTGAGCGTGGATGTGGAGCGCGCCCTGAGCGCGGATGAAGCCAACTCCTATCTGGACTACACCCCGACCACGGATCCGCAGGTCCAGCGCGCCGTGAGCGCAGCCCAGCAGCTCAGCGGCACCACCACCGTGGCCGGTGCCAACGACAGTGCTTCTTCCGCCGCTGCTTCGGAGGCTGCCGACAGCACCGCCGCTGACGCCGAGACTGCACCGGAGACGGATGCACCGGAAGGATCGGCAGACACTGCACAGAGCGAAGCGGCGGCCGATTCTGCGGCACAGTAAATAATTAGAACACCCCCAAAGGCTGCTGCATACCCTGCAACAGCCTTTTTCTGAGAAAGGATGGCCTCCATGCCCGAACTGACCGACATTTCCGTGATCCGTGCCCTGTGCGAAAAATACGATTTTGCGCTCTCCAAGGGCTTTGGACAGAACTTCATCATCAATCCGGGCATCCCCACCAAGATCGTGGATGCCAGTGGGGTGGACAAGCGCTACGGCGTCATCGAGATCGGCCCCGGCATCGGTGTGCTGACCAAAGAGCTGGCCAAGCGTGCCGCCAAGGTGGTGTCCATTGAGGTGGACGAGCGCCTGCCGCCGCTGCTGGCCGAGACCATGGCCGGGGTGGACAACTTCAAGCTGGTGCTGCAGGACGTGCTGAAGGTGGACCTGAAAGCCCTCATTGCGGCAGAGTTCCCGGGCATGCCGGTGGCCGTGTGCGCCAACCTGCCCTATTACATCACCAGCCCCATCGTCATGAAGCTGCTGGGCGACCGCCTGCCCATCGAGAGCCTGACCGTGATGGTGCAGAAGGAAGCCGCCGACCGCTTGGCCGCCGTGCCCGGCACCCGGGCTTCCAGTGCCATCAGCTGTGCAGTGAACTACTACGCCACCTCCAGGCTGATGTTTACCGCTGCGCCGGGCAGCTTTTACCCGGCCCCCAAGGTCACCAGCGCCGTGGTGCGCATGGACATCCGCCCCACTCCCGCCGTGCAGGTGGAGGACGAGGACAGCTACTTTGCACTGATCCGTGCGGCCTTTGGCCAGCGCCGCAAGACTGCGGCCAACGCCATTGCAGGCGGCCTGAACCTGCCCAAGGAAAAGGTCATTGCCGCCATCGAGGCGTCCGGGTTCGACGCCCGCATCCGCCCCGAGGCCCTTACCCTGGCCGATTTTGCAAAGATCCAGCAGGCCCTTGCCTGACCGGACTGCAAACAGAAAGCCCTGCCGCTTGATTTTCAGCGGCAGGGCTTTTATGCTGTCGGTTATTGCGGCTGCTCCGCAGACGGTTCGTAGCGGAAGCGCTGCAGGGTCTGCTCCAGTGCGTTCAGGTCCACCGGCTTGGACAGGTGGGCGTTCATGCCGGCATCCAGGCTCTTCTTGACGTCCTCGGCAAAAGCGTTGGCTGTCATGGCGATGATGGGAATGGTCCGGCCCAGCGGGTTTGCACCGCTGCGGATCATCCGGGTGGCTTCGTAGCCGTCCATGCCGGGCATCTGTATGTCCATCAGGATAGCGTCGTACTCGCCGGGGGCCACGGTCCGGAATTTCTCCACGACTTCGACACCGTCGCGGCAGATGGTGCAGGAAGCGCCCCGCATCTCCAGCAGGGACTGCAGGATCTCGGCGTTGATCTCGTTGTCCTCGGCGCAGAGGAAGCGCATCCCGTGCAGCGACGGGCTGTCCTGCGCCGGGGCAGGGCAGACGGCGGGTGCTGCCTGCACCGTTTCTTCGCAGATCTTGAAGTCCAGCACCACCTCGAAGCGGGTGCCCTTGCCCAGCTGGCTTTGCAGCGTGATGACACCGCCCATCATGTCCACGATGTTCTTGGTGATGGCCATGCCCAGGCCGGTGCCCTGCACCTTGTTGGTCACCGAATTCTCGGCCCGGCTGAAGGACTCGTAAATGTGCTTCTGGAACGCTTCGCTCATGCCGATGCCGTTGTCGGTAACGGTGAACTTGTAGCGGGCATAGTGGCCGCTGCGGAGGATCTCCTCCACATCCAGCGAGATGCTGCCGCCATGGCCGGTGTACTTGACCGCATTGGACAGGATGTTGAGCAGTACCTGCCGCAGGCGGGTGGCGTCGCCTTCCACATTCTCGTGGAGCAGATCGTGGATCTGTACGGTGAACTGCTGGTCCCGCAGCACGGCCTGCTGGCGGATCACGCTGTCCACCTGCGCGATCTGCTCGGCCATGCGGAAGGGCTGGATGTTCAGGGTGGCCTTGCCGCTTTCGATCTTGCTCATGTCCAGGATCTCGTTGATGAGGTTCAGCAGATGCCGGCTGGCGGTCTTCAACTTGTCAATGTAGCCCTGCAGCTTGCCCGGGTTTTGCAGGTCGTTTTCCATCAGGCTGGCCAGGCCCACGATGGCGTTCATCGGGGTACGGATGTCGTGAGACACATTGCTCAGGAAGGTGGTCTTGGCCGAGCTGGCGCTCTCCGCCTGCTGCAGGGCCGCCCGCAGCTCTCGCTGGCTTTCCTGCAATTTCTGGTTCAGCTTCCGGGCCTGCCGGGCGGCTTCCTTGGCGTTTGCCTCAGCGATGCGCGACCGGCGCAGCGAGACAAGGATGACCGCCAGGATCATCCCGAAGAAGGTGATCAGCATCACGGAGGCGACAAGAAAATTATCCTTTACAAAGTCGGTCACGGTCACCTTTTCCAGCGAGGCCTCGTACATGGGCAGCGCACCCGTCAGCATGGAGGCCGGGATCGTGCGCAGGGTCTTGTTCAGGATCGACATCAGGGTGACATCTCCGCGTGCCACGGCAAAAGAGACATTGCCGTCCTGCGTGAGGAAAACGCTGTGGAGCCTTTTGTCCTCACGGTACTTCGCGACCTCGCCCGATTCGGCAAGCAGGCAGTCGTTTTCGCCGCTGCGCACGGCTGCCTCGGCATCCTTCAGGGAATTGTACTCGACGATGTTCCAGTCCGGATAGCAGTAAGAAACGTACCATTTCAGCAGCAGGTCATCCTTCAGCAGGGCAACGGTGTTCGCATGGTTCTCGTTGAAGTAATTCTGCGCCGTGACTGCCGCCATGTTCAGGGTCAGGACCGTGTTGGACAGAACGAAGTTGTTCTCTTCCGCTACATAGGGGTTGTGGGCAAAATGGAAGATGAGGTCGATCTGGCCGTCTTTCAAGGCCTGGATCTCCTCTTCCATGGAATCATACCCGACCAGTGAAAAATCCAGCTTCTGGTTGCTGATGCTGTCGGATGCAAAGGCGATGTAGTCGTTGATCACCCCCACCAGCTGCCCGCTCTCCGGCACATAGGTACTGATGCCGGCATCGCTGGTCAGAAAACCGATCCGGATGTCTCCATGCTGCGTGACCCAGTCCTGTTCCTCACGGGACAGCACAGGCGTATAGGAGGCAGAAAGATACCGCTGGTACAGCTCGTCGGCGTAAAACGGCTTGTCGAATTCCATCTTGCGCATGGCGTGATCCAGTTCTTCCTTCAGGTCCTGCCGGGTCCTGCTGATGGCAAAGTAGATGTCGGAGCCGCCGGTCTGGGCAATGGCAGACATGCCGTATTCCACCCAGCCAGGCGTCTCGGTGGAAATGACGCAGTCGATCTCGCGGCCCTGCGCCTGCTGCTTGTCCTGCTCGAAGCTGTTGGACCACACATATTGCAGATGCAGGCCGTGATCCTCCTCCCACTGATAGAACTGGGCGGCCTCCACGCTGGTTTTCATCAGGGCGATGCGTTTGCCGTTCAGAGTGCGCAGGTTCGAGGCCGAAATGTCCGTGTGGGCCAGGTCGGCATACAGATAATAGATTTCCCGGCCCATCGGCAGCTCACTGAACAGCATGTCCTGTGCACGGCCCTCGGTGTAGGAAACACCAGCCATCAGGTCGATCTCGCCGTTTTTCATCATCTGGAGCAGGTCCGACCAGCCGGCCTTGACGTATTCGTAAGTCCAGCCGGTGTATGCCGCGACCGACTGCTCGTATTCGTAGGCATAGCCGCTGCGCTCGCCGTTCTTGCCCGTGATATTGTAGGCGTCCTCATACCAGCCCACACGCACCACTTTTGACGCGGCTTGCGCTGCGTGTGCAGGAAGCGGCAGCAGTGCAAGCAGGCACGCCAGCGCTGCCAGAAGGCAGGCCCATCGGCGCAGATTCACCCGGATCTGACACATAAACAACTCTCCTCACAGAAATCCTCTGGGTTTGTCCGCCGTCAAGGCTGCTGCCGCAGGCTCCGCACCGGGCAGAAGACGACATTTCTGCATAATATTATTTCAATTATAGCGCTGCAAACCCCGCCTTGCAAGCGATTTTATCGGTTTGATACGGCCAAAACGCTGCCGGCGGGGCGCTGTGCCTGCAGCCCGCGCCGGCGCGGCATGGCTCTGCCTGCCGGAACATGCCTGCTGCCACTGCACAGCCCGGGAAACGAACCGTTGAACGAACAGGAAAAAAGTGCTCACGCTGCCCGACGCTTCCCATCCGAGAACACGAGTGGATATTGACAATTTGCGTGGTTTCTGCTATCCTATAAACCAGTGATTTGTCACGGGCGGAAGGCATTATCAATCGGCAGACCGCCCTCCGGAAAACAATAAAATAAGCTGGTGTGGCGCAATGGCAGCGCAACTGATTTGTAATCAGTGGGTTGCAGGTTCAACTCCTGTCACCAGCTCCAAGAAAAACCGCTTAGATTCGTTAAAATCTAGGCGGTTTTTCCTTTTTGTAACACACTATTTAACACACTTTTGGGAGCTGTAACACACTATCAACCGTTTGGGGGCTCTGGCCGCTGCTCTGGATGGCGGTCAAAGTAGCCATCTGCTTCAAAGGCTGCATAGTGCTCCCGTATCATCTGATTGCGCCAGGCGTAATAGTCAAAATGTTCAGCCCCCTTCTTTTCCAGGTATTCCACGGTGCGTTCCTGGACACTGCCGTAGCGGTTCCAGGCGTTCCAGCCGGTGCCCGTCCATGCCTTGGCGGACAAAATGTCGTCATGCCATCGGGCAAGGGCGGGATTTCTGCGCAGGGCAAGAAAAGCGGCTTGTTCATGGTTATACGGGGCACTGCGGGTGGTGTTGTCCTCCCGCGCGATCTCCGAAAGGCATTTCCCGCCGAAATAGTGCCGCCGGACAACATCGGCTTGCTTGGCGGTCAGCTTGTTCAAGGCTTCTTCCAAGGCTGCGTGCAGCTCTTCGGTGTAAAGCTCATCCTCGGCGGTCTGGAATGCCTGGGCGGCTGCCGGGTCTTCCTGCAGGTCGCCAAGGGTTGCGCTGCCGCCGTCGGTATCGTCCAGCGGGGTGTCAAGGCTGGTGCTGCCGTTCAGCGGGTTGGCAGATATGCGGACTTCCCGCCCGTCCTCTGTGGTCATCAGGCGGCCATGCTCACCGCATACCACTTTGCTGATTCGGTTTTGCACATAGTAGCCAAGCAGCGTGGCAAAGGAACCCTTTTCGGGGTCATAGGCTTTGGCAGCAGCCTGCACGGCAAAGAATCCTTCTTGCTCGAAGTCCTCCAGCGTGATGCCGTGTTCATCGGCAACAGCTTTGTTCTTGGCATACCACTGCCAGAACCAGCGGTGCAGCAACCCCTTGTTGATCTCCCACAGCTGGCCCAAAGCAAAGGTATTCCCGGCGGCTGCCAGAGCTGCAAGGGCTGCGTTTGTGTCCTGCTGACCTGTGGTTTTGGCTGGCTGCTTGTCCATGGAATTGCACTCCATTCAAAGAAAAAGGGGCACACAGGCCGGAACCCGTGCGCCCTTTCACGAGAAAATATTCACAGTACGGTGTAGGAAGGTCAGAGGGCCCTCTGGGAGGGAGGTACTCCCCCACCTCAAAAGCATTGAACCCGGCTGCTTTGGGGCGGTGGCTCAGGCCTTTGCTGTGCTGCGTCAGGTGGTGGCCTGATAGTAGATGCCGGATTTCTTATTGTCCAGCACGAACGCGTCATAGCACACGCGGCCGGTCACGATGGTGCCGCTTGAAAGCGGGGTGTCGTCGTGAATGCCGAAATCTTCCAGCTTGACGGGGGCCACGGTAGCGGACGGATGACACAGCATAAAGCCGAACTTTTCCGGCAGGCGAATGGCCGGAACCTTCACCACAGCTGCGCCGTCGATCATGGCAACCACGCCGAGGGCACGCATCTCTGCGCCGATCTCGGTGTGGTCGAACTCCACAGCCTGTTTCAGAAGGGCGTAGGTTGCCGGAGTGACCACCAGCACGCGCTCGGTCTCGGGAACCTCGGCGTCGTCCAGTGCCTGGGAGGCGGCAAGGATGGAGGGGTAAATATTTTTGGTGGTGAGTGCTGCAGGGGAGGGGGTATTTCCAGCCCCGGCGGTCATCACAGCATACACGTTGGCGTCCACCTCGGGCACAACCACCTCACGCAGTTCGCGGGCCAGCGCAGTGCCGGCTTCCAGCTGCTGCTGCGTTTCGTCCTGATCCAGCTTGTCAATGTTAAAGATGAAAGATCGGTCGTGCTTCAGCAGCAGCTCCTCGGTGGTGGCGGACAGGTCAAGCAGCTTGCCATAGCGGGAAAGCGTCTCGGCGCTGTCCGGGTAGGCTTCCAGCTCGGTGCCGCCTGACCCGTAATAATGAATCTGCTGCCCGCTTGCTGCTGCGTTGCGGGCGTAGTCGTTCATGGGCGCGGTGCTGATCTTATACAGCTTGATGGAATGGGCACCCGTCCAATCAAAGTCGGTGTTGGTCAGCAGGCCAATCTTGCTTTCCGCTTTGAAAAGCTCGTCGGTCTGGGGTGCAAATTTGGTGGTGAGTTCAACAGACATATAAAAACCTCGTTAAAAATCTTCATCATAAGCAGGGGGCCAGGTCTTCGGCTTGTGCTTTGCACCGTTGGCAAAGGCTGACGCAAAGTCAGACCGGCGGCTGCCGCTGGGGTCGGGGTCGCCGCGCAGAGGGGGAACCGGCTGTGCCTTGCGCTTTTCCTTGTCAATCAGCAGCTGCAGTTTGTTGGCGCTGCTTTTAAATTTTTCAGGGTCGGAAGTGTCGAGAATGTCCAACAGCCCGGGATTATACCCACTGTTCAACAGGTACTCGCGGCATTCAAGGCGGTTCTGGCGTTGGGTCAGTTCCGCGCGCTGGGCGTTGAGCTCGTCAACCTGGGCACTATCTGCGGTGCGCTCGGCACGCTTCAAGCGCTCCTTTACAATGCGGTCAACGTCCGACTGGGTGAATCGCTTTTCCTGTTCCGGCTGGTTGCTGCCGTTTTCGGGTGCAGGCTGCTGCACGCCGGTCTGTTCCTCGGGGCTGGTGGTCTGGGTGTTCTGTTCCATAGTGGTTTCCTTTCTCCGGCTTTTCCCCGCCGTGGGTGTGTTTGTGCAATTTGCCAGTTTTGCGACGCGGGCCGGGTGCTGATCGATGCCAGTACCGGGGCAAATTGCATAAAAAATAGGCACAGAGAACCGCCGAAGCGTTTTCCCTGTGCCTTATGGCTACCGGTCTCCCGGCGGTACTCTATGCCTTACGGCTCTATTATACCACCTTTTCCGGGGCTGTTCAACTGCCTGTCTGTGACCGTCAAGGACACGGCGCAAACACCGGCCTTGTTGGTGCTCTCATGTACGCGGGCCGCCGGGAACATCCCGCGCAGGGCGGCCAGCGTGGCCGCTGCTGCGCTTTTGTGTTCCGGGGCGTAAGTTATCTTTACTTTCACCGCACGCCCTCCTGCGGCTTGCTGCGCTCCTGCTCCGTGTACAGGCTGGACACATGCAGCAGCACAGCGCGGATAGCTTCCGGGCTGTCCAGCAGTTCCAGCAGCACCACACAGGATTCCCGCAGGCGCTGCGCTTCCTTGCTGCTCTTGGTCACGGTGTCGGCTTTCAGGCGGTTCACATCATCGCCGTTCAGCTTCATCACGGCGTCGATCTGCTCCGGGGTCATACCCAGGGCGCGGAGTTCATTTCTCTTCATGGTCTTGTCCTTTCTCTGTCTTGGTGTTCAGCATGTGCAGCACGGCAACGGCCCGCCCGATGATCTTCACGCGGTCCCGGTCGGCGTCCTGAAGAACAGTGCTGTTGCGCTTCAGGTCTGCGGTCACAAGGGCAATGTACCGGCGATACTGCCAGACGTGGCAAATCTCCACGCTGTCAGGTGTCTGCACGGCGGCGATCTGGCCGTTGTCCACATGGTCGCAGGCGGCAAAGTAAACAATGTCACCCGCGCGGATGCCGTCGCCGCTCATGCTGTCATCGTCCATGATGAACGAATAATCCGCCGAAATATCCGCCGGGGCGTTCACGGTCTGTTCCATCTCGCCCACCTCCTTAGCGGTTCCCGCTGAACCAGCAGGCCACAGCGCCGATCAGGCACCACGCAAGGAAGGGTGCCACACAGGTAAAGTGATACATAGTCATTGCAAAAATCCTCCTGTTTTGTTAAACTAGGGGCGGTATCAGCTGCAAACTATACCGCCCATCGTGCCGCCTCCCTGTTGCCGCAGGGAAGGCGGCTTTCTTGTTGCTTGGGTTGGTGTTCTCGCGGTTCGCTCGTTGTTCGGTCGGGGTTCAGCCGATCAGGTGAGACGCATACACCCACACAAGGCGCAACTGCCGGAAGTCGGCAGCGGCCAACAGTTTGACGATTGCGCCGGTCAAGGCCCGGCGGGTGGTTGGCTCGTGCATGGGGTTCACCTCCTTCCCGGAAAAATACGCGCTGCCTTTCTTCCTGAGAAAATAACAGGCGGCAAGATAGTGTAGTAATGGGGAATGGGGGGCTTTCTAACCCCCATTCCCTATTACACTATCTATCACTATCTTTTTTGCTATATATAATACTGTTTTTTTACCCCCTCAATGCAGATTTTGCAGTTATAGCGGAAATCCTGTTTTTTTACCCCCCCTCTCACTCCTGCGGGGGGTGTGGAACAGCTGCGCCTGATCTGGCCGGTTTTGGGGTCACGTTCAAATGCTGGGTGTTCGT
>OOCQ01001334.1_pt1 | contig 15456 bp, 10 predicted proteins | sample 1671121 | NCBI WGS metagenome assembly OOCQ01 (sample SAMN06348124, study PRJEB24527) | human gut metagenome | biome: human gut; feature: ankylosing spondylitis patient; material: feces | host: Homo sapiens | place: China | collected 2015-10 | reverse complement strand
AACAGTTAAAACTACTTTTCAATAGAGTTCATCAAGCCGCCGTTTTTAATAATATTTTGAATAAACGGCGGAAAAGGCTGAGCCTTATAGGTTTTGCCTGTTGTGCAATTAGTTATTAAACCGCTGTCAAAGTCAACTTCGACTTCATCACCGTCTTTAATATCCTTAGCAGCCTCGTCACATTCAAGAATCGCAAGGCCGATATTGATTGCATTTCTGTAAAAAATACGAGCAAAAGTAGATGCAATTACGCAGGAAATGCCCGAAGCCTTAATAGCGATAGGCGCATGTTCTCTTGAAGAACCGCAACCAAAGTTAGCCTCGGCAACCATAATATCGCCCGGCTTAACCTTATTTACAAAATCAGCGTCGATATCTTCCATACAGTGCGATGCAAGCCACGCCTCATCACTCTTATTAAGATAACGTGCGGGAATGATAACATCGGTATCAACATTATCGCCAAATTTATGTACTGTACCCTTTGCTTTCATATTCCTACCTCCTATATTTCTCTCGGGTCTGCAATGTAGCCTTTAATAGCAGAGGCAGCGGCTACAGCAGGAGATGCGAGATATATTTTAGAATCAACGTGGCCCATTCTGCCGACAAAGTTACGGTTTGAAGTTGAAACAGCAACCTCACCTGCAGCCAAAATACCCATATGGCCGCCAAGACACGGACCGCAGGTCGGAGTTGAAACAATAGCGCCTGCTTCAACAAAAGCTTCTGCAATACCCTCTTTTATGCACTGAAGATAAACGCTTTGAGTTGCCGGAATAACGATACAGCGAACGCCGTCGGCAATCTTCTTACCCTTAATGATAGAAGCAGCAGCACGCATATCCTCAATTCTGCCGTTAGTGCAAGAGCCGATAACAACCTGGTCGATTTTAACATCGGAAAGTTCGTCAACAGTCTTAGTATTTTCAGGAAGGTGAGGGCAAGCAACGGTAGGGGCAAGAGTTGAAAGGTCAATAGTAACCACGCTGTCATACTCTGCATCCTCGTCAGCCTCGTAAACCTCATACGGGCGCTCGCTTCTACCCTTAACATATTCAAGAGTTATATCATCAACAGGGAATATTCCGTTTTTAGCGCCGCATTCAATAGCCATATTTGAAATACAAAGACGGTCGTCCATCGAAAGTTCCTTAATGCCGTCACCTGTAAATTCAAGTGACTTATAAAGAGCGCCGTCAACACCGATTTCACCGATAAGATGAAGAACAACGTCTTTACCGCTGATACAAGGTGCTTTTTTGCCTGTGATTACAACCTTAATTGCAGACGGAACCTTAAACCAAGCTTTACCTGTAACCATACCTGCTGCCATATCGGTTGAGCCAACGCCTGTTGAAAAGGCGCCGAGTGCACCGTATGTGCAAGTATGAGAGTCGGCACCGATGATGCAGTCACCGGCGGTCACGATGCCTTTTTCGGGCAGGAGGGCGTGCTCAACACCCATCTGGCCCACATCGTAGAAGTTGAGGATATCATATTTGTTGGCAAACTCGCGGCACTGCTTGGACTGGGTGGCGCTCTTGATGTCCTTATTGGGGACGAAGTGATCCAGCACGATGGCAATGTGCTCCTTGTCGAACACGCCGTCAAAGCCTGCCTTCTCAAACTCGTTGATGGCGACCGGGGTGGTGATATCGTTGCCCAGCACGATATCGAGCCTGGCATTGATGAGCTGGCCTGCCTTGACCTCCGGCAAACCCGCATGTGCGGTCAGAATCTTCTGCGTCAGAGTCATTCCCATGGTGATACTCTCCTTTTGTCTTCTATAACTCCCCCAGTCGCTTACGCGACAGCCCCCTCTAGGAGGGGGCCTCTTTGCCTTTCCGTTACGCAACAGGCTCCCTCTTAGAGGGAGCTGTCACCGCAGGTGACTGAGGGAGTTCAATTTTTATTTACTGTTAATTGCCGAAACCAGCGCCTTGATGCCGGCAACGATGATATCGGTGTCGGTGCCGGCACCCCAGGTCACGCTGCCATCGCCCCAGGCAAGGCCCACATAGGAAGCCGCACGGGAGGTACTGCCCTCGTCCAGGCTGTGCTCCGAGTAGCTTTCCAGATGGAAGTCCATCCCGGTGGCGCTCTGGATGGCGTTGGCCACAGCATCCAGACGACCATTGCCCACCGAGGTGACCACTTTGCGCTGACCGTTCAGGTCCAGAGTGACCGTGGTGGTAATGCCGTTGACCTGTGCAAAGTGGGCCTCCACCACACGAAGGGGCTTTTCACGGTTGAGGAAGCTCTCCTCGAAGATGCGGAGCACCTCGCCTGCACTCAGCTCCTTGTGGCTGTGGTCGGACACGCTCTTGACCTTGTAGCCCAGCACCTCGCGCATCTTGGGGGGCAGATTATAGCCGTAGTTCTGCTCCAGCACAAAGCCGATGCCGCCCTTGCCGCTCTGGCTGTTGATGCGGATGACATCGGCATCATAGGTGCGGCCGATATCGTGGGGGTCGATGGGGATGTAGGGGCAGGTCCAGCGGTGCTCTCCCCGCTCCTTGCGGTAGGCCATGCCCTTTGCAATGGCATCCTGATGGCTGCCCGAGAAGGCTGCAAACACCAGCTGACCGGCGTAGGGGGTGCGCTCGTAGATGTGCATCCGGGTCACGCGCTCGTAGGCAGCGCAGATGGCGGGCATATCGGAAAAGTCCAGTCTGGGGTCTACGCCGTGGCTGTACAGATTCATGGCCAGAGTCACGGCATCCACATTGCCGGTGCGCTCACCGTTGCCGAACAGGCAGCACTCCACGCGCTGCGCACCGGCCAGAACGGCCATTTCGGCGCAGGCAACACCGGTGCCGCGGTCGTTGTGGGGATGGGTGGAAATGATCACACTGTCGCGGTACTTGAGGTGCCTATCGCAGTACTCGATCTGGTTGGCGTAGACATGGGGCATACTCATTTCCACCGTGACAGGCAGGTTGATGATCATGGGGCGGTCAGGCGTGGGCTGCATGATATCCAGCACTGCGTTGCAGACCTCCACAGCATAGTCCACCTCGGTGCCGGTAAAGCTCTCGGGGCTGTACTCAAACAGGAAGTTGCCCTCGTATTCCTGGCTCAGCTGTTTGACCAGCTTTGCGCCGTCAGTGGCGATCTTCTTGATCTCTTCCCTGCTCTTGTGGAACACCTGCTCGCGCTGGGCCACGGAGGTGGAGTTATAGAAGTGGATGACTGCGCGGGGAGCGCCCTTGACGGCCTCGAAGGTCTTGCGGATGATGTGGTCGCGGCACTGGGTCAGCACCTGCACGGTGACATCCTCGGGGATCATGTTCTTCTCGATCAGGGTGCGCAGGAACTCGTACTCGGTGTCGCTGGCAGCAGGGAAGCCCACCTCGATCTCCTTGAAGCCGATCTTGACCAGCATCTGGAAGAACTCCAGCTTTTCCTCAAGGCTCATGGGCACGATCAGGGCCTGATTGCCGTCGCGCAGGTCCACACTGCACCATGCGGGGGCTTTTTCAATGTGATCCTTCTTTACCCAGCTGTCATAGCCTGCGGGTACCGGGTAGTAACCCGGAGCGTACTTGGTTGCGTCCATCATAATGTGCGTCCTCCTAAACGATTTACACTTCTTGCGCCATGCTCTTTGTGAGCGTCCTCGCCCTCTCAGTCTCACATTCGTTCGACAGCTCCCCCAAAGGGGGGAGCCCTTGGCAAAACCGAAAACTTTGCCGTACTGCCAAGGCCTCTCACTTTGGGAGAGGTGGCACGGCGTAAGCCGTGACGGAGAGGGCAAGCCTGCTTTCAAAAGGCAGATATACGAAAAGGCTCTCGTCTTTCAAGGCGAAAACCTTGAGAGACGAGAGCCTGTAAAGTTCAAACTACAGGGCACCCGTGGTACCACTCTCTTTGCTGCGCCTTTGGGCACAGCCGCTTTGCACGATCGGCTTTTTGCGGCGAATCGCTGTCCTTGTAACGGTGGACATCCGTCAGAGCCTACTTGTGTGTTCAGCCCTGCCGCTCAGGGGCCAGTAACCGAAGCCCTCTGCACCCGCCTTGCACCACCCGGCGGCTCTCTGTACGCAGAAGAAATTCGTTTTTTCCCCGTCAACGCATTTGTGCTTTTTTCAAAGTGGACTAAGTTTAGCATGATTCGCGGGCAGTGTCAAGCAATCTGGCTCATTCTCAAAATGAAACAATTTCACAAAATAAGGGGCAGAATTTTCCTAAATTGTGCACGGGTCGATTCGATGCATTTTTCGGTCGATTCGTGTCAAACGAATGCCCGGGGGGAGCTACGGGTGTATGATAGGATCAAAGATAGAACAGAGGAGGTACACCCTACATGAAACTACGTACCCGTAAATTCCTTGCCGGGCTGCTGAGCCTTGGCCTGCTGCTGCAGGCGGCAAGCCCCCTCAGCGCACTGGCGGCAGAAGGTGGCAGTGCGGCGCATACTCTGACCGTTACGGTGGGCAATACTACTTACAACCTGACGGCGAATGGTGGAACTGTCAGCTCTGACGAGACATGGCCTTTAGGTTATCCCGCCGTGTCTTATGACGATGGCTTTGCGTTTGAAGGCGGCTTTAATGGCGATGTAACCCTTAACGGTGGAGAAAACGTCACCATCAGGGGTACATCTTACGCCGTGAATGGTAGCCTGAATGCAACTGTCAATGATCTGACCGTCACAAAATCCGATTCCGGCACTGATGCTGCGATTCGCGGTGATGCAACGATTACTAGCGCTGGTGATGTGAGAATCAGCGGCAACCTTGACTATAATAACATCAGCTTGGTAAATCAGGCTGTTGAAGGCAAGCTGACTGTGAACAGCGCACAGGATGTGAGCATTGACGGCATCCTCAACGGCGGTGCAGATATCAACTGTCAGACCCTTTCTCTGAATTGCGGAAACGGCTCGACCGTCAGCGGAACCCTGACCGTGCACAATGCGCAAAAAATTCAGGCTACCGCTTTTGCTATTTATGGCGTAATCGGCGACAGGGGTAAAGCAGGCAAGCTGGTACTTGATCACTGCACTGGTGCGGTCACGCTTTGCAATACCTACGGTTATGAGGCAGTTCAGGCAGGCACGGTGGAGGTAAGGAATCTGCCGACTGGTTACGTTGCCCGCTATTATGCAGGCAGCTCCGAGGCCGAGAGCACTGAGACCCAGGACCCGAATGATTGTGCAAGATACTCTTATTTCAGAATCGAGTATGTGAATCCGAGCAACAAGACGCTCACGCTGACGAATGCCAAGGCTTACACGGATGCAGAGTACACCACGGAGCTGATCAATGCAACGAGCGCAAACGGCACTTCTACCTATCATGTGGACGAGGGCAAGACAGTCTACGTCAAGGCTGTTGCACCGGGCGAAGGCCAGTGGAAGTTTGGTGGCTGGATAGACCGTGAAGAAACCAGCGAAAAAATCACCGTTACCGTGACCGGAGATATGACCCTGACTGCTAGATGGGTAGAACGGACCACCCATACTCTTACCCTGAAGTATGCCGAAGCCTATGAGGGCGAAACCAAGTTGGAGGGCACTGCTGGTGAAGATGGCACCACTACTTATAAGGTGGAAAACGGCAAAGAACTGACCATCAAGGCTGTTGCACCGGACGAGACCCAACAGTGGATGTTTAAGGGCTGGACTGGCAGCAACAAGACCGACAAAGAAATCAACGTTACTGTGCACGAAAACATGGCCCTGACCGCTAACTGGAAAAAGGTCACTGATCAAGCAACCAACTACGGCATCAAAGTCACGATAGGCAATAATCCTCCCATTGAAGTGACCAGCGAAAACTGCGGGCACATTCTTGGAGTCGGAAACGACAAGCTCACCTATGACCCGGATACCCACACCCTGACCGGTACCGGCAGCTTTGGCAAGATGAAGGTCGAGATCACTGACGATCTCGAGGATAAGGTGGATGTGGTACTGAGCAATGCGAACGGTGCTGTGGTAAATGGCAGCCTGACCGTTACCGGCGCACAGGATGTGAAGGTAACGGGAGTATCCTCCACCGCCCTTATCACGGGGGACGCTACTATTACCTGCGCCGGTGACATCCTGATGGATAATACCGGTTCTGGCAATGTGCTGGGTTATGGTGACCACGGCAATCTCGATGTTCAGAGCGCACAGAATGTGACCATCCATGGTGAGGGCCGTACAGGCACCGATGAAGATGGAAACAACTATACCATCTATGGCAGAGCCGAGATTGAGTGCAGCGGTAATGTGGAGATCACCAGCCAGAATGGCGGTGCAGTTTGGGACCCGGTCGTGATCACCAAGGCGGCTAATGTGACGATCACTGCAAACCAGCGCGCTGTCTGGGATTCGCGCAGTTACCTCGATTCGTCCATCAATTGCAGTGGTAAAGTGAAAATCACAAGTAAGACTGCTGCGGCACTCCATGATGGCAAGCTGACGATCAATGGCGCAACAGACGTGACCATTTCTGGCAATCGCAACGATGGAGCAACCGTTGGCGGCAACGTTACCATTACCTGCTCCGGCCCTGTGGTGCTGGAAAACACGGGCGGCGGAAATGCTGTCAGCGGTGAGTTGAAATACACCCCGACTCATACACAGAAGTATGAGATCAAGACCGGCACGACTGCTGAAAGTGCAGAAGTCGTCTATCCGGGCGAAAGCGGCACAGGCTACACGGGTGCTTTTAATGATCCGTACATCAACATTGCCCCGGCAAGCAGCGGTGACACCACCCCCGATGATACCGGTACGGTGGACTCCGATTCCGGCGCAGGCGGCGCTGTTGCAGCCGTTCTGGTGGGCGGCGCAGCAGTCTGGGGCGGCTACGAGATCACTACCCGGGTGATCCTGCACAACATCCTGCCCGAGGGCGCAGAGATCCCCGCAAACCGCGGCCAGCTGGCACTGCTGGTGTGGAACACCGCAGGCAGACCTGAACCTGTGAACACCCCGGCCTTTGCGGATGTGGCAGATGCCGACACCGCCAAGGCAGCCCAGTGGTGTGTGGAGCAGGGCCTGCTGGATGCCAAGAGCGAGAGCAGCTTCAAGCCGGAAGGCTGGATGCCCAAGTTCAAGACCATTGAAGTGTGGGAAAAGGCATTCCCCAAACAGTAAACCCATGCTGAACCAAAGAGAGCAGCTTCGGCTGCTCTCTTTTTGTATGCAGAGGGGACCTTTGTTAACAAACTGCTAAGTTTTTGGAAAGTTCTGCTCGAATTGCTGTTGCGCCCGGTTTTACTGTGCTATACTACTTGCATCAGGAACCAAAGGAGGAATTGCCACATGAAAGAAGTCAAACCTTCCAAAAAGCCGCTGGCGATCTACTACGCCATCGTGCTGGCGGTCCTGCTGCTGCTCAACCTTGTGCTGCTGCCGTGGATGAGCGAGCGTCAGGTGGAGGAAGTGGACTACGGTACCTTTATGACCATGACCGAGGAAAAGAACATCGGCCGTGTGGATATCGAATCCAACCAGATCATTTTTACCGATAAAGAGGAAAAGCAGGTCTACAAGACCGGCCTGATGAACGACCCGGAGCTTACCCAGCGCCTGTATGATGCCGGAGCACAGTTTTCCAGCGAGATCGTGGAGCAGGGGTCGCCGATGCTCAATTTCCTGATCTGGTTCCTGCTGCCCATCCTGCTGTTCAGCTTCATCGGCAACCAGATGAACAAAAAGCTGATGGAAAAGGCCGGCGGCGGCCCGGGGTCCATGATGTTCGGCGGCGTGGGCAAGTCCAACGCCAAGGTCTATGTGCAGTCCACCCACGGCATCCGCTTTGCGGATGTGGCCGGTGAGGATGAAGCCAAGGAAAACCTGCAGGAAATCGTGGATTACCTGCACGACCCCGGCAAGTACGAGAGCATTGGCGCATCCATGCCCAAGGGCATCCTGCTGGTGGGCCCTCCGGGCACCGGCAAGACCATGCTGGCCAAGGCCGTGGCAGGCGAATCCAACGTGCCCTTCTTCTCCATTTCCGGTTCCGAATTCGTGGAGATGTTCGTGGGCATGGGCGCATCCAAGGTGCGCGACCTGTTCCGGCAGGCCAAGGAAAAGGCCCCCTGCATCGTGTTCATCGATGAGATCGATGCCATCGGTCAGAAGCGCAACAGCGGCAATCTCGGCGGCAACGACGAGCGTGAGCAGACTTTGAACCAGCTGCTCACCGAGATGGACGGCTTTGAGGGCAACACCGGTGTCATCATTCTGGCGGCCACCAACCGCCCGGATTCTCTGGACCCGGCCCTGACCCGTCCCGGACGCTTTGACCGCCGCGTGCCTGTGGAGCTGCCCGACCTCAAGGGCCGCGAAGAGATTTTGAAAGTGCACGCCAAAAAGGTGTCGCTGGCCCCGGGCATCGACTTCAACACCGTGGCCCGCATGGCCTCCGGCGCCTCCGGTGCGGAACTTGCCAACATCGTCAACGAAGCAGCTCTGCGCGCTGTGCGTGCAGGCCGCAAGAGCGTGACGCAGGCCGATCTGGAGGAGAGCATCGAGGTGGTCATTGCAGGCTACCAGAAGAAGAACTCCATCCTCACCGACAAGGAAAAGTGCATCGTGGCCTACCACGAGATCGGCCATGCACTGGTGGCGGCCAAGCAATCCAACTCTGCCCCTGTGCAGAAGATCACCATTATCCCCCGCACCTCCGGCGCACTGGGCTACACCATGCAGGTGGACGAGGGCAACCACTACCTGATGAGCAGGGAAGAGCTGGAAAACAAGATTGCCACCCTCACCGGCGGACGCGCCGCCGAGGAAGTGGTGTTCCAGTCCATTACCACCGGTGCCTCCAACGATATCGAGCAGGCCACCAAGCTTGCCCGCGCCATGCTTACCCGCTACGGCATGAGCAAGGACTTTGACATGGTGGCGCTGGAGACCGTGAACAACCAGTATCTGGGCGGCGACACCTCGCTGGCCTGCTCGGCCCAGACCCAGCGCGAGATCGACCAGAAGGTGGTGGAGCTGGTCAAGGCCCAGCACGAAAAGGCTGTCCGCATCCTGACCGACAACCGCGCCAAGCTGGACGAGCTGGCACAGTATCTGTACCAGAAGGAGACCATCACCGGCGAGGAGTTCATGGAGATCCTGAACCGGGAACCGGCACAGGCCCAGTGACCCCGGCGGCAGAGCTTCCAAAAAATTTTATAGCCCGCTGCAATAATCCCGCCGCCGCATCCGTTTATAAGACAGATGCGGCGGTTTTGTATTACACCGCATGGCAGACCATGGTTTTCCACAAAACAAAAATGTGCGGTGCAAAACCGCCGTCAACGGAGGTATTCCAAATGAAACTGAACCATAAATTTGTCCGTACCGTCACCACCACCGCTGCAGTGCTGGGTGCTGCCGCCATGCTGAGCGTGGGCGCATTTGCCGCAGAGGCAGACATCAACGACCCTGCTGCCGCAGGCTATCTGCCCCCGCAGGAGCAGATGGTGCAGGGGGATATCGCCCTGCACAGCGCCGATGTGGCGATCGGCGAAAAGGACCCCACCTACGGCGGCTACGGCGCACCGGAGGGAAACCCCATTCAGGGCAACATCATGCTGATCTCCGGCGATGAGCTGGCCGCCCCGTCCGCAGATGCAGCGGCGAAAAAGAGCGAGGCCCGCTACACCGTCAAGGGCCTGTTCGGCAGAGAAGTGCTGTACACTGCCCGCCAGAAGGACAGCGTGCTGACGCTGGATGTGCCTGCCGGTTCTGCCACCTTCCGCACCACCGTGCAGGACATGCAGACCCTGCTGAACGAGGGTGTGAGCACGCTGGTGGTCCAGACTGAGAAGGGCTCCACCACCCTGAACCTGTCTCTGCTGGTGGAGGGCCAGAAGGGCACCGACCGCGTGGTGCTGCGCCGACTGGGCGAAAACACCTTCCTCACCGTGGGCCTGCGCTGCCGCCGCGATTTGATCGTGGGGCGCTGACCGCTGAGATCAAATGATGAAAGGGCTGCTGCACGCAGGGATGTGCAGCAGCCCTTTTTGTGCTTTTCTGTTAAGTTTTTGAAAATTTGCGCAGATGTCTTTGCAAAGTCTGCCGGGAGATGTTATAGTTAAATTGAAACAGTATGCATTCCCGATAGAAAGGAAAAAACGCCATGGAGCATTTTGTGGAGTTTGAGGACGTTTGCAAATACTACCAGACCGGCAGTGTGAAGATCGCCGCCGCAGACCACCTGAATTTCTATGTGGATAAGGGCGAGTTCTGCATCATCGTGGGGCCTTCCGGCGCAGGCAAGACCACCCTGCTGAACATCCTTGGCGGTATGGACAGCTGCGACGAGGGCAATGTCTGGCTGGACGGCCAGAATGTGAGCCACTTTACCGCCAGAGAGCTCACCACCTACCGCCGGTACGATGTGGGCTTTGTGTTCCAGTTCTACAACCTTGTGCAGAACCTGACCGCACTGGAGAACGTGGAGCTGGCCAGCGAGATCTGCCGCGACCCGCTGGACCCCAAAGAGACCCTGCGCAGTGTGGGTCTGGGAGAGCGGCTGAACAACTTCCCGGCCCAGCTTTCCGGCGGCGAGCAGCAGCGGGTGTCCATTGCCCGCGCACTGGCCAAAAACCCCAAGCTGCTGCTCTGCGACGAGCCCACCGGTGCACTGGATTACAAGACCGGCAAGCAGGTGCTGGCCCTTTTGCAGGATACCTGCCGCCGCACCGGCCGCACGGTGATCGTTATTACCCACAACACCGCCCTGACGGCGATGGCAGACCGCATCATTCAGGTGCGCAGCGGCAAGATCGTCTCCAATCAGGTCAACGAGCACCCTGTGCCGGTGCAGGAGATTGAGTGGTGAGAGCTGTGCTGAAAAGTTATCGTAAAAACATCCTGCGGGAAATGAAGGACAACCTGAGCCGCATGGTCTCGCTGTTCGGCATCGTAGCGCTGGGCGTGATGATGCTGACCGGCCTGATGAGTTTTGCGCCCAGCATGCGCATCGCCGGGCAGAAATACTACGTGCAGCAGAACGTGTTCGACCTGCGGGTGCTGTCCACGCTGGGCCTTTCGGAGGAGGACATTGCCGCCATTGCCGCCGTGGACGGCGTGGAGGCTGTGCAGCCGGTGAAATATCAGGACGTGGAGGCCCAGTGGCAGGGCCAGAGCGAGACGGCGGTGGTGCGCCTGCAGCAGCTGCCCGCCGACCCCGGGGCCGACACGGCAGAAAATATGAACCGTCTGGTGCTGCTCTCGGGCCGGATGCCTGAGGCCCCGGATGAGTGCGTGGTGCATGTGATGGGCTACGGCGACCCGGTGGAACCGGGCACGGTGCTCACCCTGCCGGAGGACACCGAATATGTGAGCCGGAAGCAGTTCACGGTAGTGGGCACCGTGCAGGACCCGCAGCATTTTTCCACGGACAAGGAGAGCAGCACCGCCGGTGACGGCCAGCTGGATGATATTGTGTTCCTGCCGGAGGGCAGCCTGACCATGGATTATTATACGGCGTGCTATCTCAAAGTAAAAAATGCCGGCCTGTATGATAATTACTCGGACGCGTATCAGGCAGCAGTGGATGACACAGCCGCAAGGGTAAAGGCCATCAGCGGCGCCCAGTGCACGGCCCGGCGGGCAGAGCTGATCGAGGACGCCAGTGCAGAGCTGGCCGACGCCCGGGCCGAGTACAACGACAAAAAAGCCGAAGCAGACCGTCAGTTTGCGGAGGCCGAACAGCAGCTGGCCGATGCACAGGCACAGCTGGACAGCGCCAAAGCCCAGCTGGACGCGGGCGAAGCGGAGCTTGCCGCCAGCAAAAAGGCCCTGCCGGATACCATGCAGGGCGGTGCGGACGAGCTGGTGAGCGGCGAGGAACAACTGCTGGAATTTGAGGATCAGTTGCAGCAGATCGAGATGCTGGTGAACCTGAAAAAGGTGGCCGACCCGCTGCTGGGCTATGCCGAAACGGCTCTGAACAATGCACAGAAAGCGCTGGACGAAGCGGAACCTGCCGATGAAGAATACACCGACCTGCGGGATGCCCTGCAGAAGGCACAGGATGCTTACGACAACATCAGCGGCCAGCTGAACGGCTATCAGGCCCAGCTGGACGAGGGCAAGCGCCAGATGTATGCACAGGGGCTGATCTCTTCGCCCAGCCTTTCCAACGAGCAGCTGGTGACTGAGGCAAAGGCAGCACTGCGCCAGATGAAGGTAAAGCTTCTGCAGGGGCAGCTGCAGCTCACCACCGGCACGGCCACAGCCTACACCCAGTTTGATGCGGCTCGCACCCGGCTGGACGAAGGCTGGCAGCAGTACAACGACGGCGTGCAGCAGCTGGCCGATTCCCGCGCGGAGTACGAGAGCCGGAAGGCCGATGCCGAACAGCAGTTGGCCGATGGCCTTGCCCAGCTGAACGATGCCGAGGAGCAGGTGAGCCAGATCAAGAGCGGTGAGTGGTATGTGCTGGACCGCGGCTCCACCATGAGCTTTGTCACCTTTGAGCAGTATGCCGACCGCATGGATGCCATTGCACGGGTGTTCCCGGTGTTCTTCTTCCTGGTGGCGGCGCTGGTGGCCACCACCACCATGACCCGCATGGTGGACGAGAACCGCCTGCAGCTGGGTACCCTGAAAGCTCTGGGTTACTCCAACGCAAAGATCGCAGGCAAGTATCTGTTCTATGCCCTCAGCGCCAGCGTGCTGGGCAGCATCGTGGGCATGGTCATCGGTTTTGTGGTGTTCCCGCTCATCATCTGGTATGCCTACCAGATGATCTTCAGCATGTCCACCTTTACGCTGCACTTTTACCCCGGCATGGCGGCAGCCAGTGTGGCCATCAGCGCGGCCGTCATCGGTTTTGCTACATGGAACGCCTGCCGTGCCAGCCTGAAGGAAAAGACTGCAGCTTTGCTGCTGCCCCGGGCCCCGGTGGCAGGCAAGCGCATCTTTTTGGAGTACATCACCCCGCTGTGGCAGCACATGAGCTTCTCCCAAAAGACCACAGCCCGCAACCTGTTCCGCTACAAAAAGCGCTTCTTCATGACAGTGCTGGGCGTGGCAGGCTGCACGGCGCTGCTGCTGATCGGTTTTGGCATTCAGGATTCCATCCTGCCCATCGTGGACAAGCAGTCCGGGCAGCTGACCCACAACGATCTCACCATCTCGCTCAGCGATGAAAAGGCGCTGACCATGGAGCAGGGCCTTGCCGACACGCTGGACAGCAGCAGTGCGGTCCACAGCTGGGGCGCGTTCTACACAAAGTCCACCACCCTTTATAATGAAGAGGGCGGGAGCGCCGATGTCAGCATCGTAGGCGCGGAGGACGATGCCCGGATGACCGAATACTTCACCTTCCGCACCCGGGTGGGCCACGACCCCATTCCCTTTGAAGAGGACAGCGTGATCCTGACCGAAAAAACGGCCCTGAATCTGGGGCTGAGCGTGGGCGATACGTTCTATGTGGAGGCAGCAGACGGGAGCCGCGTGCCGCTGGTGCTGACCGGCATTACTGAGAACTACATGTTCACCCGGCTGTATCTCTCCAATGCGCAGCTGCAGGCCCTGCTGGGCAGCACGCCGGAGTGGAACACCGTCTACGGCCTGACCGGCTGTACCACCGAGGCGGAGTACAACACCCTGCGCACAAAGCTGCTGGGCTGCAACTATGTGAGCAGCGTCAGCTTCACCGAGGACACCACCTCCATGTTCGGCAGCCTGATCGGCAGCCTGAACTACGTGGTGGTGCTGATCATCGTGTGCGCGGCGGCGCTGGCGGCGGTGGTGCTGTACAACCTGATCAGCGTCAACCTTGCCGAGCGCAAAAAGGAGCTTGCCACTATCAAGGTGCTGGGCTTCTATGACAAAGAAGTGTACCGCTACATCTTCCGCGAGATCGAGCTTTTGTCCCTCATCGGCTCCGGCGTGGGCCTGTTGCTGGGCGTGCCGCTGCACCGGTTCATTATCCTGACCGTGGAAATGGATCAGCTCATGTTCATCCGCACCATTGCACCCCGCAGCTATCTGCTGGCAGTGGCATTGACGATGCTGTTCACCTTTGTGGTGTGCTTTGCCATGCGGCGGCATGTGCGGCATATCAGCATGGTGGAAAGCATGAAAGCCCCGGAGTGACAGCATGACAGCGGCAAAGAACCGGTAAATTCATAAAAGCTTCATATAAATAACATGCTTTCGCAGAAATTCTCTGGTATGATAATGCTACCGACAGGCGGGGCCGCAACCGCCTGAACGGGTAACATGATTCCTCCTTTACCAAACCAAATACCGCAAAACAAAACACCGCGCCTTGTCTGATCCGCAGCAGACAGGGCGCGGTGTCTTGTTTAAACCGTTAAGTTTTCAGCATCTGCGGCAATGGCATCGGCCTGCTGCTGGGTGAGCACGCGGCACTTGACCATCCGCTTGAGCACCACCTGCATCCGCTTGAAGGCAAGCTCCGGGCTGCTGGCGTAGGTGGAAGGCGCGTTGGGCATACCCGCCAGATAGATCGCTTCGGCATCGGTCAGCTGGGCCGGTTCCTTGCCAAAGTAGCCCTCGGCAGCTTCTGCAATGCCATAATACCCGCTGCCAAAATAGATGGTGTTGGCGTACATCTCAAAGATCTGCTGCTTGGAGTAGGTCTTTTCAATATCAAAAGCAGCAAGCATCTCGGCAGCCTTGCGGGCCAGATGCTTGTCCTGCGTGAACAGCTCGTTCTTGGCAAGCTGCTGGGTCAGGGTGCTGCCACCCTCGGCCAGCGAGTGGGTGCGCAGGTCGGCCAGCAGGGCGCGGGCGATGGCCCCCGGGTCGATGCCCTTGTGGGTCATAAAATGCTCGTCCTCGGTGCAGATGACTGCGTTAATATAGATCTGCGGCAGCGCATCGTAGGAAGTATAGCTCCCGCGGGCACGGATGGTGTCGTACATGGAAGCCACTGGGTAACTGCTGGCGGCACTGCGGTACAGCTGTCTGCCCTGATAAAAGAACCAGCCGCCTGCCAGCAGCCCGCCAAGCAGCAGGATGCAAAGAACAACGAGCAGGCTCTGCTTTAAAAAATGAAAGAAACGATGCAGCATCGAAAAACTCCTTTGATGATAAAAAAGAACGCTACCATAATAAACGATTTGCAGGGCGTTTGCAAGGAACAGCTTTAGTATAACAACAAAATTTTAAGGTTTTATCAATGGAAAAATAAAAATTTTCGAAGAAGCAGAAGTGTTACTCCTGTTGGAACTGCACAACGGGATGCTGCAAATGCGGGCTGCGCATCGTGCAGAAAACTCAATTTGAAAAAAACTGGAATTAACCCATTGACAAACTGGGTAAGAGGGGATATAATGCAAACAATAAATCCACAAACCTAGTGGGAAAAAGAAAACGACGGTTTTGCTTCCCGGCACAGAGCAGATAGAGGCTCCGGTTTGTAGATGAGTGGGAAAGAATTATTTCGGAAAGGAGGGCACGGATATGAAGCTGATTTGGAACGACCTGCTGCATGCAAACTTCCGCTGTGGGCGAATGTGCGGTGACCG
>OOCQ01001333.1_pt1 | contig 15476 bp, 16 predicted proteins | sample 1671121 | NCBI WGS metagenome assembly OOCQ01 (sample SAMN06348124, study PRJEB24527) | human gut metagenome | biome: human gut; feature: ankylosing spondylitis patient; material: feces | host: Homo sapiens | place: China | collected 2015-10 | reverse complement strand
GGCTAATCGCCTGTGCAGACCTCGCAAGAAGCAAGGATATGGCAGATAACCGAATGTTCAACCAACAACATTGAAACTATGCCAATAGGTAAAAGCAAAATCTCAGATATGGATTTCGGCTCTTTCGAGAACTCGATTGACAAGAATATCGAAACGGACAAGGCATCGGACAAGTTTGACCAACAGCTTCAAGCCTACAAGGATGCTGGCAATAGCTTGACTTTGGCAAAAAGTGGCGTTGAAATGGCTACTGCTTCCATGCATGAAGCAAAAGACAAATTGAGTGAAGCCTCAGATAAAGCGAATACTGTCACCAAAGCTATTGAAGCCTACATCGGCAAAGTAAAAGACATAACTGTCAAAGCTAAGGTTGATGATGCCGATATGGAACAGGCAATAAACAACAGGAAGAAACTCATTGAAAACGAGTCCAAACTTCTTGAAGACCACCGAAAGGCGAATAAGGACATCCTCACTCGCCATTTCTATGACATGTCCAATATGATGTCAAGAAATGAAGGTGTGTGGCTGTCGAATGGTTGGGTTAAGACTTTGCTTTGGATATTCTTGCCTTGTTTCCTTTATACGGTCATTTCGATTGTCTATTTTGTCGCATCATACATAGACAAATAATCGAGTAGGAGGAAAGCGAAGTAGTTTTTTCTCCTACTCGATTGATGGATATATACTAGCATCGCGGATACGTTTACTTTGAGTTTTAACGGATAGCAATAATAGAAAATCTTGGAAATCCTTATTTCATAGGGACTTCCAAGATTCTTATGTGCGTTTATCAGATACTAATAAAAATATATTATTCTGCTGAATACACCAATCTGACAGTAATGTATTTGCCGTTGAACGCATTCTTCTCTTTATAGCTAGTCCCCGGTATTTTGCCTGATGTCAGACCTGTTTTATAGCTTGTCACAGTACATGCAGAAGAGGCATCATCCCAACATCCACCATAAAATGGTCCATCTACGTCATATAGGTCTTTCCCAAATGTCAATTCTGCATAATTTCCAGACATATCATATATTTCAAGTTCGTTTGGTCTTTTTAAGGCACTGTCATGTACATACTTGCTACTGTTTCCTGAAAACCATGCGACTTCAGATATAGTATTACTGCCACTATACGTTGTGCCTTTACTCAAATTACCGCCTTTGGCCGCATATTTCCATTCAGCTGATGTCGGGAGACGCCAGGCTATACCTGTGGCTACCCTAAGATTATCTATAAATTTTCTCCATTCTGATTTGATTACAACACCATCACCATTTGCATCAACACGAGGTATATGTTCTCCCGCAACAGAAAATCCCATGGAATGTGGCAGTTCTGTCTGCATTATGTAAAAATCACCATCTGTCCCTCCTGATACAAGAATCATTTTGTATGTCGTCCCGTTAATGGTATAAGATAGATTGCTGGGACAATGAGGTCTTAAAGTTGTAAATGACTTAGTCTCTCCATACTTTATATTTGAGTTGTTATATTTATATATAGCCTGATAATAATAGTTTGTACTACATTCCAAACTTCCGCTTAATGTAATTTCAAATGACCTGTCAGGCAATCCTGTCACAGACTGTTCGGGAGTAGTCACGCAATCGGTAAAATTAGAAGACTTTGAGACACGAAAAGAAACTTTGCCCTCTTTGATATTGTCACCGAGCCGACCATACAACTTTACTTCAAACGCACCAGGAACAGCATCAACAGTCTGTATTATACCATTGGGAACTGTCCCATTGTCTGTTCCTGTTCCGTTCCCTCCTATAACTGATTTGAAATTATTCCAATACGGGGCATTCAAATAATAAAGTTCTTTATCCTTGGGAACTATAAGACTCCACTTCTTCACATATTCCGAGTTTACAAAATCGTTTTCCAATGGCAATGGCGATTTTACATCAATAGTGAGGGTTCCGGTAGAAGCACAATAAAACGGGGTCCCAGTAACCTTTTGTAAATAAGGCCCAACATGTATCTTTGATATGCTTGCAGCACTAAAAGCAATATGCCCCAATTCTTTTATGCTCGGCAAATCGACTTCACTTATTTTAATGTTCGTAAATGCCGCATTTCCTATATACTCCAAGACTTTGGAGTCCGTCCATGATGTAACATTACAGCCCATGAAAGCTCCATCCCCAACTCGTCGAAGATTCTTTGTGAGTGTTAGGCTGGCCGATTTACAACCAGAAAACGCATAGGCACCTATTTCCTCAATCATGTTTGGCAAATACGCCTTTGTCAAATAATTGCAATCGGCAAAGGCACTCTCACCTATCACCGTTATCTCGTTCGGCAAATTTATGTTTGAAATACATGTGCCTTTAAAAGCAGAAGAACCGATTTTCCTCAACTTTGCATCCGAACATATATATACCTCTCCTATTGACGGGTTGGCAAAGGCAAAAGCTCCGATTGAAGTCACCCCTTCCATAATCTCTACATAATTTGGTATTCGGTTATTCCTACCCCAAGGAGTATTTGAAAATGAGGTATAGTCAGCCATATCGCCTTCTCCTCTCACATATAAGGAGCCGGACAGATCATAATACCATTTGCAATGACCGGTTGTTCCTTTTAGGGTGTTTATCCAAGTATTATCTGACGAATCTATTGTACCCTTGTTAAAGTTTATTCCATTCATTGCTATGGTGTTTTCGGAAAGATCCAATGTACTTGAAAAGTTCATCGGGTTGTTGATATAATTCAATTTGATGGAATGGCCCTCTACATTATATGTAAAATGTGCAACACACCGTGAACGAGAAGACCCGAAATCAGAGTCTGAATCCTTTCGACTATAATAAAATATACCTTCTGTCTGCGAATAAAAATAAATATTGGATGTCTCATCAATAGTGCTAACCCAATCATCTCCAATCCCGTAGTCCCAGTTAGTAGTAGTCCACTTTGTACCGACTAATTGTTTGTTTTGGGGATTTTCCCCTTCTTCTCCTATATCATCGCCACCACAAGAAACCAACGAAACGGCTCCTGCTAATACCAATAAAAGGTATGAAAAAAATAGATATGTTTTAATTTTCATATTTTGTACACTATATTCGTGTCGTGCGCAACTTCTTATTCCTTATTGATTAAGGAATGTAGGAACTCTATTTAGATATATATCAATGTCAAAGATTTCAGTTGGTGCATCATGACCATAAAAATGTAAAATGATGTGGTCGTCAGAGATACTCTTTACCGTAAAATCTCCATCCAAGAATCTTCCACTATCTACTTTATAAATTACAATTTTTGAACCATCAAAATCAAAATTCATCAATTGAGGACTTTTCTCACGGTCATCCAATATTACGCCATTATAGCCATTGTGATTTCGTAATGCTGTTTTTGAGAAATACAAATAATGGAAAGTAAATGAACAGTCATTAATATCGAATACCTTGCCGTTCTCTTTTGTTAAAGTGCCTTTACATTTTGAAAGTTCCCAATAGCCATATATGCTATTTTCGTGTTCTGTATATTTTTCCATGGTTACATATGCACCTTCATTTCCCCAAGGACTAAAGCTGATTTTATTCTCTTGAATATTCTCAACTACCAAGTTATTTGGCCCAATCCAAAGTGAAGGCATAGTCATCCATATTTTATTACCGTCAATAGACCACGAACCTTTGTATGTGTCATCATATTTGAAGATGCCATAACCTGTATTGTCTTCATAGTGTTTTGCTTCCACTCGCTTATTGGCGGTAAATGTAATGATGTCTGCTCCCAGCTCCTCTGTGTCAAAACATGACATATTTTTCACTGCCCATGTACCGACTATGCTATTTGATATGTTTCCTTTCTTGTCTTCTTCATCATTACTTGAGCATGCACAAAATACAAGTAGCAGAGCGGTAATCGCAATGCTATAATATATGTTTAGTTTCATTTTATTGATCACACTTCGTCCGTGTCGTGCGCAACTTTTAAATTAATAATTAGTTATAACTTTTGTTGTTCCAGTAGTCGTTGTTCCATCCTTGCCTGTAGCGACGCACTTAACATAGTAAGTTGTGCCTTTCTTCAGGCCCGAGATATTTGCAGTAATAAGGACTCCTGCAACTGAGGCATTATATTAAAACAATGTTGTGATACTCTTTTATCTGTATTCTGTTAACTATCTATTTTTATCAACAATTTTAGCAATTCTTACACTCACTTCATATAGTAAGTATAGCGGGATTGTTACCAAAACAAGAGTCATCAAATCTGGAGGTGTTATAATCGCAGCAACAAGCATAATGACTATCAAAGCATGTTTCCTATATCTTGCCAATAGTTGTGAGGAAATGAAGCCTAATTTTGCTAAAAAGAACATAATTACTGGCAACTGAAATACAATCCCCATAATGAATGTAAGAGTTGTAAATGTTTCAATATACGAATCCAACGTAATAGTACTGCGAATATTTTCAGAAACACTGTATGTACCCAAAAAACGGAATGAAATAGGGAATAATATATAGTAGCTCATGAGGACTCCTACTATAAACAATAAATATATTATCACCGCTACGCTTACAGAGTACTTCTTTTCATCCTCGTAAAGTGCAGGAGACACAAATTTGAAAAGTTCATAAAGGATAAAAGGCGAAGCCCCTAATAGCCCCAAATATACAGATGTTGTAATATGGGTCATAAATTGACTGGACAAGTCAGTTGCAATCAAATCAACATGAAATTTTTCAAAATGGAAATCATAACCACATAACGATACTATATTCTCTATAAACGTGTATGTTGTGAAATTGTATTCACTTGGGGCTAATAATATTCCCCAAATAGTTTCCTTACAAAAGAAAACGATTACTGAGAGTGTGCCAGCAACAGCAATAATGCGAAACAACATTCGACGAAACACTTCTAAATGTCCGCCGAATGTCATTAGGTTAGAATTGTTTTCTTTAGTCATTTTTCAATTCATCTTTTGATGGATTTTCTTCTGACTTCTTCTTTTCTACTTCCTCATTAGGCTTTTCATCGGTTTCTTTGATGTCATTGACACCTTTCTTAAATTCTCGAACTCCTTGACCTAAGCCTCGCATCATTTCAGGCAGTTTCTTACCACCAAACAATAGTAAGGCTATGCCTCCGATAAGCAACAGTTCGGTAGAACCGATGAACAATAACTGTGTTACAAATAGAAAATGTGCCATTTCTTTATTCTGCTATAAGATAAATTTCACAGGTTTCAAAGTCAATCTCCCAATTACCGCCATCTACCGATTCCCATTGGTATTTTTGTCCCATAGACTTCCACCATTGATGAAATTTTGCACTTGTTTCTCCCATGTCGTTAACAAGTTTCTCATATAGAGCCTCGTTTTCGGCAGTAAGTATTGTTGCCAATTCATTAAGCCCATTACGACGTTCAAAGAGCTTCTGAATTTCGTTTTTCTCTTCGACAGTAACCTGTCCTACTAATTTTTTCATTTTTGTTATTTATTTTATTGTTTTACAAAAGATGATGCAGCCCCTATACATTTTCCATAACATGTAGAACCACATCCTTTAGTACATCCATCACTGCACCATTTTTGGCAGGATTTAGTACAGACCTCAACACAATTATATTTACAATAATTACCACAAGTATTAGAACAGTCTTTTTGACATGAACTAGTACACGAGTTATTGCAACTGTTTTGCTCGTTTTTGTAAGATGCTTTCTCGCTCACACATAAAGGAGAAGAGCAAGATACTAATGCCAATATGGGGATTAGGCCAACTACCTTACGAAAGAAAAGTCTTCTTGTCAAGAGTGCGTTCTTTTCCATGAATTATCTTATGCTCTTTATTTCAAATGGGTCAAGATAATCAATATCACAGATTTCTTTTCCTGGTAAAAATGTTCCGACATCACGTATGCTTGCCAAAAGCTGCCGAGAAGCATTTCTTTCCAAATGCGCTACAACACATTGCTCGTGGCTTGGCGTATTGACTTCTAATGTCATTTTTCTGTTTAGCCAAACACATCGTCTGCATTGATAAGCATCGCATTTGCGACATAATGGAGCATGATTGAGTTGAAATAGTTGCTTGTTTTTAATGTCAAGTCCTTTTTTAACATCACCGATGGCATCACCATCGCTACTAAAATAGAACGCTGGACAAATATAGAATTTCCCATCAGGAGCAAGTGTCACTGTTGTATCACCAGCCCCACAGTTATTCATTTCGTCAAGCATCATACGGTCTGTGAGCAAATTCAGTTGTGGTGTCTTACCCTTTATATATAATTGTTTTATGTTGCCTGATAAATTTTGCAAGAATGATTTGTAAGTAGTAAAATCATCCTCGGTGAATGTTTCTATGTCAGTTATTACAATGTTGAGACGTGTTGCCACATTAAGTATTTGTGCTACAATCTGTTCTCCTCCAAACAAACTGTTCTTGTCAGTACGTACCAAATATGGAACATCTTTCTTGAAATCGTAATCTTTAGTTTCTGCCAAAGAATTAAACACCATAACATACGAATTTGCATCATTGAAGCGATTTACAGCAATGTTAGCAGGACGTATATCCGTGTGGTCAATCGAGTCTATTTCTTCCTGATATTCAGTAGGTAACTCGTAATCCGGATAGACAAACTGAATGTTCAGATTTTCCTTCATAGCGAAACGTATGCCATCTTTAAGCGTTTGCAAAGGTATTAGCTTGTGCTCTGTCTTATTGCTTGTGTAATGGCAAAAAGAAACAGAAGTTTCATCTAACAATATAACAATGTATTGTATCATAATCTGCTTAACATTTAAGAGAGTTTGACTTTGGTTTGTTGTTCTCATAAGACTCCCGTCTCCCTTCTTTTTCAAGTTTACGATAGAGCTTGTTCCAATAATAGTTGTTAGCTCTTACTCTTGCCTTGTGCATCTTACAAATTGCAGTGCTACGCTGGTAAATTGTCGGTGTGTCTGCTGCATCATAGTTTTCGCCTTGACACCATGCACAGCCACTTGCTATTTCACAATTTAAACATTCCTCGGACGACTGGGTACAACGGTCAAGTGTTAGAAATGGTCGTAAACGATTACTATCTATTCCATCATTTATATTACCGATGGTCAATGCTTTTTTGTTTCGTAGAGAATATTGCGCGAAGCGTGTACAAGGATAAAAATTTCCCGCAGCGTCTATAGAAAGCATACGTCCTGCACCACACCAATTCTCATTTTCCAATTGACGATCCATCGGTTTGCCAATATGTTCACTAAAGAAAGAACAAGTGTTTTCTTGATAATAGCCATTATCTATTATTTCATCTGCAAGTTGAAGCAACTGGTCTTCAAATAAGGCATCGTCGCCTTCGTGCCAAACATCTTCAAACACACAATTAATATTAACCTCATGTATTCCTAAAGAATATAAATGAATAACACTTTCCTTTATATATGGAATATCCGCACTACTTATTGTTACTTTAGTTCCACCATGAGGAAATTGCTTTAACCAAAGAGGTATGTTTCTCACAACATCATCATACGAACCACGTTCTTTCCCTGAACCTTTCCAAATTCGGTTCAAATCATGTTTTGCCTTTGTTCCATCTATTGTTATGCCTATAGATAGATGGCTCTTATTCTTAGCAATAAAGTGTTGCACCTTATCACTATCATAATTTATCCCATTTGTAGAAAAAGAAAAGCGATAAGAATTAAACCAATGATGATTTCTACGAAAAAGTTCTTTCTTGATGTAATCACATATGTGATCTATTAAATCAATTTCTAAGAAAGGTTCACCACCTATAAAATCCCAAACCACAGATTCCTCTTGGTATTCTTTTTCATGATTCAAAATGTAGTCTATGGCTTTTTTTGCTACATCCCATGACATGCGTTCTTTTTCGTTTTTGCCAACAAGATAACAATACTTGCAGGCTAATTGGCAATCCTTGGTCACAATGAAAGTAATACTTTTAGCTATACCTGATTGCCAACTTTCGGCTTCTTTCTTAATTAAATCCATACGCATTATTTAGCACCATATTCACATGTTATATTGCACGAATAAAAGCAGGTACCCTTGCAGGATGACTGACATGAGCCAGAACAACTTCCATGACAGAATCCTCTGTCACAAGTGTTTGCACAAACGCCTGTACATGAAGAGCCACCACATTCGCCTGTACAAGATGTCTTGCAACTTTTTTCGCAGGCTCCAGAGCATGATGAACTACAACCGCCTGTACATCCTGTACCACAACTTCCTTTACAGTTAGAGGAGCAACCGCCCGAACATCCTCCACTACATCCTGTATAGCATCCACTACTACAGCTATTAGAGCAACTGGAGCAAGTGGAAGATGACGAACTGCTTTTACAACTTGAATAGCATCCGCTGCTACATGATGAACTACATGATGAGCCAGAACAGCTGTTTGAGCCACCATTTTCCTCTCTGTCAATTGCATCAAGTAGTTCATCATCATCCTTTTCACATGATACAATCGTAGAAAGTATTGGTACACCGATTAAGATTGGAAGAGTTTTCTTTATCGTTTTTCTAAAGAACTCTCTTCGTGAAATAATGTTGTCTTCCATAATTGTTATTTCAAATTTAATAGTCTATATGAGACGTTGAAAAATATGCCTTGATTCTTCAATGCCAAATTTGAGTTACAAACATTGTTCAAACCTCGCTCGTAGGAAAAGCCCAAACCTATTTTGTTGTATTCCACACCTATTTTAGCCAAAACTCCCCAATCTATATTTGAATCGAAAGAATGAGAGTTTGTTTCTATTGTAGAAAATGTGTAACCTATATAGGCACCGATGCTTCCATACAATTCAAAATCTGAAATCTTATATCTATAACCTATAGGGGAAATTTTTCCCATAATATAATGCAAAGGAAAATGTCCACTACCTCTTAATGAATAGCCTAAAGATGCTTCCATGTAATAATTTCGAGGGATAATGGTGATATTTTCTTTTACTATAAATTGAAAAGAAAAATCAACACCTCCACCAATATTTCCTTTGGGTGAAGCATTATCTGATACTAAGTTAACCATACCACCATATAAAGTCGGCAAAAAATCAATGCCAATTTTTTCTTTTTTTCTTTCAGGTAAGACTTCCTGTATCATTTCTTCTTTAGGTTCAGAAATAACTATTGGAGCATCCTGTACATTTACGTCTTCATATGATTCTTTGTCTTCCGTATTTATTTTTCTTAAATATCGAGACGAAATATAAGCCCTTTTGTTTTTGTAAATAATTTCCGCCCAAGAATTGACTATAGAGTAAACTTTGACTTCATCATTTGCTTTTAATTTTCCTAATACAACAGACTTTGTTGTAGGTTTACTACGAACATTAAGCATTGAAGTTGATACCACCTCATATGTTTCTTGCCCGAAAATACTACCTGCCCATGATAAAAATGACATGAACAATATTTTTCTCAGACTGCATCGTAGTAGAGACTTTCGTATTCCATTTTTATATTCTTTTGTCAGCATACCAAACATATTTCAAAAACATTACAACAGCACTGGAAAGTTAGTCTTCGTATGGTCTTACAGACCACATGAAGACTAAACCCAATTAATAATTCATACCAGTGCAACTTCCGCTGCATGTCCCCATACAACCACCTTTACAACCACCTTTACAGTTAAAATTACAACTGTCAGCACACATTCTGTTACAGCTGTGTAAACAGCCATAACACTGTGTGTAGCAAGCTCCTGCACAGCCATAATTACAACCCATAGGACTCTTTTCGGTGGCTTTAAGGATTTGCGGTGCACCAGCAAGTACAATTGCTCCTAAAATCGGCAAAGCACTTTTTGCTGCTTTTTTGAAAAACTCTCTTCTATTTTGGAGTTCTTCGTTCTTTTCATTCTTTTCCATAACGAATTGAATTTAAATTAAACAATATGCCTTGCGGCGTTATTTGATAATCTTTATAAAGTCAGTGGGAATGTAAGCTGTAGCCACAAAACATAGACCTGATATTTCTACAACAACACGTTGTTGTCCTGCAATGCGAGCAACTTTCCCTGTAACACCTTCAAATTCTCCGTCTATTACCTTAACTATATCACCACTTTTATAATGACATTGCTCTGATGTAACAATTCGTACATGTTCATTTTCTGTACTCGTTGCTTTTATAAAGTTTTTCATTGCAGTAAATGGAATGATAAGAGGAGGGTGTTTCCCATTTTCTTCCAATGGCTTTGTCTTATCAAGATAAAATTTTAATACAGATGTTTCATCTCCATTTTTCTTGATAATGGAGTTTACAACTTCCCTTGTAGTATATACAAAAAGAAGATTGGGAAGAAGAGGCTGTAAAATTCGCTTCTTCTTCCCAATCTCTTTCTTTATAATATAATGCATAGGCATATATGACTGAACGTCAGAGGTTGATATGATGCCATGTGCTTTCTGTGTTCTGTTGTATGTAACTCGCAACACGAACCATTCGTGATTTGCCTTTTGTACATAGTCCGAGGACACCCCTGTATGTGAGCGTTGAGCTTCGGGGAGGACGTTGGAGGTAAGTCCAGCGTAAGGAGATCTGCTTCGACCTCGATGGGTATGCGCATTAATCAATGCGTTCATATCGTTTTTATGTCTTGCATTAAATTAGCAACTAATAGACATAAAAAAGCGTGGAATCGTCCTGTTGTCCGTCCCACGTACCAAGGCTCTTGCATTGCCAAATCCAGTTGAACAGACAACGTCAGAGCCCACGCCGATATGAAAATCGCATCCGTAAAGAGACCTATATAGCACATTGCATTGTACCCCAAAGGGCACAATATATGCTTACAAGGTCTCCACGGGATTGATATAATCACACCCGGGACATCTACCGTTGCTATGTTCAAGACTGGATTTTGAATTTGCAAGATTCGGTACGTCTTAAACAGAGCGTCAAGTAAACGCCTTCTATATGTCTTGACCCTCTTCCCACCCATTGCCCGCTTATTACCGAGAAAGTTGTTTGGACTTCTCAGCTTTCAGCTCGGCGTTGGCTGTCTGCTTATCAACATTGAGTAAACCCAAATTGACGCACAGAATCGAGAGCCACTGCAAAAATAACAAAATTTCTTCAAAACAAGCAAGGTTTGCTTGGATTTTCTGCCAATACTGTCCGATTTTAACATTTAAATGGCAGTTATTGCTGTATATAAAAGTATAGAAACTGTAGTATCGCCATCTAATGACTTGTAACAACAATTGTGACAGCTACGAAAAATAAGGAGTAAGAACATTATAGCCTTACTCCTTAATACGCATTTTATATAATGTGAATACAAGTTTACAACGATTTGCAAAACAAATCTTTCATTTTATCCAAATCAGGCAAAGCCTTCTGTAATTCTTCAGGCATATCCTGTTTGGTTTTATATGTTGCTACTCCCATTGGGCTGTCATAGTTCCTTACAACAATGTCAACAAAAGCCTTGTTCATTTCTTTGCATAACACAATACCAATAGAAGGGTTCTCGTGTGCCTTTTTTACAGTAAGGTCTAATGCCTGTAGATATGTACATAGTTGTCCCAAATATGAAGGCTTGAACTTACCGTATTTTAGTTCTACAGCTACCATTGCTGCAAGTTCTCGACTAAAGAACAAAAGGTCTATGAACATTTCTTCTCCTTCAAGTACGACTCGATACTGGTTACCCATAAATATGAAATCCTTTCCGAATTGAAGAATGAAATCGCGCATGTTTCTTACAATTTCTTGCTCAACCACACGTTCGTCAATGTCCTCAATCTCCAGTCCCAAATTTTCAGTATTGATGAAATCAAGCAAATATTCATCCTTAAACATTGATATTGTTTTCATTGATTGCTTGATGTCTGGTATCGCTTTCGGAAAATTGTTAGGCATATTGCCTTGATGGTGATATAGATCATCTGATAAGTATTTCCGTAATACGTACTTGTTCCATTGATGCAAGTTCACTTGATGTATATAGTAGATGCGCTCATCTAAAGTGGTAGTTTTATGCAAAATTTCCATATGATGAGTGAAACTAATGCCCACAAAATCTTCTATACGCAAGTCTGCTGACTCTATAGGTCTGTTAATGCAAAGGAGTGTCTTTTCTCCTATTTCAACACCTTCTTCTATCTTATTTTCAAGCTGTTGTAATTGGTTCGCCATTGGCGAACCAATTGAAAGGCATTGCCATTCCTCATAGAAGATACGCATTTTCTTCAAGTTACCAGAAGAAAAACCTCTTAATCCTGGTAATTCACGTTGCAGTCTTTCACTAATAGTATCAAGAGCTTTTGCGCCCCAATGTGCTTGCTGTAAATTGATAGATACATAACGCCCTATACCATAATATAAAGACAACTGTATGGCATTACTTGACTGGCTCGCCTGTGCTTGAGCTCGCAAAATTGCCCCTTTTATGGTTTGTACAGCTTTATCTACTGTTATATTGTTTTCTTCCATTATACTCTATTTTGATATTATTTGCAAAGGTAGTGCTTTTAGCCTTTAAGCCACTATTGCACAACCCCTTTCTTTGAAAAGAACGTAAAATCAATAGTATTATTGCGTTGATTGTACTTTTAGTAATCGCTTCACTCGTTGTACGGTACTTACCCCTTTACCACTCAACTTTGCCACATCCCGAATGGAATACCCCTTGCGGAGTAAACTTATTACTTCCCTATATTCGGCTTTCATCTGTTCTGCCGTTTTTACAGAGCCTACCTTGCGCCCGAGTTTTCCACCTTTCTCTATATACCGCTTCCGTCCTGACTGCAATCGGAATGAGATATTATCACGTTCCAATTGCGCACAGGTCGAAAGCGTGGCTATCATTATCGGGGCAAAGAGGGACGGATGTCCTTCATCGTCCAATAATGTAAGTTGTTCCTTGTATGTAGAGGTTAATGCTACAGTCAATGAGTTGCTGGCAACGGCCAATGTGAACATGGTTTATCGTAATCTGAAAGCAGACAAGATACGCAAGCGCATATCGCATTACTTTATTTTGTAACCAACCGTCTTTGAATCTTGGATAACGTCTTTGACATTGTTGCGAAATGCCTGTTGACACCATTCAAGAGTGTGGAACAAAGTAAGCTCCATCATGCCTGTCTCTTCAAGAAGAATTGCTCATTCTACTAATCGCCCAGATTCATATACTTTTGGGTAAGATCGGTGTGATGGAAAGTTACGTTACCATAAATCGGCTTTCATTCCTAATAGACTGTAAATCAATGATATTACATCACCTTGCTATCCTTTCATTTCCGATGGTTAGATCCGCTTGGGATAATTGGTGGTTAATGCAGCCAATATAAAGAAAGCGTTGTCTTGGTCTTTATATTGGCTGCATTATTTGTGTGGTTTGGGATTAAACGACCTAATGACCGTTTGAAGGTTATAATTCGCTGAATTTAGGTATGTCTTTCAGAAAAGCATATGATTTGTTTTCGTAATCTATTTTGCAGCAATAGTGGCTCATGCCGTTGCTTACCACAAGGTAGTCGGCATGGAGTAGGGTGTTGTATGCAAAGATCTGATTGAAGACCTTCTGGGTTATCTGTACAGACGGGGCTTTATATTCGATTATCATCCGCGGCTGAAATTGACGCGTATATAGCACGCTGTCGCAACGGAGCTTCTTCTGCCCGATGGTCAGCTCTACTTCGTTGGCGAGTAGGGCAGAGGGGTAGCCCTTATAGTTGATGAGGTAATGGATGAAATGCTGGCGCACCCATTCCTCGGGAGTCAGGGTTATGAATCTGCGGCGGAGAATATCGAGAATGGATGTCTTGCCGTTTGTCTGTTTTACTTTTATATCGTATGGTGGTAGGTTTAGTATATCCATTATTTTTTTCGCTTAATCGGAATTTTACTTTATCTTTGCAAAAGATACACGGGTGGGGACTAAATCCTTTTCCCGAATGCCATGTTACAAAAATAATGATATTTTTTTGAATTATCATGATGCGGAACCTAAAAAGATTATTTTTCGTATTCCGATATAAATATTTTGAAAAATATTCTGTGAGATTTATGCGCATGGCTTTGTATGATGGCAAGAGAGTGTTTTCTTGTCGTGTTTAACAAATTTAAACAATATAAGGAAAATAGAGGTTGAAATACTAATATGTATATAAAAGTTAAATATTGAATATGGCGGAAAAAGCGAATGCAACTACTTACGATAGTATAATGCGTGAGTTGAAATCAGGAAATTACTCGTCTGTATATTTGTTGATGGGGGATGAGTCGTATTATATTGATAAGATTTCAGACTTTATTGCTGAGCATGCCTTGAAGCCGGAAGAACGTGATTTTAATCAGCAGATTGTGTTTGGTGCCGACGTTACTGCCGCACAAGTAGCTGATATGGCGAGGAGCTATCCGGTGATGGCTGAGCGACAGGTGATTATAGTAAAGGAAGCTCAAAACATTAAGAATTGGGATCAACTGGAGAAGTATCTTGAAAAACCGGCAAAGACAACTGTTCTTGTGGTTTGCTATAAAAACGGCACTATTGACGGAAGAAAGAAGATTTTGGCAAGGTTCAAAAGCGCAGGAGTCGTGTTTGAGTGCAAAAAGAAAAGAGAGTATGAACTTCCTGGCTTTATAGAGGGGTATCTCAGGTTGCATACAAAGGCAACTATCGAGAACAAGGCTGCCCAGATGATTGCAGACCATATAGGTTCTGACCTGAACAGACTTACGAGTGAGCTTGACAAGTTGATATTGTCGCTGAAAGATGGAGAAATGCGTATTACACCAGAGATGGTTGAGCAGAGGATAGGGATAAACAAGGATTTTAATCCTTTTGAACTGAGAAGCGCCATTGCCGCAAAGGATATTGTCAAGGCAAATTTGATTGTAAAATATTTTGACAGCAATCCGAAGACTGGCGGCGCTTTCGTCCTTGTGCCTATCTTGTTCTCTTATTTCCAGAATCTCATGATTGCCTATTATGCTCCCAACAGACAGAGTGATGCTGAGGTGGCAAAATGGTTGGACCTTCGCGGTTCGTGGGCTGCCAAGGAATATATGCTCGGAATGAAAAACTATTCAGGAGTGAAGGTTATGAAAATTATAGAGAAGCTTCGTGAGACTGATGCCAAGTGTAAAGGAATTGACAATCCAAACACTTCCGACGGGGAACTTCTTAAAGAACTTATCTTTTTCATTATGCATTAGTCTTGCTATAGTTTTGGATGCCTGATTTTATTTCAGGTTTTGGCGTCTTTCAAATTTATGTTTTCATCAATCCATAATATAAGGTGTGCCGAAAAGGCACACCTTTTTATATTATATAGTGGGGGAGACATGATGGGGGGCTTGCTGTTTGTTGCGCCCGTGTTTTTATATCCCGCTTGAACTATGTTTGTCTTTAAGAGTCAAATTCTCTCTCAAACGGAAAAAAGGCGCAACCGACAAACCCTGTGGGGAGGGTGTACGGATGCTAACCCAAAACTGTT
>OOCQ01001329.1_pt1 | contig 15495 bp, 15 predicted proteins | sample 1671121 | NCBI WGS metagenome assembly OOCQ01 (sample SAMN06348124, study PRJEB24527) | human gut metagenome | biome: human gut; feature: ankylosing spondylitis patient; material: feces | host: Homo sapiens | place: China | collected 2015-10 | reverse complement strand
GGATTGCAGATTCCAAAGCCGCAGAGTTTTTCGGAAGTATCTCACTGTTATCCGTTGTGGTATTCAGCAGGTCGTTTTCACTGACTTCTGTAAGGAAATACACCTTTTCATCTTCCCCATCACGATCAATCACAAGATAAAATACCTTTTCTGATGCAGTCTGGATTGTGTAAAATTCCTTGCCTTTTTCTGTGGTCTGGCTGTCACTGCTCTGGTCTGCATCCTTAGAAGTATCTCCCGTACTTGGAGATTGCTTTGCTGTTGCGGAACTGCTTGAAGTTGTTCCACTGCCTGTCTGGGAAACTGTATTTCCATTCACATCCGTTTTTGTATGCTCTGTGACCTGTGCGGTTGCAGAGCTAGGTTTGGTTGCCGACGCATCCACCGGGAGCTGCTGTGCCGGATCTTTTTCATTGCTGTCCTTATTCTCCGGATCGGTGTAATACGGATTGGCTGTTTTATAGATTTCTGAGGTATTTCCTGCATTATCCATGGCTGAAATCGTGAAATACTGATACCCTGCATCGAACTGTTGCAGACGGATATTCAAGGCTCCATTCGTATGCTCTGTAAACTCATAGCCATTGACATAGATTGCCTTGATACCGGAATCCGTATCATGTGCCTGAATGCTCAAAAGACCGTCGCTGACTGCCGCATTTAAGGTAGGCTTGGTAAAATCAAAACACTTGATATAACGGTTTTTCTCGTAGGTCTTGCCCTTCTGGTCTGTGACCTGCACATAAATGGTGCTGTTCTCGGAAATCTCTATGTACATATCCTCGGTAATATCTGTCCAGCTTCCATTCTGCCCGACTTTCGCCTTTACTGTCTGAACGGTAAAATTACCGGAAACTATCGTATCTTCTACTTTGACTATCACCTTAGTGGTATCGTTATGCCACCCAGAAGGTGTATTGATTGTGATTTTTACGCTCGGATTGATATAGGTACATTCCTTATAGTTCTTTGCACACACCTCACAATCTTCATCCACCGCATACTGGCTGCACTTTTCTTTGCAGGTGCATTTTGCGGCAGGCTGTGTTTCTTCAGACGAATCTTCTGTTGTGCCTTCTGTGGAATTTTCCGTCTTTCCCTCTCCGGTATCTGTTCCTGAATTTTCTTCCCTGCCATTGCCGGGTGTAACTGTATTTTCTGCGTCACTTGCACTTTCCGTTTTCTGCTCGGCAGTATCCTCCGCATGAACCTCTATCGTATTTGTCCTGTTGGCAAAAAATGCCCCAATCGGCATACAAAAAAGTATTGCCGACAGCATAAGGGACACTACCGCCCTAGCCGATAATTTTCTGTTTTTCATTGATTGAAACCTCCTTTTCCTGTTCCCGTTTCTGTAATAAATTTCTGACTTCATCCTCACTGAGCTTATTAAGCATCTGCAATCGCTCGGATGAGATTTTATATTTTCGTATGATCTTCATGGCTTCGGCATCCTCCGCCATCTGTTTCTGTTCTGCAAGGTCTTTTTCCTTTGCCTGTAGCTGTGCTATCTGCTCTCTGACCTTTTTAAGCTGTGAATTGATTCGTTCTACTGACAAAAATAATTCCTCCCTTCGCTAATTCAATCTTCCAAAACCATAGAAATGGCTCTGCCAGTAAGAAGTATTGATTGATGTGTACTGAATTGGATCACCGCAATGCACCATCGTACCGTTTCCACAGTAGATACCAACGTGTGTAACCGGACGTCCTGCATTATAGGTTCCTGTAAAAAAGATAATGTCCCCTGCCTTTGCATCTGCCGCTGATACCGGAGTACACTGGTCATAAATGCCCTGTGCTGTGGTTCTTGGCAGGTTATGTACGCCGCTGTTTGAAAATACCCAGCATACAAAACCGGAACAGTCAAAACTTGCCGGAGCTGTGCCGCCAAAAGTATATGGCATTCCCAGATACCTGTTTGCTTCCCGCATAAGCGTCTGCACCGTTGCATCGTCATAGGACTCCGGTGGTATCACATTGCCGGTTCCTCCTCCGGTGCCGCCCGTTGTTTCCCCATAAATGGTCTGTTCTCCTGCTTCAAAATAAAATAACGGGTTATAATACACCCCGTTATACAGACATTCAATATGAAGGTGGCTTCCGGTACTGCTTCCTGTATTTCCGCTTTTGCCTATATTGTCACCCTTTTTTATACTCTGCCCTGCGGATACATTTAAGCTGTCCATGTGGGCATATTTTGTGGTATATCCCTTACTGTCCGTAATCACCACATAATTCCCATAATAGGAATCGTAAGCCGCTTCCGTAACCGTTCCGTCATGGGCTGCATACACGAGCGTTCCTGTCGGTACTGCTATGTCCACACCCCTGTGAAGCTCCTCAGCTCCGGTGTTTGGATTTTTCCGGTATCCGTAATAACTGCTGATATAGTAATACCAGTAATAATCAACCGGAGAAGCAAAGACCTGTAAGCCGCCTTTTGTCTCCGTATAGGCTCCAAAAATTTCCGTCTGCTCACTGTCCATGCGTCCGGCTACAATGCTCTCAAGCGGTGTGACCGTAAGTGTGACACGAAGAATTGTTACGGTATATTCTTCTTCCTCCTCGTACTCATATTCCTCGGTATGGGTAGTCCCGTCCGGATTTGTTACTGTTCTGGTTCCGGTCTTTGTGACTGTCCTTGTCCGTGTCTCCTCCACTTCCTCAGTAGTAAGGGAATACATGGCATCAAATAATTCCTGAATCTCACTCTCCATCCCCTCGGCAGTAAATTCCGTATGGACTGCGGAAAGATAACTAATCAGCGTATATGGATCATGCCCGATTGCACCAAGGTTATAATCGTATTCATCGTATCCCGGATAATCACTTTCAATCCGGTCAATCTTGTTTTGCAGCTCCATTTCCTTTTCTGTAAAAGATAAATCTGCCGCATCAATCTCTGCCGGAAGGCTAAGATATGTGCTTGCCATCGTTGTTGTCACAGTTCCGGTAAACATGGAACCACAGCTTGATAATGCCGACATAATCATAATTAACAGAAGTGCAAAAATACCGACTGTGATAATCAATGTTTTATTTTTCGTGACAATTTCCTGTAACTTCTTTGCAATCCCGGTTGCAGCATTGGCTGTCTTTGTAAATGTTTCCTTTGCAGTCTTGGCTTCTGCTCCTACCCGCCTTGCCTTGGCATACTCACGCTTGATGCGCTGTTTCTGTAGCTGCCTTTGCAACTGCTTCTTTGGACTGTTGCCCTTTAGATGTGGATTTTCACTGATGAATTTCTCATACTCCAGCTTCATATCCGCTGTAACCTGTTTTTTGTGCAATCGCTCTAAGCGGTCACGCTTTCTCTGTGCCTTGCTCTTGCGGTGATACTTCATATAGTGGTAAATATCCTCGGCTCGCTGTTCCGTCTTGTGTGCGCCCTCCACAGCAGAATTATCCTTTTCTGTCTCTGCAATCTTGCGATGCACAAAATACATATTTTCGGTCTGGAGCTTGTGAACCGCAGTTTTTCCCAGTCCATCCGGTTTAAATGGCTTCTCCACATCCACCGGAACCACAACATACTTTGCTTTTCCGGTCTGTTCATCAAAGACACGCTTCATCTCATACTGCCGCTTTGTCGGCATCTTGTCCTTTGCTTTCTGCAACTTTCGGCGGTTCTTTTCCGACTTATCAAAAGCCTTCTGTACTTTTTGGTCTGTAAATTCGTCCGCCTGCCCCTGCGAAAATGTGGCGTCCTTTGTCTGAAGATCTCCATAATCGGACTGCTTTGCATTTTCTGACTTTGCACGCTCTCTGTGTGCGTGTTCTCTCTGCACACGCCTTTTGTGATATTTTCCTTTTTCCTCAGACCGTTGGTAGGTATTTCTAACGTGGTAATTGTCCTGAAAACTGTCTGCGTCCTCTGTATGGAAATTTGTAGCATTACCGTTTTCCTCATTGATAAAGCTGTTTTCCTTTAAGAATGTCTTTTCCGCTTCGGCTTCCGACTTCTGGACATTGTGACCAGAAGTGTCCTGTTGTTGCTGTCGGTAATATTTTTTCTTATTATTTTTCCTGTATTCTGTCCCAGTATTAAACTCTGACTTCTGGACGCTGTGACCAGAAGTTGCTTTTCCTGTACGACTGCCATGGTTCGCATCCCTTGGCAGATTGCTCACAGGCTTCTCGCTGGCACTAAACTGGTTTTCCACAGAAAAGGTGTTGTCCTGCCTGTGTTCTGTATGTTTTACTCCAGTCACTTCCTTATCTTTGGAAAATGTCTCTTTTTCAAATGCCTTTACTGCCTGCTTCTTCTGTCTTTTTTCTGCCATTTTATACTGCGTCCTCCTTCTGCACCGATTCCTCCGGCTTGGTATTCATAATTCTGTAAGTCTTGGTGTCTGTCGGGTATTTATCCACGAAGGGAATTACCACGTTATCAAACAGTATCAGACCACTTCCCGGCTCAGAGTTGGTGACATAGGAAAGCTGCTTATCAGAAAGTCCCAGCTTATCAGCGAGGATTGCCTGATCTTTGGCATTCTGATTTAACAGATACACAAAATCGCTGTTACCCAAAATACCCTCAATCTCCTCAGAACGGAGAAAATCGCCCACATTCTGCGTCAAACCTGTCGGAATACCGCCCCATTTTCTGAAACGCTTCCAGATTTCCACGGAATAAATAGCTGTCTGCTTCTCCTTCAGAAGAAGGTGGAACTCATCACAGTAATAACGGGTAGCAATCTTTCGCTCCCTGTTCTGTGAAACCCTGTTCCACACTGCATCCTGCACGATCAACATTCCAAGTTCCTTTAACTGATTTCCCAAGTCTCTGATGTCAAAGCACATGATACGGTTGCCGCTGTCTACGTTGGTATGGTGGTTGAAGTAATTCTGGGAACCATGCACATACAGCACAAGGCTGTTTGCGATACGCTCTGCCTTTGGATTCTTATGCTTCAGAAGTGCGTTGTATAAATCCTCCAGTATCGGCATATTTTCTGGCACCGGATTTTCAAAATACTTGTCATAAATATGACGGATACATTCGTCGATGATACCTTTCTCATCGTTCTCCAGACCGTCCTTGCCACCTGCGATCAGGTCACATAATGTTATGATAAAATCAGATTTCAGTTTTAATGCTTCCTTATCCCCCTTATGGCTCAATTGAATATCCATAGGGTTCAGATAGTCTTTGGAATTGGTGGCAAGTTTTACCACCTGTCCATGTAGTGCTGCCACAAGAGCAAAATACTCTCCCTCCGGATCGCAGATGATAATATCGTCCTTTGTGATAAGAAAACAGCTTAAAATCTCACGCTTTGCACTAAAACTCTTACCACTTCCGGGAGTACCTAAGATAACTCCGTTTGGTGTACGGAGCCTTTTTCTGTCTGCCATAATCATGTTGTTGCTAAGTGCATTTAATCCGTAATAGATTGCCGGTGCAGGCATAAATAACTCCTGTGTGCAGAATGGTACTAAGATTGCGGTGCTTTTTGTGGAAAGAGTACGCTCAATGCCTGTCTCATTGCATCCAATCGGTGCGGATGCCATAAGTCCCTGTTCCTGCAAATACTGTAAACATCTGAGGTCACAGTTTGCCTGCTGAATGATACCGGACACCCTCTGCATTAAGCTCTCCAGTTCCCGCTTGGTTCTGCCATAACAGGTAATAAGGAATGTCATGTTGATCATCTTCTGGTTGCTCGTATTCAAATCATCGAGAAATTCCAGCGTGTCCTTTTCATAAGTCACGATGTCTGTTGGAAGAATATCCATATCATAGCCGCTTCGGACTGCCTTTTTCTGCTCTTCAATCTTCATTTTCTGGATATTGGAAATGACCGCTTTTAACTTCTTGATTGCCTTTACCGGATCTTCCGTCTGCATGTGCATGGAGATAGTAAGGTTTGCATCAATGTCAAGAAGCTGCTTGATCAGCTCGTCCGTAAACTTCGGTGCGATAATATCCAGATAGGACACACAGCCATACATATTTCCCGACTTGAAGCGGTTCGGATAGCGGAAATCAAACCCCGGCGGTGCAATATAGTCCTTGACCGACTTACCGGATTCTGCCAGATCCTTAAACGAAAAGCGGAAAGGCTCCATGGTATCCTGATTAAAATATTCATGCAGGATACGCAGTCTTTCCTTTCCGTCCAGTCCCCTCGCAAGGGTTCCTATGTTGTTTAAGTTCCGTATGACATCTTTTTCAATGTTGTTAAGGCGGCTCTTGGCTTCCTTGTAGCCGTTGCTTTCTACACCAAAAATCAGATATTTTGATTTGATGATACCGTTGTTGCCCTTTGCCGCCTGCTTCTTTAACATCTCCGTGTATTCCTCACGGATGTCGTTAAAATCATCCTCCTGCCACGGAATGTCAAACTGTTCTGTAAGCATCTGCTCGTTGACCTGCCTGTTGAAAAGCACCAGTTCAAACTTCACAGACGGATCAAAATAATTGATAAGCTTGCTGTACTGTGCCAGTATGTCCGCCTGGTCATCCACTTCCAGAAGCTCATAGTTTATATCAAAAAATTCCACCATCTTTGTATAATAACGGTGGCTGACCTGACAGATACCGTCACGGAACATCTTTTCAAAAGTAATCGTCTTTTGTGCGGTAGTCGGCTTTTCTTTCTCAATGCTCTTTCCCGATAAAATATGCTTTAACTGTATAAGACGCTTTTTTTCTGAAAAGGTAAGACCGCCACTTTTACTGTTGTTCCTGCTATTGCCTTTATAACTGCTTTTTCTGCGGCTTTCCGGTTCTGCCTTTTGCTTTTTCTTCAAGATAACGAACCTCCCTTCGTAATTTTTCTTTTTCTTCCAACTGCTTGTATAAGTTCTCTGACCGGTATGGTCTTATGCCCGGTGTGAGTATCTTCTGCCGGAGCATAAAATACAAAATCTTCTCCGCCGGAAACCCGTTTTTCTCATACATCGCAAAAAAGAAGAACGGAAGCATTGCTCCCATCATAAGAAGTGATGCGGCTGATGTTCCGATCAGTCCCTTGGTTAAAAAATACAAGGGTATCCCGGCTACTGCCGCACCGCTGAAACAGATGATCTGTCTCTTTGTCAAGTTCAGTGCCACTTTTGTCTTGATACCGGACAAATCCTTTGGCACCTGCACGGATATTGCCATATCGTTCCTCCCTTAGTGCGCATTCCAGATAGATTTCGATAATGAACCAGTCTTAAAGAGTGAAAAGCATAAAATAACGGTATATGCTGCCACCGACCAGAGTGCCGTATGCAGGTTGTCGGATACTGCCACACCAGCCACAAGCACTGCATAGATAGCGACACACACCATCATAAAAAATCCCTGAAATGCAAGGGCGCAAAGTCCCTTAAAATAATTGGTTCCTATCGTTCCCCATTCCCGGTTGGTTATGGTTGCACAGGGAACGGGTGCTACTGATACATAAAGATATATTTCAATCATTCGCCCATAAAGAATGACGGTGATAAGGACTGACATGATTTTCATACATAAACTGACGATCATGGTCTCCATTCCCAGTCCCAACAGCTCTCCTATGCTCATTTCCGAAAACTGCTCATTGAACATCGTCTGCAGCGTACTTGCCACATCAATACTGGTGCTTCCGGTAATCGCTGATGCGGCAGAATTTACGATATGGCTTCCCACATCAAATACCGCCATTACAATGTCAAAAGTCTTGCTAAGAAGCATGACTGCAATACACGCTTTCATAAAAAAGCGGATAAAAATGGCTGTATTGAAGTCATGCAGGTTATTTTTGTCAATGACCATGGAAATAAGCTCATAGACGAGTACAAAACTGATGATCATTCCCGCTATGGGAATCATCACGTTATCGGACAGGGTTTTTATCATGTCAAAAATACCGGAGTTCCAAGTGCTGGGAGTTTTGCTGACCTCCCCTGCAATCGTGCCTACTTTGTCATTGACATCGGTAAACATGGTTTCAAAGTTGGTCAGAACCCACCCCTGCAACAGTTCCTTTATGAATTCAGTAATCTTATCAATGATCCCGCCCATGAATTATGAGAACAGAGTGGTAAGCTGTGGAATTACCGTCTGTGCCACAATGATGATGCCACCGCCACTCATAAGCTGCTTGATGCCCTGCGATTTTGCACCTGGATTATCATTTCCATATCCTTCGAGAAGATTGATTACTCCCCACACACCTACACCTGCGCCGATTGCGGTTACTACTGTTTTAAGTCCTGTTACTGATGTTGTAAAAAAGCCCATTTGATCGTCTCCTTTTGCTTGAAAATTAAATTAAAAAAGGGAGCTGTTCTGATTTGTGATTTTTCAGAAAAACTCCCATAACAATAGTTCCAATATTTAGTTGTAAAGTCACTTCTGGACATTGTGACCAGAAGTTACTCAGCAATTTCTCCGACATCGCATACCTCATCGACCACATCATTCTGCTTGAACCGCAGCTTGTTAAGGTTTTTAACGTATTTTTCAATGTCAAATTCATTCTTTTTGTCATAATCGGATAACAGCGGGTACTGCTTATGCTTCGTTATATCAAACTTATCTGAGAAAAATGGTCTCACACCTCTAAGCTGCATGATACATTTGCTGCCATCCATGACCGCAATCTCGTCCTGACTCATCAGTTCCTTTCCGGTCTTTTGATAATTCAGACCGTAGGACTGGCTCGTACCTCTTGTATCTGAGGTATTGTAAAGGTCAATCGTTTCTTTTCCAAGGATTTCTGCCAGATCTTTCAGAGTATCTTTCTCTTTTCCTCCCAGAAACAGGGTAGTGTCGCAGTTTCCTTCAATCGTGGAAGCGTTATCCCGGTACAGAGCCTTTAGCTGTGACTTTGACTGCAAAATAATAGAAGCTGATATTTCCCTGCTACGAATGGTAGCAATCAGCTTCTCAAACTGTGGAATCTGACCGATGTTCGCAAACTCGTCCAGTAAGCATCGGACGTGAATCGGCAATCTACCGTTATATACATCATCTGCCTTGTCACAGAGCAGATTGAATAACTGCGAATACATGATGCTTACAATAAAATTGAATGTTGCATCGGTATCCGAGATAATAACAAACAATGCTGTCTTTTTTTCTCCCAGAGTATCAAGCTCCAGTTCATCATAAGCAGTCAGGTCACGCAGCTCCTTAATATCAAATGGTGCTAACCTTGCACCACAGCTAATCAGAATGGATTTTGCTGTCTTTCCTGCCGCCAGCTTGTATTTTTTATACTGTCTGACTGCAAAGTGGTTCGGGTTCTCCTGTTCCAACTCCTCAAACAGCAGATCAACCGCATTTTTGAAATTCTCATCATCTTCCCTTGCTTCACTGGCATCTACCAGATCAATCAGTATGGAAAAATTCTGTTCCTCCTCCGGTGCTTCGTACCAGATATATGCGATCAGGGCTGTATAATAGAGCTTTTCCGCTTTCACCCAGAAATCCTCAGAGGCTTGCTGTCCTTCCCCCTTGGTGTTTACAATGATTGTGTTTACGAGTTTCAAAATATCCTTTTCGCTACGGATATAAGCGAAAGGATTGTAATGCATTGATTTTGCAAAGTTAATGGTATTCAGCACCTTGATCCGGTAATTATTCTTGGACAGCATTTTGCCACATTCCACGAGGACTGTGCCTTTGGGATCAGTCACAACGTAGGAACTGTGCATCTGCATGAGGTTCGGCTTTACAAAAAATCTGGTCTTGCCGGAACCGGAACCACCGATTACAAGTATGTTTTTATTTCTCGCATACTTCGGCTGTTTTGGTCTGCCCGACATCATAAGTCTCTCCGTTGCAGTTAATAGCACGTTGTTCTCAAATACAGGATCAACATACGGTTCAATGTCCTTAGCAGTTCCCCACCTTGCCGAACCGTACTCAACTCCCTGCCGGAATTTCTTTGCATTTTTCGCTTTATAATAAACTACCATACGAAATCCTATCCCGCATCCCACACCTACCAATAAATCTCTTGGCAGGAAACTCGGAAGGGGATTATGGAACGCACCTCCAATCCCATTGATCGTGTCCAACACTTTCTGTAATGTGTTGTCACCTGCCTGCTGTCCATACAGCCATGAAACCTTATTCAGAACATACCCGAAGATCACATAGGGAGCACATTTCAGGGCAAGCTGCTTTTTATTTACCCCTTTTGTTTTTTCTTTGAGAGTTTTCGGAATTGACTGCAAATCTTTCACAATCCTGTCAATGACCTTGCTTATAAGCTCTGTCCTCTGTCCTTATTTTTCTCTCTGCTGCGCTCCTTATTTTTATTCTGTGCAACAATCTTCTGAAGTCCTTTCAGTTTCTGTCTGAGTGACGGACGCTGCTGTTTTTTCTCATTAACTTTGACAAATTCCTTGAATGCCTGTGCAATCACATCGGCATCCTTGCCCTTGAAAAATACAAGATACTTGGGTGGTTCCATGGTCTTATCCTTTTTTACTGCGAAATCGACATTGTATTTCCTTGCAACACGCTCAAAGGATTTAATATTGCTATCCGTAACCTCAATGGACTTTGCACCCTCTCCCTGACCGACCAGCTTTTTTACCGGGATTTTCCCATGGGAAGGCTCCTTATGCTTCTGGTGTTCCAGATACATCTTCATCGCCTTCTGTAACACGCTTGCGGTCAGTTTGGAAGTCTTGATTGCAAGAGCAATGGTTTTCTGTGTTGTTTCCTCCTGCACGGTGTACCTCCTTCCTTATCTGCACCAACTTGATTTAGGGTGGAACCAACAGCCTGTGAAGCTGTGTTTTCATTGCCATACTTACTGCTCCTCCCCTTCCTCAAGGTCTTTATCCCACCAGTTCATTTCTTCCTCATAAAAATCCTCGAATATATCAGCAGGAATATTTTCTTTTTGCTTTCTCGCTTTCATAATGTCTCTTGCTATTTTTGCCACAATTACCACAGCAATAACAGCAAGCAATAATTTCTTCACATCTTTTCTGTTCATTTCCTTTTCCTTTCCACTTCTGGACGCCGTGACCAGAAGTTGTTGCAATAAAAAAACAGATACAAAATCTTTCGATCTCATATCTGCCTTAACGCTGTATATTTTTCTATATTCTTTTTGATTAGTAGAGCTTTGCACCTGCCGGAATTGCATCATCCAGCATAACTAAATTAAGCTTTTCCTCTCCATTTACTGTATGAACAGCGGATAAAAGCATACCACAGGAATCAATTCCCATCATACTTCTAGGTGGTAAATTTGTAATTGCAAGTAATGTCTTTCCGACCAGTTCCTCCGGTTCATAATATGCATGGATTCCAGAGAGAATAATTCTGTCTGTTCCTGTGCCATCATCTAAAACAAAATGTAACAGCTTTTTGCTTTTCTTCACAGCACTACATTCTTTTACTTTTACAACACGGAAATCTGACTTGCTGAATGTATCAAAATCCACCATTTCCTCAAATAATGGTTCTGTTTCCACCTTTGGCTCAACAGGCTCAGTAACCTGTTCTTCTAAATTCATATTTTCATCGCACATATTCATTTCCTCCAGACATAATAAGCTAATGCCCATTATAGCAGAAAAGCTGTGCTTTGAGAAGAAATTCCTAACTTGAAAATCGTGTACATCTTTGCACCGATCAGATTATCTTCTATCCATACATCATCGAGCAGCAGACAATGTGATAACACTTCCAGATTTTCCATGTTTATCAGCCGTTGAACAACAGTATTTGTATTCTCCGGTATTTCATGAGCTTCCATTGCAATATCCCGCCTTGCTTCCCTGCAATACTTATACAATCCCAAGATATACTTATTCGACAGGATAAAACCATACGCATCATTATTCAGATATATCATTTTATGCTTTTCCCATTCCTCCGGCAATGAAAAATAGCACTTTGCTGTTTCGATATAGCAGTCTCCCTCATAAGTAGGCTTCATCTTCCTTTCCTGCCGGAGCATCTGATGATATATCTTTTCCCGGTCAAATATACTTCTTGCTCTGGTAAAATCAGGTGTCCTTCCACGCATAAAAGTGTAAACATTATTGATCACCGTTTTTCCCGCTAAAGACTTGTAATTGCCTACCCTGTGAAGGTACTGCAATACCTGTGTCAGCTTCTCCACAGAAGTAATCTCTTGATAATTATTTGTATCAATCTCCATTTGTTCAAAAGATAATGGTGTGCTTCCTTTTTTGATTTCACGCTCCATGATACGCTTGGTGTCTCTCATTGATTCCATATCAGTTCCTTTCCACTTCTGGACGCTGTGACCAGAAGTTATAAAATAAGCAGGTATAAAAACTTTCATTTCATACCTGCTCCTGTTCAGCAAGAAATTCTCTTTCCTGCAAGTTCCATTATGATATTGATTACTTCCCTAATGATTGCAATAATTTTTATTGCAAGGACAATCACTCCGATCATGCCGCCTATGACTGCGTCAAGTGCCAACACTCCAATGCTCCCTGCAATTCCAAAATTGCGAGGTATCAGCAATACGAGCATCTTTTGTATGCCGAATGGAAATCCACTCATAATCCAGAATTGAAACCAGTTTACTCCGTTCTCTCCCAGACATATCCAGTAACACATATTCAGCCATACTGCAACAAATGCCAGCGGCAAAATCACCTTAAATAATACCCTTTTCATGCCATCCACCTCCATACATATCATGCTGCACTTCCTGCTGATAGAAATGATTTATCGTAGTTGGTGCATTATAAAGTGCTGTTATCATATACGCTTTGATATTTGTAATCTTTGTCGTTGTCTCTTTCATGCAACCAATCACATATTCCAGATGACTGCTGTTCAGTTTCAAGAATCTGGATTTTACAAGCTCATACGGATAATCCTCACCTGCAACTCGAATTGATTTTCTCTTTACGCACACTACTTCGCAGATTATCCCAAATAATTCGTCATAAAGTTCTTTTTCACCATAACCATCATACTTCATGTGATGATCATAATTGATATTTTCTTTAATCAGTTCTATGTATGCCTGTGCATCATCCATCGAATCAATCACATCATCTTGTGGCTTTTCTGTTGCAGATTGATTGATAGGATTGTTATAACTCTCCTCAGTATGGTTATAATTAGTCTGATTCATATAAGTCTGATTATAGTTAGTATAATTAGGGTTCGATTCTCCGACTTCTTGAGGTTCGATTTCCGAACTTCCAGAGGTTTGATTTTCTGACTTCCGAAAGTTCGATTTTCTGACTTCTTGAAGTTTGATTTTCTGACTTCCAGAAGTTCGATTTTCTGACTTCTTGAAGTTCGATTTTCCGACTTCTGTGATTTCATCAGCATTAGCAGGCTCTTTTTCGTCCATCTGCTCTGAAATTGAAGCAAAATTTTTCACATAAATTATATCCGGTTTTCCAAGTCCTCTGCGCACCTTTTCTACCAGACCAATTCCTTTTACAGAATCAAGCTCTGCCAATACCTTAACAGCTTTTTCCTTAGCGCATCCCAAATCCTCCATAATGCTGTCTATGGTATAAATGATGTATGCACGATTTTCATCGTCAAACCATTCATTTTTCATAGACAGCGACATACGATCAAGCATAAGTTGAGTTCCTGTCGCCCCCAGTTTCTGGGCTTCCCGGTTCATCAGTTCAGCAAACGCATCAATACTTCCAGCCATATGTACCGCAATAGCCGCTCCTGCATCGTTGCCGGACGGAAGCATCAGACCATATAAAAGTTTTGCATCACTGGATAATTTCTTAAATCTTTCATCCTTGATCAGTAGGCGAGGAACACGATAGAATGAGAACTGTTCCGCTTCTATTCCGTAATAATAGTCTAGCTGCAAAATTTCTCCCATTCTCGTCTCCTCCTTCCTACTGCGTATTTTTCCAGTTATCTAATAGCTGAAATATTATTTTTTCTATATCATCTGTGCTGTATGTATCCGGGAAATAACTGTTAATGCGTTCTGTTTTTATAACAACCTTACGCTCTACTGGCTTTTCTTTCTCCAGAAGCATACGCACCATTGGAAAGGTCAACTCTCCTTTTTTGTCACTTTCCTTCAGCATGGCACTCTGCTGTTTGCTTATGACAGCATTGGTGTCCTGTATGGCAACCAATACCCATTGCTGTGCATCCTCTGATAAAAACGAGATGTCCACCGCCTGCATAATGCCTATTTTCCCCGAATCCACCATATCAAGCAACGGTTCCGATAATCGTGAAATCCATATATATCTTTGAACAGTTTTTGCACTCTCTCCTGCAGCTCCTCCCAGTTCGTCCAGCGTAAGTCCACCTGCTCTGCTTCCCTGATGCTTCATGGCTTCGTATTTCATGCGATATGCCTTCGCTTTTTCGCTTGGAAGAATATCTTCTCTTTGAATATTGCTGTCCACCATGATAATCGTGGCTTCATCGTCCGTATAATTACGAATAAACATCGGCATTGTATCAAGTCCTACAAGCTCACACGCATGTCTCCTTCGGTGTCCTGCAATAATTTCATAGCCGCCCTCAGCTCTTGGTCTTGCAATACCCGGCATCAGCACGCCATGCTCTCTGACACTCTCCACCGTCTCCTGCATCTTTTCATCGTCCAGTACCTTAAATGGGTGTCCTTTGAACTCATGCAGTTCTGATAATGCAATTTCCTGTACCTGCTCTATTCCTGCCTGTGGCTGTCCATCTCCGAATAAATCATCGAAGCTGTTCAGTTTTACCTTTGCGGCACTTCCTGTTTTATTCATCTGCAAGCACCTCCTCTGTCAATGACTGATAGGCACTCGCTACTTTTCCATTTGGATCATGCTCATAAATGCTGACACCTTCAGCAGAAATCTCCGCAGCTCTTACCGACATCGGAATACTGTTTTCAAATATTCTTACCTTGCTACCATAATTCTCCACAACCAATGCACTGATGTCTTTTGCATAATTCGTTCTGTTATCAACCATAGTAAGCAGAATACCTTCAATCTCCAATTTTGGATTGATCTGCCTTTTTACCTTTCCTATGGTCTTTATAAGCTGTTCCAGACCTTTTACCGGCAGATATGCTGCCTGCACCGGAATAAGGATGCTGTCGGCACTTGCAAAGGCATTTATGGTAATCATGCCAAGGGAAGGCATACAATCAATCAGAATGTAATCATACCTTTCTTTCTGCTGTTCTATATAAGTCCGAAGCACAAGCTCCCTGCTCATGACATTTACCAGTGATACTTCCAATCCCGACAACTCTATATTGCCGGGCATAAGGTCTACACCCTCGTCATGCTTTAGGATGCCATAATCCGGCTCCATATCTTCTTCATTGATGATATTCGCCATAATGGTTGCAAGAGATACATCCAGTTTATCCGGCTCCTGAAAGCCTAAACTTGCTGTCAGGCTTCCCTGTGCATCCGCATCTATCAGAAGCACCTTTTTCCCCTTTTTTGCAAGTCCAATACCTAGATTACTTGTTGTGGTGGTCTTTCCAACTCCACCTTTCTGGTTTCCGATTACTATAACTCTACACATGATGAAATTCCTCCAAATTCTACAATTATTCT
>OOCQ01001327.1_pt1 | contig 15501 bp, 9 predicted proteins | sample 1671121 | NCBI WGS metagenome assembly OOCQ01 (sample SAMN06348124, study PRJEB24527) | human gut metagenome | biome: human gut; feature: ankylosing spondylitis patient; material: feces | host: Homo sapiens | place: China | collected 2015-10 | reverse complement strand
CGGATCTGGTCAGCAACAACTGCAAATCCCTTTCCTGCCTCACCTGCACGTGCTGCCTCGATGGAAGCATTCAAAGATAACAGGTTTGTCTGGCTTGCGATATCCTCCAGTTCGGAAATGATATTCTCAATCTTCATGGAAGACTCGCTGATACGCTGCATAGCTTCCACCATTGCGCGCATCTGATCACGGCTGCGATCCGCATCATCTGCATATTTTCTTGCATCAGCATGAGACTTTTGAAGATCCGCTGCTGTGTGTTCTACGTTGGCAGTGATATCAGCAATGGTTGCCTGAAGCTCTTCGACTGCTCCGGCCTGTTCCGTAGCACCTTCTGCCAGAGACTGCGCAGCCTCTGCCATATTGCCTGATCCCATGGATACCTGTTCTGCCGTCTCCTCTACCTGGTGGAGAGAATCATTGATTTTGCGGTTCATGTTGCGTATTCCAATAAGAAGATCATTGAATTTTCCGGTGTATCTTTCTTCATGATCTGTTGCGATAGCGAAATTACCATCTGCCATCTCATTTAAAAGTCTTCCGCTGTCAGAGATGATCACATTCAGGTTGTCTGCCATCTCTCTTGCCATTTCGATCATTTCTGCAACTTCGTCCTTCGCATCATACTCCGGGAACTCGCTGTCAAGATCTCCTTCCGCAAATGTTTTCAGGCGTTCTGACATCTGGCGCAACGGGTTTGCGATTCCATCTGAGATCTGATTTCCAAATCTTCTGCCAATCAAAATGGAAAGAATTATCACTGCGATCATAACGATCACAACAATAATCTCCATCACTGCCAGGATTGCTTCCAGCTGATCCCCCTTCTGGATATTGATATCCATCAGGTTCTTCAGATCATTGTAAACAACCTCATACAGCGGCTTGAGTTCTTTATTTGCCCGGTTCTGTGCTTCCTTGCTGCTGGCTTCATCTGTCGTGGCTCCGATTTCGATCAGTTCATCGGAAAGATCCCAATATCCATCCAGATCGGCAAGGATCTGATTGTACGCATCTCTTCCGGCTTTTGTCACCATGCTCTTTTCGACTTCTGCAAGGTATGTATTAAATGAATCCTGTTTTACGTAATAATCCTCTTTTAATTCTTTGATAATACTTTCCTCGTCATAACCGATTGCACCCCTCAGATCACTCTGCGCACCTGTAAACACTGTCATTGCCTTCCCGATATCTCCCTGGGAGAATCCATAATTGGTAAGCGCATTGTTATACATCCTTGTCATAATTAATAACGCACCGATTCCTACGATTGCTGAGATACTTGCAATAAAAATAACCTGCATGTAACTCTTAGAAAGTTTTTCACGTATTTTTAAATCATGACCCTTTTTCATCCCTATGTCTCCTTTGTATTTATTTTTGTACGCACATATCTCAATGTACCGTACCACTGTATATAAGCATAACCCTGTACCCGACAAAAATCAATAAATTTTGTCAATTTTTTTACATTTTATTTACGCTTCAAACATAGTTTGTTTTTCCTGATTCTGTGCGCTTTCAGCTGGCTTTGCATTTTCCAACACCACGTTTTCTCCCGGATTATCAAAATCAAAACTGATTCTGTCGTCCTCAAATTTCAGGCAGGTATCAAACACATTCCCCGCTTTTGATGTAAATCCGGTTATTTTTTTCTTCGTCTTTCCGGTCTCAAAAAGTTCCTGCATAACGGCTTCCTCTAACTCCACCTTTGCCACCGTATGTGCCACTTTAAATCCACATTCACACTCGTAATACCACTGGGATTTTTTCATAAAGTGTCCACATTTTGGACATTTTAAGGTCGTGTCTACAGGCTTTGGTTTCTCCGGAAAATCGAACGTCACCTGTCCCTCCGGCGTAAGCTTCAACGGTGCGTCAAACATCATGCCGGTCTTTGCGATAAAACCTTTGATGACTTCCGTTTTGCCACGGAGCAGCAGTTCTTTCACCTGTGCCTCCTTCAGCTTCACGCCCGCGATTGTTCCGATAGCAAATTTACAGCTCTCCGGATTGTCTTTGGAATAATTGGCACATCCATAGCCAAACGGCGTCTGGATGATCTCACCTCCACAGAGTGGGCAGACTGCATCCTTCACTTTTACAGGCTCAAGATCCGTGAAATCGAATTTTAACCCGGTCACTTTTCCGGCTTCATCCCGGCTCAACACCACGCGCGCATCAAATTTTTTTCCGGTTTTCGACTTAAATCCACGGATCGTCCCGGTTCTTCCATTTATCAAAAGTTCTCTGACCTGTGATTCTGTCAGTGATTTCTCTGCCATTTTCCCAATGGAGAAGCGGCAGCTTTCCGGATTCTCTTTGGAATAGTTTGCACATCCAAACCCAAACGGTGTCTGGACGATTTCTCCTCCACAGAGCGGACAGACAACATCTTTTACTTTTTTTGCTTCCACATGTTCAAAATCAAATTTTATAACCGCTTTACCGTTTTCATCTTTTTCCAGACAGAGACAGGCATCAAATTTTTTTCCGTTTTTTGACTTAAATCCGCGGATTGTCTCAGTCCTTCCATTATTAAGCAGCTCCGAAAGCTGGGCTGCATTCAAATTTTTGTCGGCGATTTTTCCAACAGTAAAATCACATGTGCCCTCCTTTTCCCTGTCATAATGGATACATCGGAAGCCATAAGCTGTTGATACGATCTCACCTCCGCAGGACGGGCAATGCAGTCCTTCAACGATCTGCGGCTCATTTTCCGAAAAATCAAAGCTGATGATGGGCTTTCCGGCTTCATCTTTTTGTAATACAAGAGCTGCCTGGAATTTTTTCTTTGATTTGGATACAAAACCATCTAAAACTCCCGTCTTTCCGGTTGTGATCAGGTTTTTGCATTCTTCCTCTGAGAGTTCCCTCCCGGCAATTGTGCCGATGGAAAAGCCACAGCCGGTGCCGTCTTTTTTATAATTGCTGCACCCATAGCCAAACGGTGTTGTTACAAGCTCCGCGCCACAGACCGGACAGGCAATGCCAAGCTTTTTCTTCGCCGCAATGCCTCTTGCGCCCTTTCCGGTCAACGGCTGGATCTGTGCCACAAGCCGTGACGTCAGATTCCGTTCCACCATGTTTAATGTCTCTTTACGTATAAAATCCTCGAGTTTTTCCCGGTAATCTTCCATGATCACCGTTCCACGCGTGATACCGTCAAGTCCTTTTTCCCACGAAGCGGTCATTTTCGGATTCAAAAGTGCCGGGACAGTCATATTCACCACTTCGTAGACCATCTCACCCAGCACCTCCGGCGACAGGATCTGCGATTTTTTATTCAGGTGCAGATAACCGATGCGCACAAGTTTTTTGATGATCTCCGCACGGGTGGCGGAAGTTCCGATTCCGGAGCCTTTGATCTGTGCGCGCAGCTCTTCATCCTCGATCAATTGCCCGGCATTTTCCATCGCAAGCACCATTGAACCGGAAGTGTAGCGTTTCGGCGGCTTTGTGCTTCCCTCTTTTAAGGAATAACCATTGACTGGCAATTCCTGCCCCTCTGTCAGCTGATCTGCCAGTTCCAGAAGTCCCGGACTGTCCGTCTCCTCATTCTCATCCTTGCCACTTTCTTTTTCTGCCTCCTGTCTTCTGCCTGCAATCTCTAAAAATCCCGGCACCTTTAATGCTTTTGCACCGGCAAAAAGTTTTTCTTCTCCGACAGCCACCACGAGTTTTACCGTCTGATATTCTGCTGACGGATAAAAAATACTTAAGAAACGCCGGACGATCAGATCATACACACTTCTCTGCAGTTCATTTAAAGAACGCAGCTCTGTGAGCTGTCCGGTCGGAATGATCGCATAGTGATCTGTGATCTGCTTGTCATTGACGTATCTTGTCTTCGCGATCGTCTTGTAGCTTCCCATCTGAAGGACTTCTTCTGCGGTAGTTCCGATCGCAGGATAATTGCGAAGTCCTGAGATATTCTTGTAAATTTCCTTTGATACTGCGGCAGAAAGCACTCTGGCGTCCGTTCGCGGATAAGTGACAAGTTTCTTCTCATAGAGTTCCTGCGTGATACGGAGAGTCTCATCCGGGCTGATCTTGAACAGCTTGGAACAGACATTTTGCAGCTCTGCCAGATTAAATAATAAAGGCGGATTCTTTTTTTCTTTTTTGCGTTCGACCTTTTCTACGACTGCTTTGTGCGTTTCTTCCCCGTCCTCCGGATGGAAGCAGTTTTCTGGGTTTTCTGCCGGGAATCCCAGAGTCTGACATAGAACCTGTGCTTCAGGTTTTTCCTTGAAACCGTTTTCTTTATAAAGCTTTGGAGACTGAAAATAAGCGGAGCCCTCAACGCTGCGCCATTCTCCGTCAAACTCTTTGCCTTCATAGGAAAAATGACCCATAACACGGTAAAATGGTGTTTTGACAAAGCCTCTGATCTCCCGTTCCCGGCGGACAACCATTCCAAGTACACAGGTCATAACACGTCCTACGGCAATGGCTGCGTATTTGGCACCTTTCCGGTAGTTCATAATGGTCTGGCTGTACTTTAAAGAAAGAACACGGGAAAAATTGATGCCCATCAGATAATCTTCTTTGGCGCGAAGATATGCGGAGGCTGCCAGATTGTCATATTCCGACAGTGGCTTTGCCTCCTTGATACCGCGGCGGATCTCCTCTTCGGTCTGGGAGTCGATCCAGACACGTCGCTTCTCTTTGGTGTCAGAAACTTCTGCCATTTGATCCACCAGACGGTAAATATATTCTCCCTCCCGTCCGGAGTCGGTACAGACATAAATCCGCTCCACATCGGGACGGTTTAACAGCCCTTTTACGATATTAAACTGCTTCTTTACATCCGGAATCAGTTCATAAAGGAACTTTTCCGGCATAAAGGGAATGGTATTTAAAGACCATTTTTTCAGTGCCGGGTCATAGACCTCCGGATAGCTCATGGTGACCAGATGACCGACACACCAGGTTACCACATAATCGGAGGATTCTAGATAGCCATTGCCGGCATTTCCGTTTACTCCTAAGGTTTTGGCAAATTCCTTTGCCACACTTGGTTTCTCCGCAATAAATAACTCTTTTCCCATAAATATTTATTCAGCAGAACTGCCGATATTTCCCTTCTGTACTTCTGCCCAGGCACTGCAGCCAAAGATAATTCCTACAATGGCGATACCTGTAATGCATACATATTTTACGATCTTTGTTACGTTGACTTCTACATGGACACATGTTCCATGTGTCTGATCTGGCTTATTTTTGCACATTTGTATTCAATCCTTTCCTGAGAATGCACCTGATTCTCTGATAGATATTATGATATTGGCTGTTTAGTAACCAAGCTCCTCTCCCACAAGGATTACCTTGATCCTGCCGGGAATTCTGGAAAATCTGGTTACTACTGTCTGGGAGCAGATGCAGTCACTGCTCAGACAGTCAGCACACCTGCCATACTGGGCACATGGAGTTTTCAGTCCGAGGCGCAGCGCATTTGGCGGTGAAGCCATATTATGGACTCTTGCAATGCCGCTGCGGACATCCGGAACGATCTTATTCATACCGGCGATCACAATGACCTGCTGTGGGCCGTGGCAGAGACAGGCAACACGGTTGCCGACTCCGTCAATGTTGACCAGCTCTCCGTCGATCGTAATGGCATTGGAGCTCATAAAATAGACATCGGAGGTAACGATTTTGCCGTACATTTCCCGTTTTTCTTCCGGAGTAACCGCTTCTGCACGGTCAAATAAGGTATAATCGGACTCTTTGAGATCATCTAACAGTCCGATCTCCTGCAGTGTTTCAGAGCCGCCCCAGGAAATGGTACATCCGGGCGTCAGAAAACGCTTTGCCTTTGCATTGGCTTCCTCGCGGTCTGTACAATAGTATCCCTCAATTCCTCTGGCATTAAACTTGCCAATTATATTTTCTGCGATATTTTCATAGTATTCCTGTTTGTAGGACATAGTAACTTACCCCCTTGCATCAAATGATAAAAGCACAGGCACCTTTGAAAGAAAAAGGTGCCCCGTCTGCTTTCCTGTGAGTTGTTACGCAGGATTTTATGAAAGTGGTCTTAACCACTTGTTATTGCTTATTCTGCCATATGGGTCAGAATAAGTGATTATTCATATAATGGGTATTTGTCGGTCAGGCTCTTTACGATTGCTGTCGCCTTCTCTTTGTTTGCTTCCGGATCGTTTACCATCAGTGCGATTGCCTCTGCAACCTGATCCATATCATCGGTATTAAAGCCTCTGGTTGTTACAGCAGCTGTTCCAAGACGGATACCACTTGTGACAAATGGAGACTGTGGATCGTTTGGAATGGTGTTTTTGTTGCAGGTGATATGTGCCTCATCAAGCCACTTCTCTACTTCCTTACCTGTCAGACCCTTATCTGCAAGATCAACTAACATCAGATGGTTATCGGTACCGCCAGATACAATCTTAAGACCACGGCTCTGAAGACCCTTGGCCAATGCCTGGGCATTATCAATGATATTTTTGCCGTATTCCTTAAAGCTTGGATCCAGTGCTTCTTTGAAGCAGACAGCCTTTGCAGCGATAACGTGCATCAGAGGACCACCCTGGATTCCAGGGAACAGAGCCTTATTCAGCTTATGCTCCTCTGCAAACTCCTTGCTGGAAAGGATCATACCTCCACGAGGACCACGAAGAGTCTTGTGGGTTGTGGTCGTGGTAACATGTGCATATGGGATTGGGCTCTCATGATACCCTGCAGCCACAAGACCGGCAATGTGAGCCATATCTACCATCAGGTAAGCACCAACTTCATCAGCGATCTCGCGGAAACGCTTGAAATCAATCTTTCTGGCATATGCGCTGGCACCGGCAACGATCAGCTTTGGCTGGCATTCCTTTGCGATTCTCTCTACCTCATCGTAATCAATGAAGCCGTCATCATTGACACCATAAGGAACACAGTGGAAATATTTGCCGGAAAGGTTCACAGGACTTCCATGTGTCAGATGTCCGCCATGATCCAGATTCATTCCCATAAAGGTATCTCCCGGATTCATCAGGGCAAAAAATACAGTCATATTTGCCTGTGCACCGGAATGAGGCTGTACATTGGCATAAGTGCAGCCAAATAATTCCATGGCTCTGTCTCTGGCAAGATCCTCGACAACATCTACATGCTGGCAGCCGCCATAATAACGCTTTCCGGGATACCCTTCTGCGTATTTATTGGTCAATGTGCTTCCCATTGCGGACATAACTGCCTTGCTGACAAGATTCTCGGATGCGATCAGCTCGATATTCTCGCGCTGTCTGTTGGTTTCTGCTGTGATCGCTGCTGCAATTTCAGGATCGAAGCTTTCAACGTCTGAAAATGGATACATGTTTACTCCTCCTTGTTTATGTCAAAATTTTAGTTGCTAATATCAGGTGTCGGGTTATGAAAATAACTCAGACATATTATTTGGCATCATCAATGGCTTTTCCAATATCATGACGCATATATTTGTTTTCAAAGGAAATCCACTCGGTTGCCTCATAGGCATTTTTACGGGCTTCCTTTAAGTCTTTGCCCTTGGCTGTGACACCGAGAACACGTCCGCCGTTTGTCACAATCCCCTCATCGGTCAGCTTGGTGCCGGCATGGAATACATAATAACCATCCTTGCCATCAAATTTTTCCAGTCCGGAAATAAGCTTGCCCTTCTCATAATGCTCCGGATATCCATCGGAAGCAAGAACGACACAGACAGCGGCATTATCCTCAAACTGCAGATCAATCTGATCCAGCTTGCCGTCAATACATGCATCGATCACGTCAATGATGTCATTTTTCATACGTGGAAGAACAACCTGGGCCTCCGGATCTCCAAAACGTGCATTGTACTCTAAGACCTTTGGACCGTCGGCGGTCATCATCAGACCAACGAAAAGAATACCGACAAAATCTCTGCCCTCTGCTTTCATGGCATCCATGGTTGGCTGGTAGATCTTCTCCTCGCAGAACTGCTGAATCTCCTCGGTATAGAACGGACTTGGAGAAAATGTTCCCATACCACCGGTATTTAAGCCCTGATCCCCATCCTTTGCACGCTTGTGATCCTGTGCACTTGTCATAGGCTTGATATGGGTACCGTCACAGAAACAGAGAACGGAAGCCTCACGACCGACCATAAAGTCCTCGATCACGACAGTATCACCGGCATCACCGAACTGTTTGTCAAGCATCAAAGTAGCAATGCCAGCCTCTGCTTCTTCCAGATTCTGACAGATCAGTACACCCTTTCCAAGAGCAAGTCCATCAGCCTTTAATACGATTGGAAAATTGCATCCTCCCAGATAGAGGAGAGCTTCTTCCGGAGAATGAAATGTCTCATAGTGACAGGTAGGAATATCATATTTCTTCATGAGATCCTTTGAAAAGCTCTTGGAGCCTTCAATGATCGCTGCATTTTTGCGGGGACCAAAGACACGTAAGCCTCGCTCCTCGAAAACATCAACAATACCGCCAACTAATGGATCATCCATACCGATAATTGTCAGATCAATCTGATTTTTCTCGGCAAAGTCGGCCAGTTTATCAAACTCCATTGCAGTGATGTCAACGCATTCTGCAATCTGGGCGATTCCGCCATTGCCCGGAGCACAGTAAATCTTATCGACTCTTTTGCTCTGAGACACGCTCCATGCGATCGCATGCTCACGTCCACCGCTTCCTACGATTAATACTTTCATGTTTATGCCTCCATTCCGCCGCTCTCTGCGGCGTCATAAATTTACGCTGTGATGTATTAAAGATCCGTTACTCACTAATGTGTGCAATTCCGTCTTTTACAGTTACTTTACCGGCACCGATCAGATCGATTGCCTTTGGAAGGATCTTCCATTCGGCCTGTTCCATGACTCTTCTCTGCAGGATCTCAGGGGTATCTCCCTCCTGAACCTCTACTGCCTTCTGAAGAAGTATCGGACCATGATCTGCTTTTTCATCGACGAAGTGAACCGTGGCACCGGTTACTTTATTGCCCATTGCCAGAACACTTTCATGAACCTTTAATCCATAATATCCCATTCCACAGTGTGCCGGGATCAGGGAAGGATGGATATTAATGATACGATTATGATATTTCTCGATCATCCTTGCAGGTACGATCACCAGATAACCGGCAAGTACCACCAGATCAACATTATATTCTTCTAATGTATCTAACATGGCATCTGCGAAGGAATCTCTTGATTCATATGACTTGGGGCTGATACATCTAGCCGGAATTCCTGCCTTAGATGCACGCTCCAGCGCATATGCATTTTCCTTGTTGCTGATCACTACAGCAATCTCTGTATTGCGGATCGTGCCATCTGATACGGCGTCAATGATCGTCTGGAGATTTGTTCCTCCGCCGGATACGCATACTGCAATCTTTTGCATAGTTTCCTCCATTATTGACTGCCCGTCGCAGCAATGACGCAGTGGGCAGCGATATCATAAATAATAATTATACTAAATCAATGCCCTTTTCGCCCTCAGTGATCTCGCCGATAATATAAGCATTCTGTCCGGACTTCTTAACAAGCTCGACGGTCTTGTCTGCGTCAGCAGCATCCACTGCAAGAAGCATACCAATACCCATGTTGTATGTATTGTACATCATTTCCTTTGCAATATCTCCGTCCTTTGCAAGCATGGAGAAGATTGGAGGGATCGGATAGCTGTCTGCCTTTACCTTGGCACGCACGCCATCGTGAAGCATTCTTGGAATATTCTCATAGAATCCGCCACCGGTAATATGACTGCAGCCTTTTATGGTTACACCGCCATCTTTTACGCTCTTTAATGCTTTAACATAGATAATGGTTGGCGTCAGAATGGTCTCACCCAGCGTCTTGCCGCCGAGACATTCATAAGAACGGTTCAGATTGTCCCTGTTGATATCAAATACTTTACGCACCAGAGAATAACCATTGCTGTGAATACCGGAGGATGCGATACCTACCAGTACATCACCCTTTGCAATGCCCTTTCCGGTGATCATTTTGTCTCTGTCTACGATTCCTACGGCAAAACCGGCAAGATCATACTCATCTATCGGATAAAATCCGGGCATCTCTGCTGTCTCACCACCGATCAGTGCTGCATCCGACTGACGACAGCCCTCAGCAACACCACTGACGATCTGTGCGATCTTCTCTGGTTCATTTTTGCCACAGGCAATATAATCTAAGAAAAATAATGGCTCTCCACCGGCACATGCAATGTCATTTACACACATTGCCACGCAGTCGATGCCGATCGTGTCGTGCTTGTCCAACTCAAAGGCAATTTTTAACTTGGTTCCTACTCCGTCTGTACCGGAAACCAGGGTTGGATGCTCCATCCCCTTAAAACTATCCAGGGAAAATGCCCCTGAAAATCCACCAATATCTGTCAGCACCTCGTTTCTCATCGTGCTGGCAACATGCTTTTTCATAAGCTCTACTGCCTTATAGCCCGCCTCAATGTCAACGCCTGCATTCTTGTAGTCCATGATAAGCCTCCTCTATTTGTATTTATATCTTCACTTAATCAAAGATATTTTCATTGTAGCACAAAGCAAATTGTTTGTCATTTGTTTTTTGAAATCTGATTGTCCTGATTGTCCAGATAGCCTGTCACACACGGTTTTCCATTCCGGAGGATAACGGATAAGGCTCCTTTTTCATCGGTTCGCTGAATCTCTGCTCCGGTGTCTGCCAGACGATCAAGAAGCTCCCGGTGGGGATGACCGTACCGGTTCTTTCTGCCACATGAGATCAGGGCATATTCCGGCTTAAGAATATCGAGAAGTTCTTCACCGGTGGAATTTTTCGAGCCATGATGTGCCACCTTCAGGACAGTGTAATGTTCTGGAATATGATAGGACTGTCTTAAAGGAGATGAACTGACAATTCGCTGAAGCGCTTCCTCTCCTGCTCCTTCCAGATCTCCGGTAAACAGACATGAAAAGTCCTGATACTGCATACTAAGTGTGATGGATTCTGCATTGGCTGAGTCAAAGGAGCTGCCTGCTGATGGATTCAGACAGAAAAAGGAAACACCGCCGGATCGGAAATAACTCCCGGTGGACAAATACCGGACCGGAATATGTTTTTGTTTTGCTGCTTTACGAAGCAAAACATAGCCGCTCTGTTTTTTGTCTGCGACATCCGGCAGAAGAAGCTGTCGGATCTTATACCCGTCACCACTCAGTTTTAACAGCTCCTCCAGACCGTTAATATGATCCTCGTCTGCATGGGTTGCAATCAGATAATCGATCTGTCGGATTCCTTTTGATTTAAGAAATGGAAGGATGCGGTATTTTCCCACCTGCTTTTCACTGGTACTTCCGCCATCGATCAGAATATCCTGATGTGCCGGTGTGTGAAGGTATATGCCATCTCCCTGACCCACATCAAGCATGGTCATCTCAAATGTGCCGGAGGGAATATGCACGATAAATATAATACAGAGGACAGGTAATACTTTTCCGATATATTTTAGTTTTTTTCTGTTTTTTTCAGGTTGTAAAGGCAGCCTTTGATATTCTGCCTCGTCAATTTTGTAGAGAAGATACATAAGACAAAACAGGACAAGGATCAGCATCAGGTAATATAACAGAAGCTGCCACCAAACCGGACGGCCAAAGATCTGCATATGGCCCGGCAGCTTTTGAAAGATCAGACAGATCTGTTCATAAAGTTTTAGCAGCCAGAAGGCATTGGAGAGAATAAATTTTGCTGCAGGTAAACAGATACAGCCAGTGACCCCTGCCACAAAGGAAAAAACCACCAGAAGGGATGACAATGGGATGACAAAAAGATTGATCACGATGCCGTACAGAGGGATTTCAAAGAAGAAATATAAAACAACAGGAAGTGTAGTCAGTTGAACAGAACTGCTTACCAAAAGCATTTGTCCTATCTTCTGCCCCTGTTGCCGGCAAAAGATCCGGAATCTGCCGGTGCGTTTATTGGCGAGGAGTTCCCTGTCAAGATGATGTAATCTCCGGCGTTTGCGTCGTTTGGCCCACGGATCCCCAAACCACACCTGCTCCAGTACAGGTAGTACCAGATAAATCCCAGCCATTGCGCCAAAAGAAAGAAGAAAGCTGCATGAAAAAAGTGCGAAAGGTTTTTGCAGTAAAATGATCACGGCAGCCAATGCAAGAGCGTTTTTGCCATCATAAGTCCGCTCGAACAGATCAGCAGCAAGCAAAAGGATCATCATAATGACAGCCCGGCTGGTAGAGATACTGAAATCTGTCATCTGGCCATAAGAAGCGACCAGAAGGATGCATACAGGGATGGCGCTTTTTTCCGGAACATAAAGTTTTTTGAGGAGCTTTCGCAGAGCCATACCAAGGATCGACACATGAAGTCCGCTGATGGCAAGCAGATGTCCAATCCCGCTTTCCTGATACAGCTTCTGGATATTCATATCCAGAAGAGATTTATCTCCAAGGATCATTGCAGATACAATGCCGCTTTCTTTTGGGGGCAGACAGGTCTGGTATACAAGACTGATTCTGTCCCGGATATGATACAGAATATTTTTGATGGGATCTATATTGTACTGCAGTACCTGAAAGGAATCAGCTCTGAATTCATAGTAAATTCCTTTCTCTTTGTAATATTCCCGGCGATTAAACATACCGGGATTGGTGGCAATCGGAAATTCCAGAAGTGTTCCATTCAGAAAAAGAGTGTTTCCCGGCTGCAGAGAGGGTTTTCCGGAAATAGAAATATACAATTTCTTTTGGAAATACACTTGTGTATCAGTTGTCAGATGAATACGACAGTTTTTCAGATACAGGACAATACGGTCCTCTTTTCCCTGTTCCATGCAGATCTGATCAATCGTTCCGGTGGCTGAAGCAGAGGTCTGATCCTCCCAGATCCCGTTAAAACAATAATACCGGGCATCATCCTTTTCAGAATAAATGGCCCGGTATAAAAGAAATAATATGGTTATTCCAGCAAAAATCCATAAAAATGGTCGTTTAATAGTTGTTCCTCCTATTCCTGATCGACAATATCCAGATTACGTTCGAAGGCAGAACCGAAATCAATGGTATCGTTATATAAAAGCACCTGTTCTCCGTTAATACTAAACTGTACCTTGTTGATATTGGATAATTCTGCAAGAGTATCTACAACAGAATAAATGGTTGTCTCTGCGGAAATATTGGTACGTTTTTTGAGAAATTCTTCAGAGAAATCAACATAACAGGTATTTTCTTTGACAGAGATTTTGTTAAGCTCTGTTTTTTCCGGTATCGTTGCTTTGATCTCGTCAGGGTCCACACCATCAATAGAATAGGGTCCGCGTATCAACTGCTCTACGGCAAGCTGCTCCAGGGGGATGGTTGCGTCATAGGTAATATCTACAGGGACCTTGACAAGGTTGCTTCCTGTTTTGTCGCTAAAATACATATTTAATGTGGCATTTTGTTTGTAGGTGGTTTCTCCGCCGGTATTGTCAATAAAGGAATCGGCAGTCATGTATCCTACAGCGTCCAGATTAGAATCAGTCAGGGGCTGACCGGCAACATAAAACTGTACACTGCTGACTCCGCGGATCTGACAGAGTGTTTTTACAATGGCAGCCCGACGGAGAATTTCGGAGACACCTTTAATCTTTCCATAACCGGAGCTTAAGTACAGAGACAACTGGCCGGAGTCTTCGAAAATAAAATCATCTACTGTAACATCGTCCGGTAATGCCTTTCGCAGTCCGAGATCCTTTGGTTCCGACTGAAGTCTTGTCAGAAATTCATTGACGAGATCATCCCGTTTCCGGGACTCTGGCGTATATTTTTCAAATCCCACTTTTGTTTCATTGGCATCGGGACAAAATACATAATAGCCGGTATATTCTTTCTCCTTATGGAAAGAACAACCACCACAAAAGAGAAGTACCAAAAACAGGACACAGGCGCAAAAGCCCAATCGTAACAGATGAATATTTTTGGATGTTGTATCTGTGCTAATCGGCATGTGGTCCTCCTTTCCGGCGATGATATGATAAGCATATGCTGACGGGTAACAGTGTTGATTCCATAGATATCTTGCATTTTGGGATATTGGTATATTATGGAACATAAGTTAACGGGATACGGACAGTGAATGTCGTCCCCTCCTTTTCTTTACTATATAGCTTAATGGAACCTCGATGTAAAAGTACGGCACTACGGGTCAGGGAAAGTCCCAGTCCGGTACCGCCGGTATCTCTGGAACGCGCCTTGTCCACTCGGTAAAAACGCTCGAATACATTATCCTGAACATCCTCCGGGATACCAACGCCGGAGTCCTGTACCGTGACATAGAAAAACTTGTGATCGGCGTTGAGCGTTACGCGGACCCAGCCATCGTCATAGTTGTATTTGATGGCATTTTCAATGAGGTTATTTAATGCGATTGACATTTTGGTTTCATCTATATCTGCCATGACAGGACGATAACTTTCGTAGATCAGCTCAATGTTACGTTCTGCCGCGATCGGTCTGAGTCGCTTTAAAAGCTGCTCCAGAAGATCGTTGATGCTTGTGTTGACAACTTCTACCTGAGACGTATTCTTGTCCATTTTGACCATGGAGAGCAGATCGTTAATGATCTTTGTCATACGCTCGATCTCATTGGTGATATCACCGAGAAACTCCCGGTAGATTTCCTCCGGCATTCCCTCCTGTGAAAGCAGGGAATCGGCCAGGACCTTCATAGAAGCAATCGGTGTCTTTAACTCATGGGAAACATTGGAAACAAATTCCTGACGTGCCGTGTCCTGATTTCGGATGACATCGATCATCTGATTGAAAGAATCAGAAATACTGCTGATCTCCGAAAAACCATGCATGTTAAGCTTTACACTCATATCCCCCTGGGATATTTCGTTGATCGAGGATGTAATCTGCTTTAATGGGCGTGCCAGAAGGGTGGAGTAAAGCAAAGCACCCAAAAGCACCAGAATTGTTAATATCAACAGGATAATGTATACCTGACGTTTGACGGCATCCGCCATCTGATGAAGATTTTTCGTGGAAAAGCTCATGATGACGACACCATCGGTTGTCTGTTTGTTGGAATTTATAATGGGCATGGTAAGCTGAACATACTCTCCCAGCTCATTTATGTATTTTCCATTATCGCTGTTAAAACATTTTACAACCTCTGTGGAAATAACTGTTTTGCCGTTCTCCAGTCCATAAGTATCATGAATGATGCGGAGGTTCTGATCTACCAGAATAATACGTCCCTGATAAATTTCAGCAATCTGTGCCGCCTCTTCCACAACCTCCTCACTGTCGTGATCCACCAGATAACCGGAGGACACCACCAGATTGGAGATCATGGTTCCGTAGGACTGCAGCTCATCGACACGCTGGGACACCAGCTTTGACTCATATGCATTTGTAATAATTATAGAAAAGATATACAGGGGAACCAGTCCCATCATCAAAAATACAATCAGTACCTGTATCCGCATACTGCGGAGAAAATACAGAACTTTGCCAAGAAATTGTTTCAAAGCGCACCCTTC
>OOCQ01001325.1_pt1 | contig 15540 bp, 22 predicted proteins | sample 1671121 | NCBI WGS metagenome assembly OOCQ01 (sample SAMN06348124, study PRJEB24527) | human gut metagenome | biome: human gut; feature: ankylosing spondylitis patient; material: feces | host: Homo sapiens | place: China | collected 2015-10 | reverse complement strand
GCATCCATCTTGCGATAGCTTCGTTGTGCAAAATGGCATTACCGAGGTCGCCATTTCCAGGAATGAGCATGTCACAGCTACACTTAATTCTGCACAGCATGTTTGCGTTTGTTTTGCCATAAATTGTCTGGTCATACAGGCAGTTGAATGTAATGGCACCAACATCAATGGCCGCACCCTCGTCGCCCATGCGTGTAAACTCGGTGTTTGTTCCTTCATGGAGTGCCGCAATCACACCAGCTTCTACAGCCTTTACAGCATCCTTATCTGCACCTGTGTAGTTTGTCCAGTTAATGCTGGATGGAATCCAGGCGTGCTTGATAGTATAGAGAGATTTTAGCTCTTGAATTGCGGAAGCACTGCACACTTCCGGGCTCCAAGAGGTGATGATAAGTTCGTCAATTTCAGGCTTACCAGGTTCGACAAATCCGTGGTGTGCAAACAGTCCGGCAACTGCCACCTTAACACTTGTACCACTGCCGGCATTGAGAAGAATGTTGTACTTGTTTTTCTGCAAATCTACATGCCTGATGAAGTGGCATCCATGCAGCTGGCCGGTTGAACCGTCATTTACACATAGCTGGTACACATCCACCTGCCCATATACGCTTCCACCACCTCCGCTTGGTCTATCTTCAAGGTCTTTAATTCTCTTGTTCTGCTCGGTCTGTTCATGGTCGATTCTTTCGACATCGCCTTGCAGCTCTGTAATGTGAGTTTCGGCAGTGCTAACCCTCGTGGTAAGTGCGGTTAGATTGTTTTCAAGCGTTGTTACTCTTGTGGTTAGATTGCTAAGGTTAGATTCCAGCGCCGCGCACCGGGTCTTTAGCGCGTTAATCTCCCCATCCTGCTGTGTGTTCTTCGACTCGATTGCTGTGAGCCTGGCGTCCTGCTGATTGTTCTTGGTTTCAATGCTTGTCAGCCTGTTGTCCTGTTCACGGTCTTTTGCTTCGATTGCGGCAATCTTAGCATTAACCTCGTTGCGGAAGGCTTCGTACTCTCCTCGCAGTGCGGCCAGGTCGTCTGCCACCCGCTTAATCTGCGCCGTCAATCTTGCGTCCAGTTCCTTGACATTGGCATCAAGTTGCAAAATCAGCGCCCGGTTCTCGTCAATAACGTCAATAGCGTCATTAAGGCTATGAAGAATTTTGTTCAGTTCCTCATAGTAGCTAAGGGCATCATCATACACGGTCGGTAGGACCGTGGGATGGAATCCGATAGCCGTTCTTTTAACCACCCTCGGGGTAAATTCAGCCACATGAAATCCTCCTTACCAGATATTCATAAACAGCACGCCAAGGTCCTTGAGAATGTCCTGGTCAATGTTTAGAAAACTTTCCCGCAGTTCTCTCAACATTTTAGCATAGGACGCGCCGCCAATTTTGCCGGTGACCTTCTCAAGATATTCGGCTGTATTGTTTGTAGTTCCTTTGACATCTTCGTTTCCGGTTGTGGTATTTTTTACAGTCCCACTGCTGTCAACCTGGTCGGTAACGTCCTCTTTTCCGGTGGTTGTAACGTTTGTGTTGGTATCGTCACTATCTGTGTTATACTCTGCTTCTGTGAGGTATGTACCAGTTTCGACACCGGTCAGGACTCCCTGTGGCGTGTCGGAATACTTTTTGATGTGCGTCTGATTGCCGGACACGACGGTGCTATCTTTGCCACTTGTCTCTGCTTTTTTCACGTCCTTGCTGGTTGCAGTGCTTTCGGTGTTGTCGGTCCCATCGCGTTTTGTGACCCGGGTGTCAGCTCCTTGGTCCGTGCGATTTCCGCTCTTGGTGTAATCCACGTCATTTAGGGGGTTCACACCAGCTATTAGAAGCTCTGACTTGTACAGCTGATTGTAGTATGGCATGATTTCGCACAGCTTGTTCTGTAACATCAGCTTCCAATGACCATACGTCTCACACCCGATTTCGCGGGTATAGAAATATCGTAGAATTTTCTTCTCAAGCGGAACACGGTATTCCTCGTCAAAGATAGGCCATTCAAAGTCGAATATTTTCGGCACAGCTCTGTCAAGGATTTCGTCAATCTTGCTGAATCCCTGGCTCACGTCATAACCGGCTTCTACTTCACAGATATAGCGAACTTCGGTTGTGTAGATGCTCACTCATCCACCCCCTCAGAATCAATGGTATCGTCTCCCATGCCAGTCTCCTGGTCAATGGCCTGGAAATCTTCGCGGTAATCGCACCAGATATCCAGCCCAAACATAGCGTTGATTTTCTTGCAAGCATCGCGGCGGCTTTCCAGTCTGCTGTAACGGCTTGCAATCGTTCCACCCTGGTTTCTGGTTACCTCGTCAGTGATTAGTCTTTCCTTCTTCTGAATGTTGATGTTGCTGATACCAAGATATGTCAATGCTTCGTTCCATAGCTGGGTCTTGAGTGTGTACAGCTTGTCAGCCACGAATGGCGCGCCAGTGTTCAGTACGTTCAGCGGACTCTTACCCAGGTCCTTGGTTCCCATAATAATTGGTTCATTACCTGTCCACTGCTTGTACACATTCAGCAGGGTCAGGCGCTGGCTCTCGTCACAGTTAATGAGAACAGGGGTTTTCTGCGCGTTGGCGTTCACGTCAATTGCGCGGTCCAGATTGTATAGCCGTTTTGCAAACATCTGAATGTCCAGCATGGAGTTTGTGTGTAGATAGTTGTTGAAGATGAGAACGCTGTCATTAGCTGTCAGGTTCTTGGTGTACCCATTCGGTGCGTAAGCCTGACGGTTGTTGGGGATTCCGTACACGTCAAGGCTGCCACCCTGCGCATTGTGCAGGCACAGATAGCCAAGACCTCCATCATCCTCAAAGAACACCATTTGTCCCTGTGCGAACAAACCCAATTCCATATACCTTGGGTCAATGGTGTCAGGTAGATTCTTCCATTCAAACATGGAAATAGCCAGTTCTGTCAGCCGGTGGTAATACTGCAAATAGGTTGCGTTATTCAGTACACCGCTTTCCCAGAACATTTTATTCCGTCTGCTCATTGGTTGTCACCTCATTCGTGTTTGCGGGGTTGGTGTTATCCAGGGCATAATTGCCAACCTCATTCATGTTTTTCCAGAACGTAATACCATTATCAAAAATGTCCTCGATTTCTTTGGTGGCATCCTGCGGCAAGTCTCCCTCGATTCTGGCCCCAGCGGTTTTCACATAAGTCCAGTGTGGCCTATTGTTCATCTGCGGGACCGCCAGCATGTTATACGCATAACCATAGCGGTCGAAGAATTTGTCAATCCTTGCGGCGTATTCTGACGTGATAAACTCCTGTGTAACCACAGCACCAAACCGCCCTGCGGCATATGCAAGATTAGCACCCACGTTCACAGCATTAACATCCGTGGTAAATGGTATAGCGCCTACACTTCCAAGAGTCCTGGCAAGCGAATCACCAAGTACCCCCTCTGCCACACCAATTTCTTTGGCAGTTATAGGGTCGGCCCGTTTTCCTCCGCGCTTTGTATTTTGTGCAACACGCTTTCCCTTACCGGGTTTCGTCTGGACGCGCTTTCCATCGTCCGGAATTTCAGACGCAACAGCACTACCAACCACGGCGACAGAGGCAACGCCCATTAACCCCTGCACGACTTTTGCTCCCAGGTCAGACGTGGCCCACGAGCACTTTGGAAGCTCTCCTACTGGCATACCCTCCTCCCAATTTGCGTCGTTGACACCAATGTTAGGGTTTGGGTAATTGGTTGTGCCTCGTATTACCTTGTAGTTTATGGGTGCAACAATGCAGTCAAGATTTACAAGACCAGCCGCCGTGTACTGGAAGCCAATTCGCGTTTCAGTTGTCTTGTTAAGGTTAAAAAATTCGTAGGCATATTCTTTCCTACTACCCTGGTTGTTGGTAAGTACCAGTTTAGTGTACGGATATGTTAGCAACTTTTTGTTGCGAGGTTTGTAGCTTCCAAGCGTTGGTCCGACAGCGTTTCCGTCTATGTCCTGTGCCCACACGTCAGCCACTTTAACAGCCCCGGCTCTTGCTGTATTGTCAAGCTGTTGATAGCTATCGGGAATTAGGTTCTTCGGTGCCAGGTACATAGACACGACAGCATCTGGATTGTTGAAGATTGCCAGCGTGTCAAGACGAGTCTTAATAGCAGTCAGGCTTGCACGGTCGCTGGGGTCGGCGATAATGGCTTCTGCATACTGCACAGCCCCAGACTGCACAATTGGGTCTGCTACAGTCATGCCAGCACTGGCTTGTTTGCCGGTAGTAACTACAACAAGCCGCCATTCGTCACCAGGAGACAAGCGTGTTGGGTGTTTGTGGACATAATTGCCAAGTGCAACTGGTTCGGGTTGTAGGTTTTCGCCCACAATATCAGCGCCAGGTGTCTGACGCTCAATCCAGCAAGCATCCGGCGTCCAGCTTCCCCACCAACTTTGCAGATTGTCGATGGTGTAAAACACGTCCGTGGTAACGTCATTGACGTATTCGATTTTATCTACAAATGCATAGAACCACTTGTTTCCGAAGCTGGGGTTTTTGAACATCATGTAGTTGCAAGAATACAATTCTCCAATGTTCTCCTGAATGCGAATTTGACCCTTGCCAACTCTCTGATAGCTCAAGTTGTTATAGCTTTTCTTAACCTTAGAGAAAAAGCCGTACTCTTGTGCTGTTTTACTTTCCCAGTAAATGGTATGCTCATAGCTCTTGTCAAGCGGCACACCTGCAAGCATTCGCAGTGTCGTAGCTTTATCGGTTGCCATATATTCACCTCCTTATGAAATAAAGGGGAGGGAGTCCCTCCCCCTTGTATTAGGTGGGGTCGGCTGGTTTGGTGTCGTAGAAAACCAGGGTGTCGCCGACGTTCATGGACGGAGTCAGCTGATTTAGCTGGTATGTGCCGTTCGGCTTCGACGTGGTTTTAACCAGCTTGTAAGGAATCCACATGTTTTTAGTCATCCAGGCCTCGTCAATATGTCTTTCCGTCAAGGCGGGGACAAAAGGCAGAATAATTACAGTGAAATAGCTCGCGTATTTAGAAAGCACGACTGAGCCATACGGTGTTGCGCACCCAGGAATTTTTTCGGTATCTTGATTGTTTACAAGCGCCCCATGGAAATACTCATCAACAAAATACGGCACAAACCCCGCTCTTTTGATTTCTTCCTCTGACGCCGCCAGGACAAATGTAGTGCCCGCTTCGCTGTGCGTCTTGGAGACGATTTCAACGGTAATACTTGCCATGTTTTAACACCTCCTTAACCTATTCAGCAAACACACTTCCGGGCGACTCAACTACCAGGCACAAATGCGTGTAAGGTGTAGAGGGGCCTGAAGAAACTGGAGTACACATAACGCAATTGCCCACTCCATTCACGTTCTCAATGCGTGTCGAGCCATTGAACGTTTTAACGCCATCACCGGGTATGTTTACAACCAACTGAATCTTGGCGTTAGGCCCCTCTGAAAAGCCAAACGCTCCACCATGGTAAACGCTACTGACAGTGACTTTCCTGCCATTACTCTCAAAACCGCCGTCTTGATTAAGTAATACCCAGCCATTCACAGTGGCCGGCACCAGCTTCTGCACGACTGTGTATTCATCAGTAGACCCGTTGTTCTTGACCAACAGGGCCTCCTTAATTACGCCATAGCTACCCATGACTTAGGCCCCCTTCTTGAACACAACAGCGTTGGCAAACGGGGACGAGGAAACGGTTTTCCAGACGTTCAGGAAGTAGTTGTTGTACATGCCAGCGGCGACATAGTCGTCAGTGAAAGCGGTCAGGTTGTCGTACACCTGGAACCACTCGCGGTCGCACAGCACAGCCAGCACACCCTTCATGTTGTCCAGTTCTTCATGGGTAACAGGCGGCAACATATCGCTGGAAGCCTGGATAATACTGAACCGGTCGGAGTCGAATGTGGTGAAGTCATCAATGAGCTTGAGGTGGCCCATGAAATTGGCCTTGTCCATGTTGAACGCACTGGCAAGCACGTTCACATCGAACTGGGCGTTGAACATAGCGTCCATGAAGATGAACTGGTCATCCTTGGGGGTGGTGGTGTGAACCCCCTGGGCGTTGTATTCGGTTTTCATGAACTCAAGGATATTGGAAGTACCACGGAAAGCGACTGCGGCGCTGTTCAGACCGTTGCTGGTGTCCACGGTTACAGTCTTCATCTCATTGGCGTTCACACCCTTGATAATGAGATACTTGAACAGCAGATATTCATCGTACTCGGCGGCGGCGGAAACGGCAGAGATAATTCTTGCAATCAGGTCGGTCACGCCATTGGCGGTCATGAACGCCTGTTTCAGGTCCTGCTGCTGGATGGTGATGGGATACTGAACGCGCCAGTTCATGGCGTGGAAAGCGGTACGCACGTCGGGGATGGTGCGCTTAAACTCACGGTCAGCGGCCTTTTCGGCGGAGAACTCGCGTGCTTTGGAAATGTTCACATACACTTCCTCGACAGTCTCGCCGAACTCCAGATAGCCCTTTTTCAGTTCGGCATAGGCGTTGTTGAACAGGGCGCTCTTGACCTTTACGACGGCGATTCTGTTGACCAGAGCGGACAGAAACTGGTTGGCTAAAACAGGATAGCCATACAGGACGTCACCCACCTGGGGAATGCACTTCTCGTTGGTAATTTCAGGCACCTGGTCCTGGTAGTCCTGGCCAAGGTTAGCGCGGATAGTATTGATGATATCAATAGACCGCGCGTTCAGGTTGGTAATTGCTACTCTACTGGGCATGATTTAACCCTCCTTAAAAAGATTCTCGAACGTAGGACGTTCGGCGGGAACCGGGTTGATAATGGGGTCAACATCCGGCTGGTCATTGTTGTCGGCATTGTTCATGAAACGGTCGCGATATCTGGCGCGCCAGGCGGCATCGTTTTCTCGATACTTCTGTTCCCAGTCGACAGCGCCCTTTGCGGCGTTATCGTCAAGAGTGTCAGACACATCTTCCATGAGAGCAAGCGCTTCATCGGAAGCGTTGTCTCCCAAGACGGAGTTCAGAGACTGAATCAGTTCGTCTTTAGTTTTGATAGCCATATTGTCCTCCTTATCCATACAGATAAAATTTCCAGCGGCGTTTCCTCTTAGCCCCAGGAGACGGCCCAGGCCCTGGACCTGGTTCGTCGCCATCATAATCGGGGTTATAGATAAAACCCTGGAATCTGTAACCATTGTTTACCTGACTCTGTGTCAAGTAACCCAATGATTTCAATTGCGTTGAAACCCAGAAATAGTCGGGGTCATCATAACCGCCTGGGTTACGGCTATAACCACTGTTGCTACACACAGCATTTCCATTGTCGTCAATGTACTCAACGATACAGACGTGACCAGCACGCCCAGGTTGTTCAAGGCACAAAACCGAGCCAGGCTGGGGAACCGCGCCTGTGTCATAACCAGACACGGCTCCCCACCATTCGCCACCATCACCAGTCGGGAGGTGCGGAACCACCCCATAGGTTTCCCAGAATCGGCCCCAGGCATAACAGGTGCAGTTCGGTAGGCCCCAATTGGAAGCGTAGAATGGATTCGTATTGCTGTACCAGTATTTACTGCCCAGCATTCCCTCTTTGGTGAGTCTTGGTGTGTACATGATGGTTACACCTTCACAATAAAGGCGGAGATACCCATATCACGGAGTTTGTCGCGATAGCGCTCAGCATTTTTGCGCGACATAAAAGCGCCAACCTGTACGCGATACAGCGTCTTATCTTCAGCAGGATTAACGGGTTTGACAGGTTCAACGTACTTCACGCCAAAGTAGTCGCAAATGCCGGCGGCAATTGCTTCGCCGATATCGTTAGTGTGCTCCACAATCCACTTTGCGCTGGTGGGGTTGTCATGGAACTCGCATTCGCAGTACACACAGGGTGCCCAGGTGTTTACCATCTCATACCAGGTCTTGTTGACCTGAACGGACTCGCTGGTGCCAGGCGTAATCGGGGCCAGCCTGTTGAACACCTTGAGCGCAGCCTTGTAGCCAGGCTTGGCCTTATCATAGGCGTAGATTCTGGTGCCGGAAACAGTTCCATTGAATGCGTTAGTGTGTACACAGACGTGGAGGTCTGCGGCCCACGCATTGGAAGCGTTTACCACACTTGCCATGTTCGGCCCCTGCATCATCTTGACTTCAAACTTGTTGCGAAGCAGAGCCGAGACAAGGGCTGTTGCAATCTTCTTACACTGGTCGCCTTCCGTGGTGTTGCCATAGGCATAGTTGTTGTTGAACTGGTCTGACGGTGAAACGAAAATGCGTGGAGTAGCCATTACTCTACACCTCCCATTTTGTCAACCAGCTGCTGCATAACCAGCGTGTTGTTCTGGATAGCTTCGGTCAGCTGTCTGACTTCATCTTTGTGCGTTTCCGTCATTGTCTTGATGTACCAGAAACAAATCAGGCACACGACAATGGGGAAGCCCACACTGGTGATAAGAGTGGTAATTGCGTTGGTGTCCATTGTGCTCCTCCTTTACAAGAATAGTGAGAAAAGATTCCCTATGATGATTATAGCATATGGCTTGACATTTGTCAAGGGCTATGGTATAATCTAATAGGAGAACTTTTAAAGTAGGTGAAATTGTGGGAAAGTATTATGATGGTGCAAAGCTGTTGTCTCTTATGGACATCAACGGAAACCGTCCAGAGATTTATATGTGTACCACTAACAGAACCGGCGGTAAAACTACTTTCTTTGGTAGGCTGTGCGCTAATGGGTGGAAAAAGAAACACGAAAAATTCTGCCTGGTTTATAGATATAATTATGAGCTGGACGATTGCGCTGACAAGTTCTTTAAGGACATTGGCAGGTTATTCTTTAGCGGCGTTACATTCACCAGCAAACGACGCGCAAGTGGTATCTTCCATGAACTTTTCTGGGACGATGAATGTTGCGGATACGCCGTATCATTGAACAGCGCTGACCAGCTGAAAAAATACAGTCACTTGTTCAGTGACGTTAAGCGCATGTTCTTTGACGAATTTCAGAGTGAGACAAACCACTATTGCAACGACGAAATTAGGAAGTTCCTGTCTATTCATACGTCTATTGCACGTGGTAACGGAGAACAAATTCGTTATGTTCCAGTGTATATGTGCGCTAATCCTGTGTCCATCATCAATCCATATTATGTGGAAATGGGAATCAGCGAACGCCTGAACGATGATACCAGGTTCCTACGTGGTGACGGATTTGTCCTTGAACAGGGATATGTCGAGTCTGCAAGTGAAGCGCAAAAACAAAGCGGCTTTAATCGCGCATTTGCGCGTAACAGCTATGTTGCATACAGTGCTCAATGCGTGTACTTGAATGATAGCAAGGCATTCATTGACCAGCCCACTGGCAGAGGCCGTTATCTTGCAACACTTCGGTATAACGGCACGGAGTACGCGTTGCGCGAGTTCCCTGAACTTGGCATTATATACTGCGACAATCGCCCTGACAGCACGTTCAAGGGTAAAATCACAGTAACAACAGAGGACCACGGATTAAACTATGTTATGCTGAAAAGGAATGACCTATTTCTCACAAATATGCGCTGGTATTTTGAGCGTGGCTGTTTCCGATTCAAGGACCTCCGTTGCAAGGAAGCTGTGTTAAAGGCGCTATCATATTGAGGTATCTGCCATTGTGTCCAACACTGAACTCCCCGGATAACCACGGCTGGAATATGCCGCCGGGACTGTTTATCGGATAGGTTGCCGCTTTGTTGGTGCATTGGTTACAGATATGAAAACACCCCTATGGTTTTCCATAGGGGTGTTTAGATTAGTTCCGCATTTGTTTACTTGAGGGATAGCGATACTTGCGTATTTCAGCGACAGGGTCACAGCCTATCACTTCGCCATCTTCGCAAAGGATTATGTTGCACTCATTTTCGTTAAGACACAGTTGCCACATGGTGTTTCTGAGAGAAGGAGAAAGAGTAGGTACGCTATCTCTATCATTGGTGATAATTCTCTGCCAGATAGTTGGCTTGCCAGTTGCGTGGTTTATTACAACAATCTGGCTGTTGCCAAACTCTTTTAGCCTGTTCACGATAACCGTGTATTTCTTGTAATGCTCCATGTTATTACCTAATTTCATAAACGCTGTCGCGCTTCTTCAGTGCAGGTTGATTTACATCTTCCCAAAAGCAAAAGGTTCTGTTGTACACCATAATGCCCCTTATCTGGCCAGGAGCGAGGTCTAAATGGATGGAATCGGTGTCGGCATAGACGAAGCCAGGAGTGGCGTTAGTGAGAATGGGGCTGAAGCCAATACTATTGCCCTCTTTGCATGTGCCTTGTGACGAAGCCATCGTACCATATAGTGTGCTAAGAACCACCTTGATTTTCTTAGATTCCATAATGTTATTACCTCATTTCATATGCGCTGTCAACAAGTAGAACGCCGCCGGGTATACGCTTCGGGAGTAGCTTTCCGGGAATCGCAAGCCCGACGGTGAAGTCTTGAACTGTTAGTGAACGGTGCTGTGTGTGCTCTTTGTCTGTGTATAGGAATGCCTGTTCCATCTCTGTGTGTTCAGCCGCTTCTTCGTCTGTGAATCCGTTTACTGCCATGAGAAACAGGTCCTTGCACTGCTTCGGCATACCCGCACACTTGACGTTGTAGTACGGTGTGTCTACAGGTTCCAGTTCTTCTGCTATGACGTGCTCTATATAGGTCTTTTGTCGCACAAACCAGCCCTCGTCCCAGGTGCTTTCAAGGTCCCAGCAACAGAAGTTCTTATTGTGAACCTTAATGCCCTTTAGCTGGTCAGGCGCGAGGTCACAATGGATGGAGTCAGTGTCGGCATAGATGAAGCCTGGTTTGTCTGGGCCGTAGTAGTTTGCTTGTGCGGCGCGGATGGTGAAGTTTCTGGCGTAGCTTGTTATTGCGCTTCCAACTGGGATGTAGCCGGGGGTCTTATCGTTGGCGCGAATTGTGCGGAATCCGATGGTCTTATCCTCCTTTACGAACGCAATCTTGAAGTCGCTGTTTGGTGATGAAGCCATCTTGCCGTACAGGTTATTAAGGAACAGTTTGGCAAGCTGACGTTTTGCGCCCTTTGACTCCATCTTGATTTTCTTGTACTTCTCAATGTACTGGTCAAAGATTCCTACGGCGGAGTCGAACCAGCATCCGTCCAGAATGCGGAAGTCAACAAGCTCATAATGCTCTTTGAAAAGTGTAAAGTCTGTCATTGTCATTGTAAGTTCTACGATTGCTGGTTTTAGGTTGCCGTCAATGTCATAGTACACTGGGTAATATTTGCCGTCTTCTTTGTTGTAATGGTCACTGGTTTCAAGCATCTCATTTGCGCGATAGCTCATGCTGTTCTTTAGCTGGATGAACGGAAGTTTGCCTGGACGAATGTAGAACCGTGTTTTGAACCGCACAAAGTAGTATGATGTTTCGCGTTTTGCTTCGTCTGGTATGAAGTCGCCTGACCAAAAGTGAGGTTCGCCAATTGGATATTTGTTAAGTGACTCGCTTGACATCATAGAGGGGTACAGGGAATTAACGTCTGCTGTTACACCGTTGTGGAACAACTTTTGTTCCTTGCCACGTGCTAAATAGCACCACCCACCTCGGTACGAACGGTTTACGTATTGACCGGCGTTGTCTGACCCGAATGATTTGTCCAATGGCATTTGATAGAGGTCCGGGAACATTGTAACGTAGGCTTTTTTCCCTATGGTCTTCTTGTATTCTGCCAAACAGCAACTTCCTATAGTCAGTTTCTTGTGCCCCTCTGTGAACATGATTTCCAGCGCTTCCTTGACAACAAGAACGTCATTCTTAATGTACTCCTGTTCTTCAGGGGTTATTGGACAACCTGCGTAACGTAGGCCGGTGTATTCCATGTCGAGCTTCTTGTGCTTAGTCTCAAAGCTCTTTCCGATTGCCTTAACGCTAAATGGTAGGAGCTTCAAGCTGTCCCTGAACTCGATAATATTGCCGTTCACTTTGACGGTTATGTCATACCACTGTCCCATGCCTGAAATGCTGTAACTAACACTGTTATTTGGCATTTCCTTGTTCTTCATACGTACAAAGTCGTTTTCGCCAAACTGCTCAAACGCTTGCTTGTAGCCAAGATTTATTAAGAAATAGGACAGCCAGAATGAACCGTCAAACTTGAGGTTATGGAAGTAACATATGACGTTCTCACGCAGTCCCTTGAGAAAGTCCCACATTTCGCCGATAGAATGGAACAATGAAACGTCCTCTGTGAACAGCTCTACACAGGCCGCCGCCCACACTTCGGTGTGGTCCTGGCCCTTGTACACTGTGGTTTCAAAGTCTCCTACAAACACGCGATTCTTGCGTGTTGCCATTTTACACCTCGATTTCCTCGTCCTGGTAACCATTTACTGCGTCATTAAGTATTTCTAAATCAGCGCTTTCCTCCGCCGAAAGTGCTGAACCCTTGAGTATTTCAGCCAAGGCGTTAAACGCATTTTGAACGGCTTCCTGTTTGGAATCGAACATTATTGTTTGGGTTGCATTATGAAATGCGGTGGCATCTCTGCCAATTGCGCGCATAGCTTCGCTAAAACCAAAGTTCTGTATGGCGGCATATATCATGCGCTTCATCTGGTCTACCTGCTGACGGCGCTTTTCTGCAAACCAGGCGTTCCAGGGGCCGTCGGGGGTCCAGCTATCTATTTCTTCCATGGTTTGCTCATATTCAGATTTGCCTTGGTTGAATCTGTCCAGAGCTTCCTTAACACGGTCAGCAACATCTGTTGCTTCGGCGGGAGGCATGCCTGGCTGAGTGTGATACCTGGGGTCTTTTTCGCGTTTGTGAAGCGCCCCTTTTTGTGCTCCTAATGAGCGCTCAATCATTCGGCCCTCTGTGCCGGTGAATGTGGAACCTTCGTAGATAAAAGTGGCTTGCTCGTAAAGTGTTTCTGGCTTGATTGCTGTGATTCTGGCAATATCGCGCTTTGTGACTCTGGCGGGACGTTCAGGCACAGCATTTGCTGGAAAACTGTAGCCGCGCTTCTCTGCTGATTTTATGAAACGGCGTATTCTCTGCTGTTGCTTGGCAAATGCCGCCTGGTTTGGTGTCATTTTCTGGCGCTTTTTTGAGGGTTTCTTTTTAGCCTTGGTGGACCTTTTCTTTGCCATGGTTCTTTCCTCCTATATGAAAATAGCGCCCACCACGGAATCCCATGATGGGCGCTTGCGGTTTACACCACGCTACAGGTCAGGAACTCTTTCCCTTTGTAGTTCTTACTGGGACGCCGGGAAACTTCCAACTGCCAGGGTTCATCACAGTCAGCCATGTCCACCATGATTTCGTCCAGGGCGGTCAGGAAGCTGGGGGAACCGGTGCGATACTTGGTGCCGCCCTTGTCAACGAGAATGCAGACTGTGTAATCGACGCTCTCGGACTTCTCGTTGTGTACGTTCAGCACAGCGTAAAAATCCAGGTCAATCAGGACAGGGCCTTCCTGGGTAACCTCGTCCAGGCTGAGCGCGTTGGTGGTGTCCTTCATGCGAACACGCTCTTTGTGGGACAGTTCCTTGCTGGCCTTGGTGATGGTGACATTGTAACCTTCCATTTTTTCTTTACTCCTTTTCGTTGTCAGATTTGTTGTGAGTGCATATCACTGTAATCGGTGGCTTGCAGAGTTCCTGCAAGTCACACGATAAACAGGCGGGATTGCTGGGGTTCACTGGGGGTCCCGGGGCTGCGCGGGAATCTCTGCGTCCGGCTTCCGGCGGACAATGTCAGTTGCGTGGGCGATGAAGAAATCTTCTGGCATGCCCAGGAGTTTTTCCTCCACCCAGGACTTCGAGATAGACACAGCCTTGAGGGTATCCGTGTCAACGGCGGCCTTTGCGGCCTTGAGGATTGCTTCGTCGTTCTTGTAAGTTCGGGAGAGAGTGACCTCCTTGGTGCAGGGTTCGCCCTGCTCGATGTCCAGACACAGCACACATGCCTGGGTCACCTTGATGGTGCGGGTTACCATGGGTTTTCTTGCCATTTGTTGTACCTCCTTGTGTTACACTGTTTGTTGATATGACAGGGCCATGCTGGTACTGCCCCAGCAGGTGCGGACTTCCGTGGCCCGTGAACCCGGCAAGAGCCGGGAACACATAGGAGAGAAAGAGAGTATCGCCATCAGCGTCTACGCCTTATTATACCATGCGGACCGATAAACTGTCAAGCGTTAAATTTTTAACAATGTTCGCGTTCCGGCTGCTCGGTATCACTATTGCCGTGGCGGTTTGCGCCAGAATCGACTTTGTTGGAGACGAAAGCATAGAACCGCGCCAAGTCTCCACACGCATTTTGTGTTCGCAAGCGTCACAATCTGGTATTTCACTGCAAGTACAATGAGTCAGCCCAGTTTGTAAAACAACCCTGAGCCATTTGTAATCTGCCGCTGTGTAGCTTGTGCTACTAAACAATGTAATCATAATCTGTTTCTCCTTTGTTGTTAAATTTGGTGTTACCCGACACAGGGCCATATGGCCCGGTGTTATTCCACGTTTTCGCGCGGAATGATTTTGTCGTAGATAATTACAATGTGGCATTTTTGGGGGTTACCTTTTTCGCCTGGTATGCTGGTTGTGCGGATTACTGTATTCTTCCAGCGTGTGACGGCCTTGCGCTGGGCTTTTGTAAGGTTATGCGTGAGAAAATATGCGCGTCCATCGAGGCCGTCAAAATTCGTTGTGTTGCGTGAAGCAAACCATGTAATTCCAGCGTCAAGCATGTCAGCCTGGTTCATTTTTACTCGCGACATGCTTTAACCTCCTTTTGTTGTATTTTGGTGCTACCCGACACGGCCCCATTGGTGGGGCCTGGTGGTCAACGGTGGCGCTTGATAATCCATTCTACCAGACAAGCAAATGACATCGCGATAAACGGTGACAGCGGCAGAATTATATACACAAAAATCATTCCACAAGCCATGAGATAACCTCGCCCATAATTTTTGCCTTTTCAAGCAATTCACGGCGGCGCGCCTTTTCATAGTCAGGCATATCTGCGTCAATTTCTCTGTTGAGTCTTTCGATGAAGAAAATCTCATCCAGCATTTCAGAAGTAAAATCTGCTATTGCGCGAGCGCGCATAACCTTCTGTTCGTTGTCCATATTTATTTCTCCTTTTGTTATTGAAATTTTGGTATTACCCGACACGGCCCCGGAAGCGGGGCCTGGTGGTCAGCGGCGCGGAATCTCGCGCCATGTGTAGCGCTTTCCGCTGCCATAGTCGTTGGAAAACTTTGCAATATGCTGTGCGCTGGTGGATGTGTATCCGTAGACCATGCGGAGGACATCCCAGGTGTCGCCATTGAGTTTGTCAATGACAGCAACAACGGTGTTGTAGGACCGAAGAATGAAAAAGTTGGGAGTCTCTAACACCTCTGCGCTACAGCTACGTAATCTTTTCCACGGCGAGGGCTTATTATCCGGAACCCACGGCATTTGTCCGCGCTCCGACATGGCGGCGTCATAATATGCGCGGCATGCTTCGTTAATTTCACGCTGATTGAGTTTCATTTTGTTTCTCCTTTTGTCGTTGGATTTTGGTGTTACCCGACAC
>OOCQ01001324.1_pt1 | contig 15554 bp, 9 predicted proteins | sample 1671121 | NCBI WGS metagenome assembly OOCQ01 (sample SAMN06348124, study PRJEB24527) | human gut metagenome | biome: human gut; feature: ankylosing spondylitis patient; material: feces | host: Homo sapiens | place: China | collected 2015-10 | reverse complement strand
CGGAAAACAAGGAGTTGCAGACAACGATGCTGCGTGACGAATGGGGCTTCAAGGGTATGGTGATGACCGACTGGTTCGGTGGTAAAGATGCTGTGGCACAGATGGTGGCGGGCAACGACATGTTGCAGCCCGGTCTGCCCAAGCAGTACGAAGCCATCGTGAAGGGTGTGCAGGACGGAGCGTTAGATGAAGCCATCCTCAATCAGAATGTGAAGCGTATTCTGGAGATGATTCTCCAGACTCCCCACTTCAAGGGATATAAATACTCCAACAAGCCTGATTTGAAGGCGCATGCTGCCGTTACTCGCCAGTCGGCAACGGAAGGTATGGTATTGCTGAAGAACGATAACGGTGCTCTGCCGCTGGCTGCCGACGTGAAGAACGTGGCACTCTTCGGTTGCACTTCCTACGATTTCATTGCAGGCGGTACAGGTTCGGGCAATGTGAACCGCGCTTATACCGTTTCGCTATTGGACGGCTTGAAGAATGCCGGCTATGTGGTGGATGAAGCGCTGAAGAATAGCTATGAAGCTTACTTGAAAACCGAGAAAGAACGTCTGTCCAAAGATAAGAAAGAGTGGTTCATGCCCGATACCCGTCCGGCTGAGATGGCTGTTTCCGCACAAGTCATCCGCGAGCAGGCTGCCAAGGCCGATGTGGCACTGGTGACGCTGGGACGTACCTCCGGTGAGTTCCTTGACCGTATGGTAGCCGACTTCAACCTCACCAAAGAGGAACAGAACATGTTGAAAGCTGTGTCCGATGCTTTCCACGCTGCCGGAAAGAAGGTAGTGGTGGTACTTAATATCGGTGGTGTGATTGAAACTGCTTCTTGGAAGTCTGTTCCCGATGCCATCCTTTGTGCATGGCAGGCAGGCCAGGAGGGAGGAAACAGTGTGGCTGACGTGCTGAGTGGCAAGGCTTCTCCTTCGGGCAAGCTGACAATGACTTTCCCGGTGAAGTTTGAAGATGCCGCTTCTTCCGACAACTTCCCGATAGACATGCGTGTGAGCACCGACCTCATGAACAAAGGTGGGAAGAAGAACGACGTGAAGAACGTGGACTATACCAATTACGAAGAGGACATTTACGTGGGTTACCGTTATTTCGACACCTTTGGCAAGCAGGTTTCCTATCCTTTCGGTTACGGTCTTTCCTATACTACTTTTGCTTACGACAAGGCTGCTGTCAAGGCAGACAACGGTGTCTATATCGTATCTGTAGAAGTGAAGAATACCGGTAAGGTAGCAGGTAAGGAAGTGGTTCAGCTTTATGTATCCGCTCCCGATGCTGCAGACGCCAACAAACCCGAAAAGGAACTGAAAGCTTTTGCCAAGACCAAGGAACTGAAACCGGGTGAAGCTACTGTGGTGACGCTGAAAGTGAATGCTGCCGACCTGGCTTCCTATGATGAGGCTGCATCGGCATGGGTGGTAACTCCCGGAAACTACAAGTTCCTCGTCGGGGCTTCCTCACGCGACATCAAGGCTACGCTGGAGGCTGAAGTAGCTGCCGCAACGCAGAAGACGAACAACATCTTGAAACTTCAGGAACCGATGAGCCTCTTGAAGAGATGAGAGTAGGATTGTCTGAAAAGATAACAAATCATACCCTAAAAAACATCCTGTTGTACCCTTTGGTATGGCAGGATGTTCTTATCTTTGTGCCTCGTATAAACAGATAGTGCAACTATTATAAACCAATATCACAACCATGAGTAAAAAGTTAATCTTATCTTTAGCCCTATCAGGGTTAGTACTTACTGCTACGGCGCAGACCACTATTGCGCCTGCCATTCCAAGAGACGAGAAAATAGAACAGCAGATTGAGACTTTGCTGAAGAAGATGACGCTTGACGAGAAAGTCGGTCAGATGTGCGAACTCACTATCGACCTCCTGCAGAAACGCGCCAATCCCTTTGCCGGCCTCGACCCGAAGAACATCACGGTGAAGGACCTGCAAAAAATCATCAAGAGATACAAGCTTGAAAAGGAATTCAAGCTGGGCAAGGAGATGCCTTCGCAGGATGTGATGATGAAGCTCTATATGCGTATCCAAGGCATTGAGAATGCCAAGGGCTTCCAGTTGGACGAGGCGATGCTCGACTCTGTCATCGGAAAATACAAAGTAGGCTCCATCTTGAACGTGCCCAACGGTGTGGCACAGAGCGTGGAGAAGTGGCAGGAAATCATCAAACGCATTCAGGAGAAATCCATGGAGGTGATGGGTATTCCTTGTGTGTACGGTGTAGACCAGATACACGGAACTACCTATACGCTGGGTGGTACTTTCTTCCCGCAAGGCGTCAATATGGGAGCTACCTTCAACCGTGAACTGACACGTGAAGGTGCACGCATCTCCGCTTATGAAACAAAGGCGGGAAGCATTCCCTGGACGTATGCCCCGGTGACCGACCTCGGACGTGACCCGCGCTGGCCGCGTATGTGGGAAAACTATGGTGAAGACGCCTACGTCAATGCCGAAATGGGACGTGAAGCAGTTATCGGTTTCCAGGGCGAGAACCCCAACCTGATTGGCGAGAACAACGTTGCCGCTTGTATGAAGCACTATATGGGTTATGGTGTTCCCGTTTCCGGTAAGGACCGTACGCCGTCTTCCATCACCGAGCAGGATATGCGTGAGAAGCATTTCGCTCCTTATCTGGAAATGGTGAAAGCAGGTGCCCTCTCCGTGATGGTGAACTCCGCCATGAACAACGGTCTGCCTTTCCATGCCAACTATGAGCTGCTGACCAAGTGGCTGAAAGAAGACCTCAACTGGGACGGTATGATTGTGACTGACTGGGCGGACATCAACAACCTTTATAGCCGCGACCACATAGCCAAGGATAAGAAGGAAGCCATCAAGCTCGCCATCAATGCCGGCATCGACATGTCGATGGACCCGTACGACTGGAAGTTCTGTACACTCTTGAAGGAGCTGGTGGAAGAAGGTGAAGTTCCCATGAGCCGTATAGACGATGCTGTACGTCGTGTGCTGCGTTTGAAGTACCGTCTCAACCTATTTGAAAAGCCCTATTATGATTTGAAAGACTTCCCCTTGTTCGGTGGTGCAGAACATGCCGCCGCCGCCCTCCAGGCTGCCGAGGAATCTTTGGTACTCCTGAAGAATACAGACGGTATATTGCCGCTGGCAAAAGGCAAGAAGTTGCTGGTTACCGGTCCGAATGCCAACTCCATGCGTTGCCTCAACGGCGGCTGGTCCTACTCTTGGCAGGGTGACAAGGCCGATGAGCATGCAGGCCAATACAATACGATTCTTGAAGCCTTCACCAATAAATTCGGTGCGGACAATATCATTTACGAAGCCGGTGTCACTTATAAGCAAGGTGGCAACTGGTGGGAAGAGAATGCTCCTGAGATAGAGAAAGCCGTAGCTGCCGCTGCCGGTGCCGACTACATCGTTGCCTGCATCGGTGAGAACTCTTACTGCGAGACTCCGGGTAACCTGACGAACCTCTTCCTCTCACAGAACCAGCTCGACCTGGTGAAGGCTCTTGCCAAGACCGGCAAGCCCGTCATTCTGGTGCTGAACGAGGGCCGTCCACGCCTGATAGCCGACATCGAGCCTTTGGCAAAGGCTGTGGTCAACACCATGCTTCCGGGCAACTACGGCGGTGATGCGTTGGCAAACCTCATTGCCGGTGACGCCAACTTCAGCGGAAAGATGCCTTTCACTTATCCGAAAGAAATCAACTCTCTGATTACGTACGACTACAAACCGTGCGAACACATCGGCAAGCAGATGGAAGGTGCTTATAACTACGATGCGCAAGTGTCCGTACAGTGGGCGTTCGGTTATGGATTGAGCTATACCACTTTTGCATACAGCAACCTCAAGGTGGATAAGTCGGACTTTACCGCTGATGATGTGCTTACTTTCACCGTTGATGTGAAGAATACCGGCAACCGCATTGGTAAGGAAAGCGTGCTGCTCTTCAGCAGCGACCTCGTTGCCTCCCTTACTCCCGATACCCGCCGTCTTCGCGCTTTCGAAAAGGTGGAACTGAAACCGGGCGAGACAAAGACCGTGACACTGAAACTGAAAGGCTCCGACCTTGCTTTTGTAGGCTATGACGGCAAGTGGATTCTGGAGAAAGGTGACTTCCGCATCCAGACGGGTGACCAGACAGTGAACGTGGTTTGTACGGATACCAAGAAGTGGGAGACTCCGAATAAGTGATACGACAAGGTCTTTTAGACCTTTAGAACCATAGTAAAAGGGCCGATAGCATGAAACAAGCTATCGGCCTTTTATTTTTCCGCGTTGTCTTTCAACAGTATCTTCTTTCCGCTTGTACCTCCTTACTTCTTTTCTTGAAACAATAGAGATTGTATGCATGAGATGTACATCTCATGTTGTTTGAGATGCGCATCTCGTTGTGCTTGACATGTGCATCTCATGTAGTATGGAACGTGATAATTCATTTCATAAAGTATAAGCTTCTGTCTCATAAGATTATATGTTTTACCCCTTATCTTGAAGTGTTGAAAGGGCTTGTCTGTAATATAATTCCCGTTTGAACCGTTAAATCAATCTTTTTTTCTCTAATATTTTGTAGTCGAACAGATTATTTATATCTTTGCAACCGAAAATGGATGAAAGGTGGAGGGGCGATTAAGCTCCTCTTTTTTGTTCCTAATGGTTAATCTATGATAGAAAAGAAAACTGTTTGTCAGATTGTTGACGAGTGGCTGGCAGGAAAGGACTACTTCCTTGTGGAGGTGACAATCAGCCCGGATGACAAGATTTTGGTGGAAATAGACCACAAAGAAGGTGTTTGGATTGAGGACTGCGTAGAGCTGAGCCGCTACATCGAGTCCAAGTTGAACCGTGAGGATGAGGATTATGAGTTGGAAGTCGGTTCGGCTGGCATCGGACAGCCCTTCAAGGTACTGCAGCAGTACATTAACCACATCGGCAAGGAAGTGGAAGTGCTGGCAAAGGACGGCCGCAAGCTCAGCGGCGTGTTGAAGGAAGCCGACGAACAGCATTTCGTCGTGACCATTCAGAAGAAAGTGAAAGAGGAAGGTGCCAAGCGTCCCAAGCTGGTGGACGAGGACTTGACCTTTACGTATGAAGAGATAAAATACACTAAATACTTAATCAGTTTTAAATAAGACTATGGCCAAAAAAGTAGAAACTGTCAGCTTGATAGATACATTTTCGGAATTTAAGGAACTGAAGAATATCGATAGAACGACGATGGTTAGCGTACTGGAAGAGTCGTTTCGTAGTGTTATCGCGAAAATGTTTGGCACCGATGAGAATTACGACGTGATCGTGAACCCGGACAAGGGTGACTTCGAAATATGGCGTAACCGTGAAGTTGTGGCAGATGAAGACCTTGAAAATCCGAACTTGCAGATTGCATTATCGGAAGCACAGAAAATAGATGCTTCTTATGAAGTGGGCGAGGAAGTGACGGATGAAGTTATCTTCGCGAACTTCGGTCGCCGTGCCATCTTGAACTTGCGCCAGACACTGGCCTCCAAGATATTGGAACTGGAGAAAGATAGTATTTACAACAAATACATTGATAAAGTGGGTACCATCATCAATGCGGAAGTCTACCAGATTTGGAAGAAAGAGATGCTGCTGCTCGATGATGAAGGCAACGAACTGTTGCTGCCCAAGACCGAACAGATACCGAGTGACTTCTACCGCAAGGGCGAGACCGCCCGCGCCGTAGTGGCACGTGTGGACAACAAGAATAATAATCCGAAGATTATCCTGAGCCGTACGTCGCCCGTCTTCCTGCAACGTCTGTTCGAAATGGAAGTACCCGAAATCAATGACGGACTGATTACCATCAAGAAGATTGCCCGCATCCCCGGCGAGCGTGCCAAGATTGCCGTTGAGAGCTACGATGACCGTATCGACCCGGTAGGTGCCTGCGTGGGTGTGAAGGGTAGCCGTATTCATGGTATTGTCCGCGAGCTTCGCAACGAGAATATCGACGTTATCAACTATACGTCCAATATCCAGTTGTTTATACAGCGTGCCTTGAGCCCTGCCAAAATTTCTTCCATCCGCTTGAACGAGGAAGAACGCAAGGCTGAAGTGTTCTTGAAACCCGAAGAGGTGTCGCTGGCTATCGGTAAAGGCGGTTTGAATATCAAGCTTGCCAGTATGTTGACTGAGTACACCATCGACGTGTTCCGTGAGTTGGATGAGGCCATAGAGGATGAAGACATCTACTTGGACGAATTCCGTGATGAAATAGACGGTTGGGTTATCGATGCCATCAAGGCTATCGGTATCGATACGGCTAAGGCTGTGTTGAACGCTCCCCGTGAGATGTTGATTGAGAAGACGGACCTCGAAGAAGAGACGGTGGACGAGGTATTGCGCATTTTGAAACAGGAGTTTGAAGAGGAGGAGCAGTAATGTGGTAATGTGGGTAATATGCTAATGTGCCAATGCAGATAGCATATCGGATGAAGTGCACACTCCTTTTTTCTCAGCCAATTAGCACATTAGCATATTGGCACATTAATTCATTAAATTAGTATGACGATAAGGTTAAACAAAGTAACAAGAGATTTAAATGTAGGGATTACGACGGCTGTCGAGTTCCTGCAAAAGAAGGGATTTACCGTTGAGGCAAATCCGAACACAAAAATTACGGATGAACAGTTCGAACTGCTCAAAAAGGAGTTTAGTACAGATAAGGACCTTAAGATAAAGTCGGAGCGTTTCAGCCAGGAACGTCAGAGCAAGGACCGCAACAAGGCGTCCGTGTCTATTGACGGCTATAGGGAAACGCAGGAGAAAGCGAAGCCCGAGGAGATTAAGACGGTTGTTCCGGAAGACGCACGTCCGAAGTTCAAGCCGGTAGGCAAGATTGATTTGGACAAACTGAACCGTAGACCTGCTCCTGCTCAGGAAAAAGAGAAAGAAGCGGAAAAAGCGGTAGAGGAGAAGAAGGTGGAGGAACCGGCAGTTGTAGAAACGCCGAAACCGGAACCTGCTCCTGCTCCCCAACCGGAACCACAGTCGCAACCGGAGGTACAGCCGGCATCTGAGCCCGAGCCGCAGCCCGTTTCGGAACCGCAGCCACAACCCGTTGTCAAGGAAGAGCCTGCTCCGGTTGTAGAGGCTCAACAAGAATCTAAAAAGGAAGAAATGATAGAAGCGCCTGCTCCCGTACCGGTGGCTGAAGAAGCACCGGTTGAAAAAGAGGGGAAAGAAGAAGGAGAAGAAATCTTCAAGATACATCAGCCTGAGTTTGTTTCGAAGATTAATGTCATCGGACAGATAGACCTGGCGGCTCTGAACCAATCCACACGCCCGAAGAAGAAATCGAAAGAGGAGAAACGCAAGGAGCGTGAAGAGAAGGAAAAGATTCGCCAGGATCAGAAGAAGCAGATGAAGGAAGCTATCATCAAGGAAATCCGCCGTGATGACAGCAAGTTGAAGGATACCGCTGCCGGCGATGCCAACGGCAAGAAGAAACGTGTCCGTATCAATAAGGAGAAAGTGGACATCAACAATGCTTCCAACTTCCAGCGTGGTGGCAACGACCGTGGACACGCTGGTGCCCAGCAAGGTCAGGGTGCCCGCCCGCAAGGTGGAAACCAGCCTGGTGGAAACAATGCCAATAATAACCGCAACCGCAATAAGGACCGCTTCAAGAAGCCGGTCATCAAGCAGGAGGTTAGCGAGGAAGATGTAGCAAAGCAGGTAAAGGAAACTTTGGCACGCCTCACTTCCAAAGGAAAGAACAAAGGTGCCAAGTATCGTAAGGAAAAACGTGACATGGCTTCCAGCCGTATGCAGGAATTGGAAGACATGGAAATGGCAGAAAGCAAGGTACTGAAGATTACGGAATTCGTGACGGCCAACGAGTTGGCAAGCATGATGGATGTTTCTGTTACTCAGGTCATCGCCACTTGTATGAGCATTGGTATGATGGTATCCATCAACCAGCGTCTGGATGCCGAGACCATCAACTTGGTGGCTGAGGAATTCGGCTTCAAGACAGAATATGTAAGCGCAGAAGTGGCGCAGGCCATCGTAGAGGAAGAGGATGATGAGGAAGATTTGGAACCTCGCGCTCCGATTGTAACGGTGATGGGTCACGTAGACCACGGTAAGACTTCATTGCTCGACTATATCCGTAAGGCGAATGTGATTGCCGGTGAAGCGGGTGGTATCACACAGCACATCGGTGCCTACCACGTGTCGCTGGACGACGGACGTAAGATTACATTCCTCGATACTCCGGGCCACGAGGCGTTTACCGCCATGCGTGCCCGTGGTGCCAAAGCTACGGATATTGCCATCATCATTGTGGCTGCTGACGACAACGTGATGCCGCAGACAAAGGAAGCCATCAACCATGCCATGGCTGCGGGTGTTCCTATTGTATTTGCAATCAATAAGATTGATAAACCGACTGCCAACCCCGACAAGATTAAGGAAGAGCTGGCTGCCATGAACTTCTTGGTGGAAGAGTGGGGCGGTAAGTATCAGTCGCAAGATATCTCTGCCAAAAAGGGTATCGGTGTACCCGAGTTGATGGAGAAAGTGCTGCTCGAAGCAGAAATGCTGGAGTTGAAAGCAAACCCGAACCGCCGTGCTACCGGTTCCATTATCGAGTCCTCATTGGATAAGGGTCGTGGCTATGTGGCTACGGTACTCGTTTCCAACGGTACCTTGAAAATGGGCGACATCGTGCTGGCGGGTACCAGCTACGGTAAGGTGAAGGCTATGTTCAATGAGCGTAACCAACGCATGCAGGAGGCTGGTCCTTCTACACCTGCCCTGATATTGGGCTTGAACGGTGCACCTGCTGCTGGCGACACGTTCCACGTAATCGAAACGGAGCAGGAAGCACGCGAGATTGCCAACAAACGCGAACAGTTGCAGCGTGAACAAGGTTTGCGTACGCAGAAGATGCTGACGCTCGACGAAGTGGGCCGCCGTCTGGCGCTGGGTGACTTCCATGAGCTGAACGTGATTGTGAAGGGTGACGTGGACGGTTCTGTGGAAGCGTTGAGCGACTCTTTAATCAAGCTGTCTACGGAGCAGGTGCAGGTAAACGTAATCCACAAGGGTGTCGGTCAGATTTCCGAATCGGATGTCTCGCTGGCTGCCGCTTCGGATGCGATTATCGTCGGTTTCCAGGTACGTCCTTCGGGTGCTGCCGCCAAGATGGCAGAGCAGGAGGGTGTGGATATCCGCAAGTACTCCGTCATCTACGATGCCATCGAAGAGGTGAAGGCTGCCATGGAAGGTATGCTGGCACCGACATTGAAGGAGCAGATAACGGCAACCATCGAGGTGCGCGAAGTGTTCAACATCACGAAGGTGGGACTGGTGGCAGGTGCCATGGTCAAGACCGGAAAGGTGAAACGCAGCGACAAGGCCCGTTTGATACGCGACGGTATCGTAATCTTTACGGGTGCCATCAATGCCCTGAAGCGCTTCAAGGACGACGTGAAGGAGGTAGGTACCAACTTCGAGTGCGGTATCAGCCTGACAAACTGCAACGACATCAAGGTGGGCGATATTATCGAATCTTACGAAGAAATAGAAGTGAAGCAAACATTATAATTGAATAATGTGCAAATATGCTAATGTGCCAATTGGCTGCGCGTACAGAAAATGCCGCAGGGCAATTGGCACATTTTGCATATTAGTTATTTGCTCATTGACCCATTAGCATATTGGTACATTAGCATATTGTCACATTGGTACATTAATTTTATGGCAATTATAGATATCATCATATTGGCTGCTTTCGGCTTGGGCGCAATCATCGGCTTCATGAAAGGTTTTGTGAAGCAATTGGCCTCTCTGCTGGGGCTGATTGTCGGTCTGCTGGCGGCAAAGGCTTTGTATGCCTCGTTGGCAGTGAAGCTGTGCCCCATGTTGACAGACTCTATGACAGTGGCGCAAGTACTGGCATTTGTCTTCATCTGGCTGGCTGTTCCTTTGCTCTTCTCCCTGGTGGCTTCTCTGCTGACCCGGGCAATGGAGGCCGTCTCGCTGGGCTGGCTCAATCATTGGTTGGGGGCTGGTCTAGGGGCTTTGAAGTACCTCCTGCTGACGAGCCTGCTGATTGGTGTCATCGAATTTATAGACGGAGACAATACGCTGATTAGCAAAACAAAAAAGAAAGAATCAGTGTTATATTATCCTATGGAAGAGTTTGCCGGGATATTCTTTCCCGCGGCAAAGGCGGTTACGGAGCAGATTGTAAACGGAGACTTTGACTGATACCGTGAACCGTGATTTTGTAATTCATAATTTGTAATTATAGAAGTGATGCAACAAGAAGAACCCAATAAATATGTAAAGGAACTCACTCAGGAGAAGTATAAGTACGGTTTCACGACCGACGTGCATACAGACATCATTGAGCGCGGGCTGAATGAAGATGTAGTGCGGCTTATCTCTGAGAAGAAGGGAGAACCGGAATGGTTGCTGGAGTTCCGCCTGAAGGCATATCGCCACTGGCTGACATTGGAGATGCCTACATGGGCACATCTCCGCATTCCCGAAATAGATTATCAGGCCATATCCTACTATGCCGACCCTACGAAGAAGAAGGAAGGACCGAAAAGCATGGATGAGGTGGACCCTGAGTTGATAAAGACTTTCAATAAGCTGGGCATTCCGCTGGAAGAGCAGATGGCGTTAAGCGGTATGGCTGTGGATGCCGTTATGGACTCGGTGTCTGTAAAGACTACCTTCAAGGAGACGCTGATGGAGAAAGGAATCATCTTCTGCTCATTCAGCGAGGCTGTACGCGAGCATCCCGACTTGGTACAGAAATATCTCGGTTCGGTGGTGCCTTATCGTGACAACTTCTTTGCGGCACTGAACTCGGCGGTGTTCTCCGACGGTTCTTTTGTCTATATCCCGAAGGGGGTACGTTGTCCGATGGAGTTGTCCACCTATTTCCGCATCAATGCCCGCAATACGGGGCAGTTCGAAAGAACCTTGATTGTGGCGGATGATGATTCGTACGTTTCTTATCTGGAAGGGTGTACGGCTCCGATGCGTGACGAGAACCAGTTGCACGCGGCCATTGTGGAAATTGTGGTGCACGACCGTGCAGAAGTGAAATACAGCACCGTGCAGAACTGGTATCCCGGTGATGCCGAGGGCCGGGGTGGTGTCTATAACTTTGTGACGAAGCGTGGCCATTGTAAAGGGGTGGACAGTAAACTGTCTTGGACACAAGTGGAAACAGGTTCGGCCATTACCTGGAAGTATCCGTCTTGCATCCTTTCCGGCGACAATTCGACAGCGGAGTTCTATAGTGTGGCAGTAACCAATAACCATCAGCAGGCAGACACGGGAACAAAGATGATTCATCTGGGCAAGAATACCCGGAGCACCATTGTGAGCAAAGGCATTTCTGCCGGAAAGAGCGAAAACTCTTACCGCGGCTTGGTGCGCGTGGCACAGAAAGCGGACAATGCTCGTAATTACAGCCAGTGCGACTCCTTGCTACTTGGTGACAAATGCGGCGCGCATACTTTCCCCTACATGGATATTCACAATGAAACGGCCATCGTGGAGCATGAGGCCACTACCAGCAAAATCAGTGAGGACCAGATATTCTACTGCAATCAGCGCGGTATTTCTACGGAAGATGCCGTGGGGCTGATTGTGAACGGTTATGCCAAAGAAGTTTTGAATAAACTTCCGATGGAGTTTGCCGTAGAAGCGCAGAAATTGCTTGCCATTTCGCTGGAAGGAAGCGTGGGGTGATTTATAAATAGTAAATTGTAAATAGTCAAATAGTAAATATAAAGATGTTAGAGATAAAAGACCTGCATGCCAGCATCAATGGCAAAGAAATATTGAAAGGCATCAACTTGACCATACGTGATGGAGAAGTACATGCACTGATGGGACAGAACGGTGCTGGTAAAAGTACGTTGAGTAATGTGTTGGTTGGCCATCCTGCTTACGAAGTGACGCGCGGCTCAATTACCTTTAATGGCAAGGACTTGCTTGCCATGAGTCCTGAGGACCGTGCACATGAAGGAATCTTTCTTTCTTTCCAGGCTCCGGTAGAGATTCCGGGCGTGTCGATGGTGAACTTCATGCGTGCGGCTGTGAATGAGCAACGCAAGTACCGCCATCTGCCTGCTTTGTCGGCCAGTGAGTTCCTGAAGCTGATGCGCGAGAAGCGTGCCATTGTGGAGTTGGACAACAAGCTGGCCAACCGTAGCGTGAACGAAGGTTTCAGCGGCGGTGAAAAGAAGCGTAACGAGATATTCCAGATGGCGATGTTGGAACCGACTTTTGCTATTTTGGACGAGACGGATTCCGGATTGGATGTGGATGCTTTGCGTATTGTGGCCGACGGTTTCAACAAACTCAAGACTGCGGAAACCAGTGCTATGGTCATTACCCACTACCAGCGGTTGTTGGACTATATCAAACCCGATACGGTACATGTACTGCTGGGTGGACGTATCGTAAAGACCGGTGGACCGGAATTGGCGAAGGAGATTGAAACACGTGGCTTCGATTGGATAAGGAAAGAAGCAGGTGAATTATAAACTCATAATCTGAAAACATGAGTGTAGAGCAACAATACATAGACCTTTTCTCCCAAACGGAGGCGATGATATGCCGGCATAGTGCCGAGGTGCTGAATGCGCCGCGTGCCGCTGCTTTTGCTGACTTTGAGCGCTTGGGCTTTCCCACCCGTAAGGAGGAGAAATACAAATATACGGATATCAGCAAGTTCTTTGAGCCGGATTATGGCTTGAACTTGAACCGGTTGGAAATTCCGGTGAACCCTTATGAAGTGTTCAAGTGCGATGTTCCCAATATGAGCACTGCTCTTTATTTTGTGGTGAACGATGCTTTTTATGGCAGGGCTTTGCCCAAGTCCCATCTGCCTGAAGGGGTTATCTTCGGCAGCCTGAAGGAGGTGGCCGGGAAACATCCCGATTTGGTGAAGAAATATTATGGCAAGTTGGCTGATACGGCAGAGGATGGGGTGACGGCGTTCAACACCGCTTTTGCACAAGACGGCGTTCTGTTTTATGTTCCTAAGAACGTGGTGGTAGAGAAACCTATTCAGCTGGTGAATATCCTGCGTGGTGACGTCAATTTTATGGTGAACCGCCGTGTGCTGATTATTCTGGAGGAGGGTGCACAAGCCCGCTTGTTGGTGTGTGACCATGCGATGGACGGCGTGAACTTCCTGGCAACGCAGGTGATAGAAATCTTTGCCGGTGAGAATGCCATTTTCGATTTTTATGAACTCGAAGAGACACACACCAGTACGGTACGTATCAGCAATATGTATGTAAAGCAGGAAGCCAATAGTAATGTATTGCTGAATGGTATGACCTTGCACAACGGAACTACACGGAATACAACCCGTGTGACGCTTGTCGGTGAACATGCGGAGCTGAATCTGTGCGGTATGGCCATTGCAGACAAGAATCAGCATGTGGACAATCATACGACAATCGACCATGCCGTGCCCAACTGTACCAGCAATGAGCTTTATAAGTATGTCCTTGACGAGCAGGCTGTAGGTGCCTTTGCCGGTCTGGTTTTAGTGCGCCCTGACGCACAGCACACCAGTTCGCAACAGACCAACCGCAATCTTTGTGCCACCCGAGATGCACATATGTACACCCAGCCTCAGCTGGAGATTTATGCAGATGACGTGAAGTGCAGTCACGGCGCTACGGTGGGGCAGCTCGATGAAAGCGCTCTCTTCTATATGCGGCAGCGTGGTATCCCGGTGCGCGAGGCGCGCCTGTTGCTGATGTTCGCTTTTGTCAACGAAGTTATCGACACCATCCGTTTGGATGCTTTGAAAGACCGTCTGCATCTGCTGGTAGAGAAGCGTTTCCGGGGGGAACTGAACAAATGCCAGGGGTGCGCCATCTGCAAGTGATAGCTTATAATTTCGATTCATTATGAACAACGATATAAATAAGAGTAGTATCTTGGCTCCCCTCCCTATGGGAGAGGGGCTGGGGGAGAGGCTTCGAGCTGATTTCCCTATCCTTTCCCGTGAGGTATATGGCAAGCCGTTGGTCTATCTGGACAACGGCGCGACTACGCAGAAACCTCGCCAGGTAGTAAATGCCATTACGGACGAATATTATTCGGTGAATGCCAATGTGCATCGCGGAGTGCACTTCCTGTCGCAGCAGGCTACAGAGCTGCACGAGGCCTCGCGTGAGACGGTGAGACGTTTCATCAATGCTCGCAGCACGAATGAGATTGTCTTCACCCGTGGTACGACGGAGAGTATCAACCTGCTTGTCTCCAGCTTTGGTGAGGAATTTATGCAGGAGGGGGATGAGGTGATTCTTTCTGTGATGGAACACCATAGCAACATTGTTCCCTGGCAGCTGCTTGCCGCCAAGCGTGGAATTACCATCAAGGTGATTCCGATGAATGACAAGGGCGAACTCTTATTGGACGAATATAGGCAGTTGTTCTCCGAACGTACCAGGATTGTCAGTGTGGCGCATGTTTCCAATGTGCTGGGTACGGTCAATCCCGTCAAGGAGATGATTGCTTTTGCCCATGAGCAGGGTGTTCCGGTGCTTGTGGACGGTGCCCAGTCCATTCCCCACATGCCGGTAGATGTGCAGGATCTGGATGCCGATTTCTTCGTTTTCTCCGCGCACAAGGTGTATGGTCCTACGGGGGTAGGGGTGCTTTATGGTAAAGAGGGGTGGCTGGATAGGATACCTCCCTATCAGGGCGGTGGAGAGATGATCGCTACCGTCAGGTTTTCCGGCACGACTTACGCTCCACTTCCGGAGAAGTTTGAGGCCGGAACTCAGAACATCGATGCCATTCCGACGCTGGAACCAGCTATCGAGATGCTTAAATTGTTGAAAGATAAAGAGTTATTTAATGCTCAAGAGGCTGTGTCCCAGTACCTTTTCCACGCTTTGACAAGCAACCCGAGGATCCGTCTTTATGGCGTTCCACGTGGAACGGAGACAAAGATTCCGCTCTTTTCTTTCAGCGTTGAGGGGGCGCATCATGAGGACCTGGCCTTGATTTTGGACAAGATGGGGATTGCCGTGCGGTCAGGGCAGATGTGTGCCGAGCCGTTGATGGACAGGTTTGGAGTGACTGGGATGCTCCGTGCCTCGCTCGCTCCGTACAACACGATGGAGGAAGCTGAATATTTCATCAAGTCGCTCGACAAGGCGATCGCGATGTTGGTGTAGTTATGAGTGGTCGCTGAACCTGTCGAAGCGACTGGCCTTGTCAGAGAACCCGCCCTCACCAACTGCTACCGCCTTATCCACGGCGAAGGCGACGGTCTCCCCGGCCTGATCATAGACTATTACGATGGCGTCTGCGTTATGCAGGCCCACTCCGTAGGAATGTTCCGTGCGAAAGGCGCGATCTGCGAGGCCCTGAAATCCGTCTATGGCCCGTCCTTGAAGGCAGTCTATGACAAAAGTTCCGGCACCGCCCCGTTCAAGGCCGGCCTCGACCTTGTTGACGGCTACCTTTACCGCTCCGAGAGCTTCTCCGATGACGAGCAGATCGTCCTTGAGAACGGC
>OOCQ01001323.1_pt1 | contig 15560 bp, 10 predicted proteins | sample 1671121 | NCBI WGS metagenome assembly OOCQ01 (sample SAMN06348124, study PRJEB24527) | human gut metagenome | biome: human gut; feature: ankylosing spondylitis patient; material: feces | host: Homo sapiens | place: China | collected 2015-10 | reverse complement strand
AAGTAATAAAAATCAAACCAATTGTTATAATTGCCATACACAGCAAAATAATCTGAGAATCTTTGGATATATATTGTTTAATAACTGCTGCAATTGCATAAAACCCTGTATCTTCTTTAATGGTTGGATGTTTTAAAAAACTAAACAAATTAGCTGGTAATTTATTAAAAATCTGTCGATATGTTCCAGTATCTCCAATATTCTCACGAAATCCAGATACAAATATCAAAACGGCACAAGCCATCCCCGCAAATACAGCATTTGCACGAAAGACTCTTTCTCCTTTTACGTATTTATATTTTCCATTCACTCTTGCAAATAAACACAAGAAATATGTACTAAATAATGTTATCCACCAGACTGTCATATTCCATAACCTCTTTTACTGTTGATCCATCTTTTTTACCTGTTGCTTTATATAAAATGTCCATGCGATTCCAAATGGAATTGCCAGAATCGTTAATCCTTTTTCTGGAGTTTCTTTTAAAAACTTCTTGTTTTTACCGATGATACTGCTTGATACATAGTGAATGCAGTTCATAAATTTTCTTTTTAGTGTCTTATCATATTTCATGTAGACGGTTCGTAAGAATGCAAATCCCTTCGGATTGTTTAAATACTGCCGGAACATATTAGCACTTGATCCATCTGCTTGGTATTCCACATTGCATAATATTTCATCCATAACAAGCAGTTCATATTCCTGATCACAAAGAAGATATTTATAATTGAGTCCTACATATTTCTCTCCTTCAAACACTGGGTATTCTGGATATTTTGTAATGATATCTGTTCGATATACTAATTTTTTGTCTCCAGACCCACCTGCTTGATAATAACCAGATAATGTTGTACATTTTAAATCTTTGGGAAATCTGCATCTAATCCTATGATTCCTGCATATTTGCTACTTCCATATTTTTTCCAGAATGTAATAATCTTCTCTGCTGCATCATCAGCAAGATAATCATCGGAATCAATACACACATTTAATTCTGTATCAATCAATTGATATGCAGCATTATGTGCAGTATGCATTCCGCCATTTTCTTTATAATGATAGATAATCTCAAAACCGTTATCTTTCTTTAACCATCCCTCAACCAATTCTCTTGTATTATCACTTGATCCATCATCTATGATCAGCCATTTAAACTGCTTACATTTTTGTCTACATAGACTTTCATAACATCTATGTAAAGTATGTGCTCTGTTGTATGCAGGGGTAAATACTGTTAATATGATTTCATTTTCCATTCGTGTAAAACTCCTCTAACCATCTTGCATTCTCTACAATATCATATTTTCCTCTTTGAATTTCCTGTAACATATTCTCACGAGTACTATTTTTGTATTTTAAAATACAGTCAATCCATGTATTTATATCTTCATCTAAAGATATAAATTCTATCAATTTCGTAATTGCTACTTCTCTTGTTACTTGATCTGATACAATACAATGTAACCCTGCTGCCTGTGCTTCCACCAAAGTTACTGGAAGTCCCTCGTAAATTGATGGAAATAAAAACACATCAAATGCCTGCATTAGATCAGGCACATCATTTCTTACCCCTGTAAATATAATTTTATCAGCTATTTTTAGTTTTTCTGCTTTTTCTTTATATTGATTACTGTTATTTCCTCCTCCAACTAAAATCAATTTTACTTTTTTATTCTTTTTACAAATCTCATGAAATAAATTAATTATAAATGTGTGATTTTTAGGTAATGTAAAATTTCCAACATGTCCTATTACGTATTCATCCTCCGAAATATGAAATTCTTTTCTGATTTTTTCTCTGGTTTCTAAACAAAATAAATATTTTTTTGTATCTATTGCATTCATAATTTGAAATGGTTGTCCTTCAAACATCCATTTCCCTGCTCGTTGTCCACATGCAAATAAATTTGTTGCATATTTCGAAATCTTTTTTTTAGAAAACAATTTTATGTATTTTTTTAAATTTGTATCAACTAGTGTCGTATGTGCATGGGCAATTCTTACTGGCACCCCATTTTTCTTCGCTGCTTTTAATGGATATGCACTCAGACAATCTAAATGAGAATGTACAATCTTATATTCTTTATGTTCCTTAAAGAATCGGTCCAGACTTTTCATATAACTTGGACTAAAAGGATTCAATACTGGCATATGGTAGATTTTACCGCCTAAACCTCTGATTTCATCGTCATAATCTTTCTTTTCATTTTCTGGTCTGTGTGTCAGAAAATCAAACTGAACTTTATTCCTATCTATATTTCGATAATAATTCATAAGCATTGTTTCAAGTCCACCACGGTTCATGTGAGTGACAACTTGTAATACTCTGATTGGTTCTCCCATTTTATTAATTCAACTCCCTAACTATTTTTATAACTTATTAGTTACTATCTAAATAATCCTTCCAAAGTCATCTCAACAACCTTCTCCTTATCAAACCTCTTCTCCATCACTTCCCGTGACTTCTCTCCCATCTGTTTCTTCTCTTCATAGGAAAGTTCAATAAATTCCATCATCTTCTCTTCCAATCCCTTAACATCCTTCACATCCACCAGATACCCATTCTCGCCATCTCTTACAGCTTCCATACACCCATGAATCCTGCTAGTGATCAGTGGTCTTCCCATCGCTCCACATTCTAGCAGTGTATTTGCCATGCCTTCATGATACGATGGTAATACAAAGCAGTCACATTTCTTAATGAATGGTTTGACATCTTCCTGATAGCCATAATAATAAATGATCCCATTTCTGACCAATGACTGAATTCGTTCCTTGTAATCATCTTCCATTGGTCCTACGATATCAAACGATACTTCTGGGTAGATCTTCTTAATATTCTTTGCTGCTTTGAACAGTTCTTCGACTCCTTTTTCTTTCATCACTCGTCCAATAAACAAGAACCTGATGTTTCTTGACTCTTCTGGGTATGGTGTCATCTTGTATTCATCAAGGTCGATCCCTGCTCCTGGGAGAGTACATGATCTGGATTCTTTGATAATATTATTTTCTATAAACACCTGCTTATTTCCTTCATTTTCAAAGAAGATCGTTTTTGCCTTTTTGCAGGATAGTTTATATAAAAATACGACGAGTTTCTTGATCATATTTTCATTCTGAAATGCAGTTCCTAATCCTGTGATATTGACTGCATATGGAATTCTTTTGAATCTTGCTGCGATCCCTCCGTAGATGTTTGGTTTAATCGTGTAGGTGATCACAAGGTCTGGCTTTATCTTGCCTAAGATGTTAAAGTATCTCATCATCAGTTTAAGATCTGTTGCTGGATTGATTCCTCTTCGATCTACCGGTGTTTCGATAAAATGACATCCCATTTCTTTTAAATTCTGTACTAACATTCCTTTTGGCAGGGATATATAGACTTCATTTCCTTGATCTATGAGCTTTTTGATCAGTGCTTTTCTGAATTTGTATAATCCTACGTCTAGGTTTGCTAAAATTAATGTCTTCTTATTCTTCATCGTTTACTCTTCTCACTGGTACTCCAACATAAGTTCCTGCTTCGTTGATATCTTCGATCACTGTACTTCCTGCTCCCATGATCACTTCGTCTGTGATATGCAGTCCTTGTATGATCTGGCTTCCTGTGCCGATCTCTGTCTCAGTCTTTAAATGGACATCTCCTGACAGTAAAACTCCCGGATACAGGGTATTATAATCTCCGATCTCGTCATCGTGTCCGACAATACTTCGATTGCAGATCAGGTTAAAATTACCGATCTCTATATTCGTTGTCATAATAACGGATGTACAAATGATATTTCCTTGTCCTAGATGCACTCTTTGTGATGTGATCACGGATGGATCGATCAGATTAGGATACCATAAGTTTGGATTTGGCAGACATTTTAAAACGAGTTTTTCACGGACTTTTGCATTGCCTATAGCGAAGGCGACGGCAAGTTTTTGTTCTTTGTCATATTCTTCGAGGTATTTCATTCCTCCAAGAATCGGATAACCATCTATGATGCTGCCTTGCTGAATTCCATCGTCTATGTATCCAAGAATCTCATATGTTGGTTCTTCTTCGTTGATCCGTTCGATCAGCCACTGAGTATCTCTTCCCATACCACCGGCTCCAACGATCACGATTGGTTTTATCTTTGGTTCTTTACTCATATAACCCATCCTCATTCTTCTTCCAATAGCATTCCATTCCTAATGCTTTCGGTGCAATAAAATCTTTCTCGATATCATCTCCGACAAATGCCATGTTCCTGCATGGTATTTCTAATCGTTTTCTCATGATCAGAAATGGAAGATCATTTGGTTTCCTGAATTCCATGACATTTCCATGTCCTGCAAGTTCGTCTGTGATCAGTATCTCGTCTGCCATTTTATCTAACCCCAGGGCTTCTATCTTGGCTCGCTGTACTTTTGGTGTTCCATCGATCAAGATCCCAATACTTCGCTTTTGCGTGTGTAGTTCAAAGAATAATTCTTTGACTCCTTCATACAATGAAATCTCTGGTTTATGGTCCCTAATGGCTTCTCTGCATTTTAATAATAATTCATCCGAATACATTCCTGCATCTTTTAATACCGTTTCCAGTGGCGGCTGCCCTTTTTCCAGTGCTGCACATAACTTATTAAAGATATTGTTCACTTCTGGAAGCATTCGTTCTACCACTCGGAAACTGCTTCGTACATAATCTTTCTCTGAGTATAATGTGTCATCCAGATCAAAGATCACCGAACCAATTCCCTCATCTAAATGATACAGGTCTTTAAAATCATGAATCTCTACAATCGGTTCTTCTCTTGTATTTAAACATACACTTTTTTCAAATCTTGTGAAAATAACATTGTCATCGGCTGCATCCTCTTTGTATTCCATTGGTTCACCTAACATCATGGAGAGTGCTGCATATGGTGCGTCGGCTCCTGCCTTGATCGATACGGTGTTTGCCTGATGATACCATGGTTCCATTCGGATAAAATAATCTTTGTCTGTATGTTCTTCACGAAGCATAAAGATCGTCATCCATCCGGATGGCCTTAATTTTTTTATCACTTTCTTTGCTTCTTCTACGATCTTGTGATCTCTTACAACTCTGTATCTTGAACTTTCTTTTCCCTCGACTTCTTCCTTTGCCCTTGGTGTGATGTAAACCGGGCTTCCGTCTAGATTGCAGAATACGTCGATCTCATACATCTTCCCATTTAAAAATGGACGTATCGTGTAATTCGCGTATTTTGATGCATGAAAACTTAATTCTTGTTCATCATGGATCATGATGCTTTTCTCCAGATTATCCATCTCATCCAATACTGCAAACATTGCTGGGAATCCTTGTGTATAGTCATTGGCACTGCTTACGACCTGTGGTGCGTTAAGACCACATTCTTCAAAGAAACGAGCTGTCCAGCGTTTGTTGCTGCACAGCAGAGCTAATTCTTCATTTGCAATGAGAACTTCTGTTCCAACAGCTTCAAATTCGCTGGCTCTTTGTGACAGGATAAAAACGTCTTCTTCTGTTCTTGGAATGAGCAGAGCGATCTTCTCCTGTTTACAGATATGTAAGAGTTCTGTGACATAACCTTCTTCCCCTGGCTGTGGAACCTGATAGTGCTTATGGCAGCGATATAATGCTGGCGCTTCCAGTGAATGATCGCAGCCGACAAATGTTACTTTCACCCCTAATCTGCCGGCAGCATAGCGGAAGGTATCGATAAATTCGACCTGATCTGCCACGCTTGAAAATAAGATCTTTAAGTGTCCTGCTTTCTTGTATTTGGAAAACTGGTCTTTCTTTGTTCCCTGAAAGGCATACATTGTCACAGATTCCTGTGCACTGATCCCTGCTCTTTTTAAGACTTTGGTCACAGTCTTTAATATGATCTTGATGTCGGTAAGAAATGAAATATTATCCACATATTCAAGGTCGAATTCAAACTTTTCTTCCCAGCTGATGGCATTTCTCCCATTCACCTGTGCAAGTCCTGTCAGTCCTGGTCTTACATCTGCACGTCGTTTCTGTCTTGCACTGTAGAAATCTATGTATTGTTTCAATAATGGTCTTGGCCCGACAAAACTCATATGTCCAAATAAGATGTTGAAGAATTCAGGTAATTCATCAAGACTCGTGGATCTTAACATCTGACCAAATCTTGGAAGACGTTCTTTGTCTGGCAGCAGATCACCATTCTCATCGACGGCGTCTGTCATACTTCTGAACTTGTAGAGTGTAAATATTTCGTTATGATATCCCGGTCTTTCTTGTTTGAAGATCACAGGGCTCCCTAATTTGATCCTTACTAACAGTGCTGTGACAAGCAGAATCGGGCTTGATACAATGATACAGCACAGTGACAATATGATGTCAAAAAATCGTTTGATATATTTGTGATACATCTTTATATATACTCCGTTTACATTTTGTTCTTATCGGTCCAGTATGGATCTTATGATTCCTATGATCCGATCCATATCTTCTTTTGTATTCTTAATATCACTTGGAAGACATAATCCGCGGTCAAAGATATCTTCTGATACTGGTTTCTTATCATCTTCGTAGTGAGAATAGAATTCGCACCCTTTAAATACTGGTTGTTGATGTAATGGTTTCCAGATCGGACGGCTTTCGATATTCTCTCTTTCCAAAGCTTCTATGATATCTAATGGTTTTGTCTTACTGTCTTCATCGATCGTCATGCATGATAACCAGAAATTTGGTTCACTGCATGTTTCATATGGATTCATATGCACTTGTTTATAATCCTTGAAAGCATCTTTGTATGTCTCATAGATTGCTTTTTTCTTCGCAATGTGTTCATCCAGATGCAGAAGCTGTCCTCTTCCAACTCCCGCTGTGATATTAGACATTCGGTAGTTATATCCGATCTCCTTGTGTTCATAATGTCGGACCGGTTCTTTTGCCTGTGTTGCCAGAAATGTCGCATGCTTAATGTATTCTTCATTCTCTGATGCGATCATTCCACCGCCTGATGTCGTGATGATCTTATTTCCATTGAATGAAAATCCTGCCATGACTCCGAATCTTCCTGTCTGAACTCCTTTATATGTTGCTCCCAGACTTTCTGCAGCATCTTCGATCAGTGGAACTTTATACTCTTCACAGATTGCTTTGATCTCATCTACCTTGGCTGGTGTTCCATAAAGGTGTGCAACGATCACTGCTTTTGCCTCTTTATGTTCCTCTAAGGCTCTTCTTAATGCCTGTGGTGACATATTCCATGTCTCTGGTTCAGAATCCACAAATACGATCTTGCCTTTTTCATAGGCGACTGGATTCACTGTTGCAGCAAAAGTCAGTGAAGGACATATCACGGTATCTCCTTCCCCGACTTCTAATAATTTCACCGCCAGATGCAGTGCTGCGGTTCCTGCGCTTAGTGCACTGCAGTGTGCGATTCCTGTATACGCTTCCATCTCACGTTCAAAGCCATTGACATTTGGCCCAAGTGGTGCGATCCAGTTGGTGTCAAATGCTTCCTGCACAAACTTCTGTTCTTCCCCATGCATCGTTGGTGATGCCATATATATACGTTCTTTCATGCTGTCTCATCCCCCTGTCATTTTGTCTGTTGATTTGTCTGTTTATATGTATACTCTGGAACTAATCTTTTTACAACTTCACGAATATTCGGATCTTCGGAAAATGCCGCATGATCTAATTCAGCGATCAGTTCACTAAATTGTTCTGTCTCCATCATCCTTGGACTTCCAATGAAAATTCGTTTGTTCTTTGTCTCTTTTTTATTCTCCTCATCGATCAGAAGTTCTTCATACAGCTTCTCCCCTGGTCTTAAGCCAGTAAACTGGATTTCTATATCTTCTCCTGGTGTAAGTCCTGATAAACGGATCATATTCTTCGCAAGATCTAAGATCTTGACTGGTTCTCCCATATCAAAGATAAATATTTCCCCGCCTTCTGCGTAAGCTCCTGCTTCTAACACCAGACTGACGGCTTCTGGGATCGTCATAAAGTATCGGATGATCTCTGGATGTGTAACTGTTACCGGACCACCATTGGCAATCTGCTTCTTGAACAACGGAACGACACTTCCGTTACTTCCAAGAACATTTCCAAATCTTACAGCAACGTATTCTGTATCGTATAAGCTATTCATGTATTGAATGACCATCTCACAGATTCGCTTGGAAGCACCCATGATATTTGTCGGTCTTACTGCCTTATCCGTGGAGATCAGTACCATTCTCTTTACACCGCTCATTCCTGCTTCTTTGGCTATGTTAAATGTGCCAAATACATTGTTCTTGATCGCATCATGCGGGCTGTCTTCCATCAATGGCACATGCTTATGTGCTGCTGCATGAAATACGATATCAGGCTTATAATCTTCGAAAATATTGTGTATTCGCAGATGGTTCTGGACAGATACGATCAATACTTTCAAATCTAGTTCTGGATGTGTTCTCTTTAATTCCATCTGAATCTCGTAGGCATTGTTCTCATAATTATCAATGATCACTAACTTCTTCGGCTGATATCTTGCAATCTGTCTGCAGATCTCACTTCCGATCGATCCGCCTCCCCCTGTGACAAATACGACTCTGTCTTTGACATAGCTCATGATTGATGGAAGATTGGCTTTCACTGGCTCTCTTCCAAGCAGATCTTCAATCTCTACTTCTCTTAGAGCAGATACTGTAACTTCACTGTTGATCAGCTGATATAAGCCCGGAAGAATACTCAGACGGCATCCTGTCTGCTTGCAGATCTCAAGGATGTCCTTGCGATCCTTGGGTTCTATTGTCGGAATTGCCAAAATGATCTCTTCAACATCAAATTTAACTGCATTGCGCAGGATCGTATTACGATTGCCAACCACTGGTATCCCAGATAAATATGTTCCTTTCTTCGCTGGATCATCATCTATGATGCAACGGATCGTTTTAGTCACATATGTACTCTTTTTGATCTCATTTAAAATGATGCTTCCTGCTTCTCCTGCTCCGATCAACATTACCGGAACTTTCTTCTTGCCAATGTCATTCACTTTGAGTGGTTCACTTCCCTGAATCAATCGGACAAGTAATCGGATAAAAAACATTCCCAACAGCAGATATACCAAATACAAGAAATAGTAACTTCTTGGTATCTCCCATTGTAACATATAAATTCCGATCAGCTGGAAAGCTGCTGCGATCACAGCTGCTTTAACGACATTAATAAAATCGGAGACTCCTGCATACTTCCATTGCGTTGAATACAATCGATATGCCATAAAGATCACAATACTGCAAAAGAGATTCAACGGCATGTATTTTGCAGCATTTTTCAAAAAAATCGATGCGATCTGTGATGGATAGAATTCAAATCGCGTTAATAATGCAAGATATGATGCTATGATCATCATTATGATATCTGAAATCCCAAGTATCATATTCCATTTTTTTCTTTTAATTTCTTCATATACTTTCCCCTAACATATGCTCTCACATATTTGTTTTAAACCTATTATACCATTCCTTTTCTTAATTTCCTATATCTACTCCTGCCCATTTCCTGCTTTTTGGTAATTTTTTCTTAAAATACAGCAAAAAGAGATGGAAAAATCTATATTGTTTTGATCTTTCCATCTCTTTCTATGTTAAAATTTTATCTTTTTATACGTTGATCTCAGCTGTTAATCCAAGTACTTCTTTATTCTCTTCCAGAATTGGATTGATCACTTCATTCACAAATTCTTCTGTCTGCTGTGGTGCACGTCCTACGAAGTTCTCTGGTTTCATGATCGCCTGTAACTGCTCCATGTTCATACCAAATGCTGGGTCTGCTGCGATTCTCTCTAACAGATCGTTTGCTTTTCCTTCTTCTTTGACAACTTTTCCTGCTGCCATAGAATGTACACGGATCTTCTCATGAAGTTCCTGTCTGTCTCCACCAGCTTTTACTGCATCCATCATGATATTCTCTGTTGCCATGAATGGAAGTTCGCTTCTTAAGCGGCTTTCGATAACCTTAGGGTATACAACTAATCCGTCTACAACGTTTAAGTAAAGGTCTAAGATACCATCGATCGCTAAGAATCCTTCTGGTACGGATAAACGTTTATTGGCTGAGTCATCTAATGTTCTTTCAAACCACTGTGTAGATGCTACTAATGCTGGGTTCATAGCATCTGACATTACGTAGTTTGCTAAGGAAGCGATTCTTTCACTTCTCATTGGGTTTCTCTTATATGCCATTGCAGATGATCCGATCTGGTTCTTTTCAAATGGTTCTTCTACTTCTTTTAAGTGCTGAAGAAGTCTGATGTCGTTTGAGAACTTATGAGCAGACTGTGCGATCTGGCTTAATACGTTGATCACGCGGGAATCAACTTTTCTAGAGTATGTCTGTCCAGATACTGGCTGGCATTTGTCAAATCCCATCTTCTTGGCGATCATTCCATCAATCTTCTTGATCGTTTCGTGGTTTCCTTCGAATAACTCTAAGAAACTTGCCTGTGTTCCTGTTGTTCCTTTTGATCCTAATAATCTCATGTTAGCGATCACGTGATCAAGATCTTCTAGATCATATACGAGATCCATCAGCCAAAGGCTTGCTCTCTTACCTACTGTTGTAGGCTGTGCTGGCTGAAAATGTGTAAATCCAAGTGTTGGAAGATCTTTGTATTTCATTGCGAATTTGGATAATTCGTTGATCACATTTAATAATTTTACTCTGACAAGCTTTAATGCTTCTGTCATGATGATGATGTCTGTGTTATCACCAACATAGCAGGATGTTGCTCCTAAATGGATGATTCCTTTTGCCTTTGGACATTGTACTCCGTATGCATATACATGAGACATAACATCATGACGGACTAATTTTTCACGTTCTTTTGCTACATCGTAGTTGATGTCTTCTGCATGTGCTTTTAATTCGTCGATCTGTTCCTGTGTGATATCAAGTCCTAATTCTTTCTCTGTCTCAGCAAGTGCGATCCATAACTTTCTCCATGTCTTAAACTTCTTGTCTGGAGAAAAGATGTACTGCATCTCTTTGCTTGCATAACGTTCTGATAATGGGCTCTGGTAACGGTCGTTCATAAAAATCTCCTTATCCTTATCTTTCAAAATTTCCACGAATATCTCTTGTTGGCGGTTTCATTGGATACTCACCTGTGAAACATCCTTTACAGATCGGTAATCCCTGTACCATCTGTGAAAGTCTCTCTTCTCCTAAGTATCCTAAACTATCTGCTCCGATCACTTCACAGATCTCGTTGATCGATCTGTTATATGCGATCAGCTGTTCTCTCTCTGGAATATCAGTTCCAAAGTAGCATGGCCACAGGAATGGTGGGGAACTGATTCTTACGTGAACTTCTGTCGCTCCTGCATCGCGTAACATCTTCACAATGCGGTCACTTGTTGTTCCTCGTACGATGGAATCATCGATCATGATGACTCTCTTTCCTTTGACTGCTTCTTTTAAAACATTTAACTTGATCTGCACGCTTGATTCACGGCTGCTCTGTCCTGGTTTGATGAAAGTTCTTCCAACATAACCGTTCTTGACAAACGCGGTTCCATATGGGATTCCTGACTCTAAGGAATATCCAAGAGCTGCTGCATTTCCTGATTCTGGTACTCCGACAACCAAGTCTGCTTCTACCGGTGAATCCTGTGCGAGGTATCTTCCTGCCTGAATTCTTGAGTGGTATACCCCAACTCCGTCAATCTCACTGTCTGGTCTTGCAAAATAAATGTATTCAAAGATACATCTTGCTGTTTTTTCCTTTGGAAGACATAAATCACAGTCTGACTGAATTCCATCCTTTGTGATCGTTACAATCTCTCCTGGATTCACGTCACGGATAAATTCTGCTCCGATCGTATCTAATGCACAGCTTTCAGATGCTAATACATAAGCATTATCTCTCTTACCGATACATAATGGCTTAAATCCATATGGATCTCTTGCCCCGATCAGTTTCCTTGGTGACATAACGATCAGGGAATACGCACCTTTGATCTTCTGCATTGCTCTGGCTACTGCCTTCTCAATTGATGATGTATTTACGCGTTCTCTTGCGATATGATATGCGATAACTTCGGAATCGATCGTTGTCTGGAAAATAGCTCCTGTCTTTTCTAATTCTTCGCGAAGTTCTATTGCATTGATCAGATTACCATTATGTGCAAGTCCTAAAGTACCTTTTACATAATTTAAAACCAGTGGCTGGGCATTCTCAGGAACACTCTCTCCTGCTGTTGAATACCTTACATGCCCCACACCGATATCTCCCTTTAATGCCTGAAGGGAATCTGGTGTAAACACTTCATTACATAATCCCATACCTTTTTGAGATGTGACATTACGTTTTGGACCATTCGTATCAGAAACTGCAATTCCGCAGCTTTCCTGACCTCGATGCTGAAGTGCAAACAATCCATAATAGATCGTTGACGCTACATCATTGCCATCGAAATCGTAGATACCGAAAACTCCACATTCTTCTCCCAACTTATCAAAGTTCTCTCTGCTCATCGTGATCTTTTGACCTTTCTGTTATACAATCTTTAGTTTCGTTTGTAAAATACACATTTTTGATAGTAACATATTCATTTTAAATCTGCAAGCATCCCTGTTATTGATTCTCTTTTAATAATGTAGTATCCGGAGGGATCTCTCCTCGCTTAAGCTTTGTATATATGATCCTTCTTACAGATTTATCGATTCTTGATTCTTTGATCTTGCCACTTTTTAGTGCCTTCTTAATTGCCTTGTATGCTTCTTTATAGTTATCCGGCATCACGATCAGGTCAACTCCTGCCTGAATTGCTTTCACTGCTGCTTCTCCGGAACTATAGTTATCTGTGATTGCTTTCATGTTCATCGCATCGGTCATGATAACGCCCTTATATTCAAGTTCATCTCTTAGAATATCTGATACAACTCTGCTGCTTAGGCTTGAAGGCTCCTTCTCATCTGTCACATTAGACAGCATCAGATGTGACACCATCACTGCATCAGCTTTTGCCTTGATCCCTGCTTTAAATGGTTTAAAATCTGTATCTCTTAATGTATTGATCGTCTGATCGGTCTCTGTGCTTCCGCGGTGTGTGTCTCCTCCAGTCTGTCCACTTCCTGGAAAATGCTTTAATGTCGCTGAGATCTGTTGTTTCTGCATGTTCTTTACCAGTGTTGTAATAATATCAGCAACTTTCTTTGAGTCTGTCCCAAAGCTTCGGTCTCCAATCTCTGTGTTATTCTTATTCGTTAAAACGTCTGCGACTGGTGCCAGATTCATGTTAAATCCAAGCTCTTTTAATTCCTTTCCCTGTGTCTTTCCCATCTGCGCGATCTTCTTGTTATTGTAAGTTCTTCCAACTTCCTGTGCAGATGGATATACTGTCATCTTCATCTTGGGATTTGATGCGACTCTTGAAACCTGTCCACCTTCCTCATCCACTGCCATAAATAGTGGGATATAGGAGGCATCTTGAAGCTCATCCGTCATCTTCTTTGTTTGATCAGGTGTGTTGATATTCTTCGCAAACATGATCACTCCACCTGCTGGATACTTCTTCAATGTCTTCTTCATCTGACTCGTCACACTTGTCTGATTCTTGCTTTCTGCCTCATCTAATTGATAAACAGATACCATAAATAGTTGTCCGATCTTATTCTTTAAGGACATCTCCTTTGTGATATCTTTTGCCATTCCCTGCAAGGTTGTTTCATCCAGATCTTCTGTCTTGAGTTTCTTTGTTGTACTCTTCTTCCCGCATCCTGCTGTCATGACAAGCATCAATACAAGGACAAGGCTGATTAAACGTCTCTTCATTCTTTCGTGTCCTTTCCGTGCATGCTCTTTTCTTTTTATTATACCAGAAGCATTTGTTTGTATCAAATGCTCAGACTGTAGACAAAGTCCCGGTATTTGCCGGGACTTTTACTATGAGCACTGTTTTTCTGGTATAATAAAATTATCAGAAAGGCGGTGTTTTTTATGATGACGAAAAATGCAGACAAGAAACGAGAACAGATGATGATGTTCTCAATGGATTCCATGGTTCCGCAGGATCATATGCTAAGATTGATTGATAAAGCAATCAACTGGAACTTTATTTACGATCTTGTAGAAGATAAATATTGTCAAAACAATGGTCGTCCAAGTATGGATCCTGTTATGCTCATTAAAATTCCATTTATTCAATATCTTTATGGAATCAAAAGTATGCGTCAGACGATCCGAGAGATTGAAGTAAATGTTGCCTACCGTTGGTTTCTTGGTCTGGATATGCTGGATCCTGTACCGCATTTTTCAACGTTTGGAAAGAACTATTCCCGCCGATTTAAAGACACGGATCTTTTTGAACAGATATTTTCAAAGATTCTGGAAGAATGTATGAAGTATAAGTTGATCAATACGGACGAGATCTTTGTTGATGCAACTCATGTAAAAGCATGTGCCAACAGTAAAAAAATGCGAAAAAGAGTTGCTCATGAACAGGCACTCTGGTATGAAGATGAATTACAAAAAGAGATCAATGAAGACCGACAGGCACATGGGAAAAAACCTCTAAAAGATAAAAATAAGAAGAATCCGCCAACACCTCCCACATCTAGGAATGATCAACATAATGAGCTTGAACAGATACCAGACGATATAAAAACCAAAAAGAGCAGTATTACAGATCCAGAAAGCGGATGGTTTCGCAAAGGAGAACATAAACATGTTTTTGCATATGCAGTAGAAACGGCATGTGATGAACACGGATGGGTCCTTGGATATAGTGTTCATCCTGGAAATGAACATGACAGCCGAACATTTCAAACAATCTATGAAAAGGTGAAAAGTTTTGAACCAGAAATGATCGTGGCAGATGCAGGATACAAGACACCAGCGATTGCCAGACAACTTCTGAAAGATAGGATTGAACCATTGTTTCCATATAAACGTCCTATGACAAAAGAGGGATTTTTTAAGAAATATGAATATGTTTATGATGAATACTATGATTGTTACATCTGTCCAGAAAATCAGATTCTAAGATACAGTACAACAAACAGGGATGGATACAGAGAATATAAAAGCTGTGGATATCAATGTGAAAAATGTCCACAGATATCCAAATGTACAGAAAGCAAGAATCATGTAAAAGTGATAACACGTCATGTTTGGGAAAAATATATAGAAAAAGCAGAAGATATCCGACATGTAAGAGGGAATAAAGCAATCTATCAGAAACGAAAAGAAACGATAGAAAGAATCTTTGGAACAGCAAAAGAACACCATGGATTTCGATATACACAATACATAGGAAAAGCACGGATGGAAATGAAAGCCGGGCTTACTTTTGCATGTATGAATCTAAAAAAACTGGCAAGATTTCTTGGTAAGAACGGATTGCTAAATGGACAAAAGCGAAGATTTCTAAGAAATTTTTGGATACAATTTAACTTTAAAGGAAAAAATGGTGCTGGGATGATCCCAGCACCTAGTTTGTCTACAGTCTGAGCATTTGTTTGTATCAAATGCTGTTACGTCCTATTTCTGTGAATTACCCCTCCCATGCGGTACAGTAGTTCCTATGGAAGTGGCTTCTAAC
>OOCQ01001315.1_pt1 | contig 15633 bp, 8 predicted proteins | sample 1671121 | NCBI WGS metagenome assembly OOCQ01 (sample SAMN06348124, study PRJEB24527) | human gut metagenome | biome: human gut; feature: ankylosing spondylitis patient; material: feces | host: Homo sapiens | place: China | collected 2015-10 | reverse complement strand
CAGCGCCAGGAACGCCACCAGCACAAGCCAGTCCGCCGCCTTATACCGCAGCACCCGCAGGGCTGTACGCCCCTCACCACCGTGGTAACAGCGGCACTCCATAGCCGTAGCCAGTTCATCGGCACGGCGGAACGCACTGATGAACAGCGGCACCAAAATGGGAACCAACGCTTTGGCACGCCGGAAGATATTGCCTGTCTCAAAGTCCGCGCCGCGGGCCTTCTGTGCCGACATGATCTTGTCTGTCTCCTCGATCAGCGTGGGAATGAACCGCAGCGCGATAGACATCATCATAGCCAGCTCGTGGATCGGCAGGCGCAGCTTTTTCAGCGGCCCCAGCAGGCTCTCCATACCATCCGTCAGGGCGATGGGACTGGTGGTGTACGTCATCAAAAATGTGCCCATGATGAGCATCACGATCCGCAGCACCATCTGCACGGCGGCTACAACACCCTCCCAGGTGATACTCCGCAGTAGCCAAACATCCGCCACCGGCGTACCGGCGGTGAAAAACATATTCATAACGGCCGTGAAGGCCACCACAAAATAGACGGGCTTCAAGCCCTTTGTCAACGACTTGAACGGCACCCGCGACACCAGCACCGACACCGCCAGCACCGTGATCATGATTCCATAGGTCAGTACGCTTTTGGCGCTGAACAGCGCCACGATGTAGAGGATGACGCACAGCAGCTTTGTCCTGGGGTCCAGTCGGTGCACCGGCGTGTCCGCCGGGAAAAACTGACCCAGTGTGATATCCTTCAGCACGGAGACGCACCCCCCCTCAGCGTCAGCAGCTTCTGCTCCAGCGCGTCGATGCCCGCCTGATCGCCGGCGGAATACAGCTTGGTACGCTGCTCCATGGCGGCAAAGGGCGCCCAGCTCTTGGGATAGACGATGTCGGCGCCGTCGAAGGCCTCTTCCATGGTGGCGACCTTCTTGTAGCTGCCGCCGGTGGCAGCGGCGTTCTTCCGGGCGATCTCTTCCACCTCGGGCATCACGTCATAGCCCTCGGGATGGGCCAGCACCACGTCCATGCCGAAGCGGGTCATCAGGCCGATGACGCCCTGGGGCACGGACAGGGGCTTGCCGTAGGAGGGAGAATAGGCCCAGGTCATGGCGACCTTCTTGCCCTTGAGGTCTTCGGGCTTCTTGATGGCGGAGTCCTTGGCGACGACGACGGCCTGATGGACTTCGTAGTAGGGATCGGAGAACACATAGGCCTTCTTGCGCTTGTCCGTGATGGTCACGCAGGAAGCGATGACGTTGGCCTGTCCGGATTCGAGCGACGCGAAGATGCCGTCCCACGCGATGTTGCGGAACTCGCTCTTCATGCCGATCTCTTCGGCGATTGCGGCAATGATGTCGCGGTCATAGCCGATGATGTTCTTGTTTTCGTCCAAGAACTCCATGGGCGGCCACGTGGGGTTGGCGGCGGCGATGAGCGTTTTCTCTGCGGCGAACGCGGAGCCGCAAAGCACCAATACGGCGAGAAGGCTGGTCAACACGGTACGAAACATGGTTTCTCCTCCTAAAAATAAGGAAGGAGTATTAGACGTGAGCACGGGGCGCGTCAACAGAAAAGAAAAGCGGTCGCGGGGAGATGAGTGCAAAGGGCGGAACGCGGTATCCGTGAGCTGGCGTGGAGCGCGGCTTTACGGAAATACGGCATCTGCACTTGATTTTTGTTGATGGATGCGTGATTCTAGGGGTTGGTATGCTGGGGAAGGGTGTGTGCCGCAGGAGTCGGGGGATTTCGGCGGCATGGGAAAGGCTCTTCCTCGGAACAGGGGGTCCGCGCAGGAGGAGTCGCGTGGATGCCTCTCGGTTTCTGTCGCCGGGACGGGTCCGTCCCTCCGCAGTGGAAAAGGCCACGCCGTTTTTCCGAAGGTTCCGGATGCGGCCCTTCCTTTCTCCCCTAACCCAAAGAGGTTGATAATGAAACGTATCGCTGCCCTGATCATGGGTTTTGTTCTCATGACCGTGCTGGTCGCCCCCGCCTCTGCCAAGGAACTTGTCGTCGCTCACGACACCAACTTCATGCCCTTCGAATTCAAGGGGCCGGACGGCAAGTTTACCGGTTTTGATATCGAACTCTGGGAAACCATCGCCAAGAAGCTGGGCCTTTCCTACAAATTTCAGCCCATGGACTTCAACGGCATCATCCCCGGCCTCCAGACCGGCAACGTGGATGTGGGCATCGCCGGCATGACCATCACGCCTGAACGCGCCAAGGTCGTGCAGTTCTCCAACGGCTACTATACGTCCGGCCTCAAGATCCTCGTCCGTGACGACGAAAAGGGCATCAGCAAGGTTGAAGACCTCGCGGGCAAGGTCGTTGCCGTGAAGACCGGCACCTCTTCCGTGCCGTTTATGAAGGATTTCGGCAAAGCGAAGGAATTGAAGCAGTTCCCCAACAACGACGGCATGTTCTTTGAACTGCTCAGCAAGGGCGTCGACGCCGTGGTGTTCGACATGCCCGTGGTGACCGCGTTCGCCAACAGCGCCGGCAAGGGCAAGGCCAAGGTCGTCGGCCCCCTGTACGAAGGCCAGAAGTACGGCATCGGCTTTGCCCAGGGCAACGAGGAGCTGGTGAAGAAGGTCAACGGCGTCCTTGACCAGATGCGCAAGGACGGCTCCTACGCCAAGCTGTACGAAAAGTGGTTCGGTTTCGCACCCAAGGAATCTGATATGTAGGGTGCCTCTATTCGCTGGAATAGAGCAACGGGGAGGTTTCTGCCTCCCCGTCCCTTTTTCTCCTTTAATCCATCGGGTGCCTCATGGCTTTTGATTTCGAACCTTCGATCATTCTGGAAACCGCGCCCCAGCTCCTCGGCGGGATGAAGCTGACGCTCATCATCACGCTGGGCGGCCTGCTCGTCGGTCTCCTGCTCGGCGTGGTCACCGGGCTTGCCAATACCTCCCGGAGCCGCTTCCTCCGCGGCATCGCCATCCTCTACATCGAAGCGATCCGCGGGACGCCGCTTATCGTTCAGGTTATGTTCCTCTATTTCGGCTTGCCGCTGGCCCTTGGCATGCGCATTCCTCCCGACGTGGCGGGCGTCATCGCCATCGGCGTGAACTCCGGCGCGTATATCGCGGAAATCGTGCGCGGCGCCATCCAGTCCATCGACAAGGGGCAGACCGAGGCCGGACGCTCCACCGGGCTCACGCAGGCCCAGACCATGCTCTACATCATTTGGCCTCAGGCCTTCCGGCGCATGATTCCCCCGCTGACCAACCAGTGCATCATTTCGCTGAAGGATACTTCCCTGCTCGTCGTCATCGGCGTGGGCGAACTGACCCGGCAGGGGCAGGAAATCATCGCCGTGAACTTCCGGGCCTTTGAAGTGTGGCTGACCGTCGCCATCTTCTATCTGGCCATGACATTGAGCATTTCGGCTGTGCTTCGTTATTACGAGCGCAAGCTTATGATCGGCAGGCGTGCCGTCCCGGCGTCTCCGTCCGATCCGCAAATGTAAGGCCGCTTCATTTCCTTTTTTCATGTCTCGTTTTGTTGGGAGGAGAGGGTTTCATGTCCAGCATACAGCCGGCGCAGCACAAATCGCCGCTTGTTCCGAGCCTTTTTAAGACAATCCGCAGCGGGTACAGCCTTGGGATGCTGTCCAAGGACGTTTCGGCGGGGATCACCGTGGGCGTGGTGGCGCTTCCGCTCGCGCTTGCGTTCGCCATCGCTTCCGGCCTGACGCCGGAACGGGGGCTGTATACGTCCATCATCGCCGGTTTTTTCATGGCGTTTTTCAGCGGGAGCCGGTTCCCCGTCAGCGGGCCGACGGGCGCGTTCGTCGTCATCATTTACAGCATCGTGTCCCGGCACGGCTACGAGGGGCTTGTCCTGACGACGCTGATGGCGGGCATCCTGCTCGTCATCTTCGGGTTCCTGCGGCTGGGGGCGCTGGTCAAATATATCCCCTATCCGGTGACCACGGGCTTCACCACCGGGATTGCGCTGCTGATCTTCTCCTCGCAGATGAAGGATTTCTTCGGGCTGCCGCTTGTCGATACCCCGCCGGAGTTTTTTGACAAGTGGGGGGCCTATGCCCAAAACGCCATGGATTTCAGCCCCGCGACGTTCGGGGTGGCGGTTTTCACGTTGCTGGTCATCCTGATCGTCAGGCATAAGATCCCCAAAGTTCCCGCGCCCGTGGTGGCCGTGTTCCTGTCCACGCTGCTGGTGTGGCTGTTCTCCCTGCCGACCGATACCATCGGTTCCCGGTTCGGCACGCTGCCCACTGGCTTCCCCGATTTCACTTTGCCGTACGGGATCACCTTCGAGCGTATCCGCGAGCTGTTCCCCGACGCGCTGACCATCGCCCTGCTGGCGGGCATCGAATCGCTGCTGGCCTGTGTGGTGGCGGACAGCATGACGGGCGACAGGCACAATTCGAATATGGAGCTGATTTCGCAGGGTATCGGCAACGTGGCCTCGGTGTTCTTCGGCGGTTTCGCCGCCACGGGCGCCATTGCCCGCACGGCGACCAACGTGCGCGCCGGTGCGCATTCGTCCATCTCCGCCATCGTGCACTCCCTGTTCCTCGTCGTGGTGGTCATGTGGCTTCTGCCGTTGACCGAATACATCCCGCTGGCGGCCCTCGCCGCCGTGCTGGTCATGGTCGCCTATGACATGAGCGATCTGCGGACGGTGCGGCATATTTTCCAAGGGCCGAAGTCCGACTGGTCGGTGATGATCCTGACCTTCGCGCTGACGGTGATCTTCGATCTGACCGTAGCCGTATATACCGGGGTCATGCTGGCTTCCCTGCTGTTCATGCGCCGCATGAGCGAGCTGACGGGCATCCACACTTGCGTTTCCGGCGAAGAGGAAGAGGCCGCCGCGCACGACATTCCCCTGCCCGATGAGGAAACCGTGCCTGACGGCGTGGAGATTTTCGCCATCAACGGGCCGTTGTTCTTCGGGGTGGCCGACCGGTTCCAGTCCACGCTGGACGCGATGGAGACGCCCCCCAAGGTATTCATCATGTACCTGCACAATACGCCCGCCATCGATATGACCGGTATCCACGCGCTGGAGGCGTTCCTTGAGCGCCGTCAGGAAGGCTGCCGCGTCCTCTTTGCCGCCGTGCAGGAACCCGCCCGCAGGACGCTCCAGCGGGTCGGCATTCTCCGCGCCGTTGGCGAGGAGAACATCTACCCGTCGCTCGACGAGGCGCTTTTGCGCGCCGAAGAGATCCTTGAGGAAGAGAAGCGGAAGTAGATTGCTGTATGGAATTGGGGAGAGGCAGGAGGGCTTTTCTGGAGAAAGGTTTTCCTGCCTCTCCCTAAATCTGTCAGGCTCCCTCCCTAAAGGCTTCCGTTTTTATTGAGTCCCTGTTGCCGGTTTTCCCGGCGGGCCGCGTCCGGACGATGTCGTTCGGGCGTTTTTTTATGGGGACGTTGGGGATGGGATCGGGAGCAAAAGAGGCCTGCGGTGGAGAGGAAAAGGGAGGGCCAGCTGGCGTGCAGGCGGCTATTTGTCTTGCTTGGCTGTTGTATGATAGTTTTGGGGCGGATGTTATGTACGGGGAAGGCGTCGCCGTTTGCCCTGGCGTTGAGCAAGACAGGCTCCGGGGAAAGCTGCGGGTGCAGGGCCGCCGGAGGCATTGCGTAAAGGACAGAGTATGATCGTCAGGTTGGCATGTGGGGCGTTGCAGGGCGTGGACGCCTTCCGGGTGGATTTGGAAGCGGATTTCCTGCGGAAGGGGATGCCCGCCTTTGTGATGGTCGGGCTTGCGGAAGGCGCTGTACGCGAAGCTAAGGAACGGGTGTTCGCGGCCATGCGTTCATGCGGGTTCACGCTGCCCGCGGCGCGCATCACCGTCAATCTGGCTCCGGCGGACCGCCGGAAGGCCGGAAGCGCCTATGACTTGCCGCTGGCCGTGGCTTTGCTGGGGGCGGCGGGCGTCCTGCCCGCGGAGCGGCTGGAGGGCTGGTTCCTCGCCGGGGAGCTTTCCCTGAGCGGCGCGATCAAGCCAGTGCCCGGCGTTCTGCCGCTTGGGATGCTGGCCCGGAACGAAGGCGCGAAGGGCATCGTCACCGCCCCGGAAAATGCCTCTGAAGCGGCCTTGGTCAAGGGGCTTCCCGCTTATGGTCCGGCGACGCTGGACGAAGCCGTACGGTTCCTCATGGGTGAATGCGAGCTGATGCCCGCCGAGCCGCCCGTATCCGATGACGACCCCGCGCGGGGCATTTTGGACTTCGCCGACGTCAAGGGGCAGGAGCACGCCAAGCGGGCTATCGAGATCGCGGCGGCTGGCGCGCACAACCTGCTGCTCATCGGCCCGCCCGGAAGCGGCAAGACTATGCTCGCCAAGCGCATTCCGTCCATACTCCCGCCCCTCGAGCCGGACGAGGCGCTGGAAGTGACCAAAATTTACAGCGTGGCGGGGATGCTCGGCGGCAAGGGGCTGGTTTCGGAGCGGCCTTTCCGCGAGCCGCATCATACGGTGTCCGATGTGGCGCTGGTCGGCGGCGGGGCGTATCCCCGGCCCGGTGAAGTTTCTCTGGCCCACCGGGGTGTGCTGTTTCTCGACGAGCTGCCGGAATACGGCAAGAATACGCTCGACGTCCTGCGCCAGCCGCTTGAGGGCGGTACGGTGACGGTATCCCGATCGGCGCATTCGGTAACCTTTCCGGCGGACTGTATGCTGGTGGCGGCCATGAATCCGTGCCCTTGCGGCCATGCCACCGATCCCCGGCATACGTGCGTCTGTTCGCCGGGGCTGATCCGCCGCTATCGGGCGCGGCTGTCCGGGCCGCTTCTGGACCGTATCGACCTGCATATCAATGTGCCCGCCGTCCCTTACGAGGAGCTGCAGGCCGGGGCCTCGCCTGTGACGTCGGCCCGGATGCGCGAACGAGTGCTTGCTGCGCGGGCCGTACAGCAAGCGCGTTATGCGGAGGTTCCCTATTGCCGGACGAATGCCGATCTGTCCGGCAGCCTCCTTGAGAAGCACTGCCGCATGGGAGCGCCGGAAAGGGCTTTTCTGCGGGAAGCCGTGCAGAGGCTGGCGCTTTCCGCCCGCGCCTATACGCGGATCTTGCGGATAAGCCGGACGATTGCGGATCTCGCCGGATCGGAATCCATCGGCGTTCCCCATCTGGCCGAGGCTATCGGCTGCCGCGTGCTGGACAGGGAAGCGTTCTAGCTTCAGCCCTTCCCTCGAATGGTGGAGGTGGGCTGTCTGAGGAAAAAGGAGACACGTGCCGTATTCCCCTTAGGTTTTGAGGGGGGCTCTTCCGTCATCAACCTTCATTCAAGGAGCATGTCATGTCGTTCAGACTGATGGACAAAGCCAAGGCCGCCGGCTGAGCGGCGAAGACGGCTCCAGAGTTGCTGGAGCAGGTATTGGCGTCCCTGCCGGGTGTGCCGGACCCGGAGGGGCGCGTGTTGCACGGTTTTGAACACAACGAGGATGCCGTGATCCTCCGCACGCCGCCTGCGGGAATGGCGCTGGTGCAGACGGTGGATGTGCTGAGTCCTCTCGGCAACAATCCCCGGCTGTTCGGTCAGGTTGCGGCGGCGAACGCGCTTTCGGACGTGTACGCCGTCGGTGGGGTTCCGTGGTCGGCGATGAATATCGCGGCGTTCCCGGCACAGGATGTGCCGTTGGAGGTCTTTGCCGAGATTCTGGCGGGCGGCCTTGAAAAAATCGTCGAGGCCGGAGCCGTGCTTGCCGGCGGGCATACGCTGGAAGACGCGGAAATCAAATACGGTTTGTCCGTGACCGGCTATGTGGATCCTGGCGCCGTGGCCAGTAACGCCGGGCTGCGTCCCGGAGACGCGCTTGTGCTGACTAAGCCGCTCGGCACAGGCGTGCTGGCGACCGCAATCAAGGCACAGTGGGACGGCAGCGGCAAGGCCGAAGCAGATCTCTACCGTTGGGCCACCCATTTGAACGCGAACGCCGCCGAAGTGCTGCGGGCCATGAACCTCAAGGCCGCAACGGATATCACGGGATTTGGGCTCGGCGGGCACTTGCTGGAGATGGCGCGGGGTTCCCGGGTCGTCGTCGAGATAGACACCGCCTCGTTGCCTTTTATCGACAACGTGGAGGCGTTCGCCTCTGACGGCCTGATTCCTGCGGGCAGTTATGCCAACCGCAGGCATTGTTCCTGCCGTACGTTCGTGAGCCCCGATGTGGACAGCCTGAGGGCCACCCTCGTATTCGACGCGCAAACTTCCGGGGGGCTGGTGCTGGCTGTGCCTCAGGAGCGCGTAGAAGAGGCGCTGGAGCGCCTTGCCGCTCTCGGTGAGCCCGGATGGCTTGTTGGGCACGTTTTGCCTCTCAGAGACGGTCCTCAGCTTCTTTTGAGCTAATCTTATGAAGACGGCAGGAGGGGGAGAGGAAAGGGCTTCCTCCTCTTGCCCTTCTGCACCTCCCCCTCTCTTCCTAAGGCTTTTGAGTGGCGGGGAGGTTACGCGTCAGGAGTTCCGTTGTATGGAAAGGAACGTGGAAAGAACAATGAACAAGCTGTCACGGCGTCACAACCCGCCCCTGAAAAGTTTCACTTTGCGGAGTGCGGACAAAGCCGTATAAACCAAAAGTAGAAAGAAAACTCCCGATGTGTCTCCTCCCCGCCAGTCAAAAGCTTTTGGAGTGGAGGGGGCGCGGGAAGGGAAGCGTTCTTCAGAAGGTTCCCCCCCGCACAATCCAGTGCCTTGCAGGAGAGATGCCATGATCGCGTTCAGACTCAACGGGCAGGCCACGACGTATGACGGCGATCCAGCCGTTTCGCTCCTTTCCTATCTCCGCAATGACCGCCACCTCACGGCGGCCAAGGACGGCTGCTCCGGTCAGGCGGCCTGCGGAGCCTGCCTTGTGGAACTGAACGGCAAGGCGTGCCTCGCCTGCTCCACCCCCATGAGCAAGGTAACCGACGGCGACGTTGTCACACTCGAAGGCCTGCCGGAAACGCTCAGGCGGACGCTCGGCATGGCGTTCGTCAACCGGGGAGCCGTGCAGTGCGGTTTCTGTACTCCCGGTTTCCTCATGCGGGCCAAGGTACTCCTGCAAACCAATCCAAACCCCACCCGGGAAGAAGTCGTCAAGGCCGTCCGCCCGCATCTGTGCCGCTGTACCGGCTACGTCAAGCTTGTGGACGCCATCCTCGATGCCGCAACATTATTACCGGAAGGGAACATTCCCGAACCCGACGACAACCCGCGCCTCGGATCGGGCTGGCCCAAGTATGGCGGCTACGAACGGGCTGTCGGAACCCGCCCCTTCGTCAACGACATTGACGCGCCCGGCATGGCGCACGGAGCCATCGTCTTCAGCGAGCATCCCCGGGCCCGCGTGCTTGCCATCCATACGGATGAAGCGGCGGACATGCCCGGCGTCGTCCGCATCCTGACCGCCGACGACATCCCCGGCGAGCGTGTGCTCGGCCTTTACGCCAAGGACTGGCCCGTCTATATCAAGGTTGGCGAAGTCACCCGTTACATCGGCGACGCGTTGGCCTGCGTGGTCGCGGAAACCGAGGCCGAAGCCCGTGCTGCGGCGGCCTGCGTCAAGGTCGATTATGAGGTTCTGACGCCGCTCCTCGACATGGAGGAGGCGGAAACCTCGCCCATCCATATCCACGAAAACGGCAATATCCTGCTCGACAAGACCATCCGGCGCGGTGAGCCCGTGGACGAGGCATTGGCCCGCTGCGCCTTCACCGCCGAGGCCACGTATCGGACCCAGGCGGTCGAGCACGCCTTCATCGAGCCCGAAGCGACGCTGGCCGTTCCCGAAGCGGGCGGGGTACGCCTCTATGTCCAGTCGCAAGGTATCTGGCACGACAAGACCGACATAGCCGCCCTGCTCCATGTCCCCACGCCCAAGGTCACGGTTACGCTGGCCGACTCCGGCGGCGCGTTCGGCGGCAAGGAGGACTTCACCTGCCAGCCCCATGCCGCGCTCGCCGCGTATCTGCTTGGGCGTCCGGTCAAGGTCCGGCTCTCCCGGCCCGAATCCATCCGTATGCACCCCAAGCGCCACGGCATGAAGCTCCATTACGTCATCGGCTGCGACGAAAAGGGAATCCTGCAGGCCGCCAAGGTCCGTATCATCGCGGATACCGGCGCGTACGCCTCGGCGGGCGGCCCGGTCGTCACCCGTACCGGCACCCATGCCACCAGCGCCTACCACATCCCCTCCGTGGACGTGCATGTGAAGGCGGTATTCACGAATAACCTTCCGGCGGGCGCGTTCCGGGGGTTCGGGGTCAACCAGTCGAATTTCGCTATGGAATGCCTCATCGACGAGCTGTGCGAAAAGGGGGGCTTCGACCGCTGGCAATTCCGCTATGACAACGCCGTGGCCCCGGGCCGCATGGTCACCACCGGGCAGGTGCTCGGCGAAGGCACGGCCCTGCGCGAAACCCTGCTCGCGGTACGCGACGCCTTCCGCAGCCACCCCCGGGCGGGCATCGCCTGCGCCATCAAGAATTCCGGCATCGGCAACGGCATCCCCGAACCCTGCGATTGTTACCTTGAAGTACACCCGGCTCCGGAACAACCGGCGGGCGCGCGGCTTGTCCTGCATCATGGCTGGACGGAGATGGGACAGGGCATCAACACGGTAGCCCGGCAGATGCTGTGCGAGGTGGCGGAACTCGGCCCTGATGTTGCCATCGACATTACCGCGTCCACCGAATACGGGGCCTTTGCGGGCAGCACCACCGCCAGCCGGGGCACGTTCCAGCTCGGTCACGCCGTGGTCAACGCCGCCCGGCAGCTTCGCGGCGATCTGAACAAGTACGGCGGACGGCTCGACCGTCTCGTGGGCCGTTTCTACAAGGGGCACTACGACTCGGCGGGACAGACTTCCGGGCAAGGCGCGCCTGGTGAAATCCGCAACCACGTTTCCTACAGCTTTGCCACGCATGTGGTATTCATGGACGAGGAAGGCGGGATCGAAAAGCTCATCGCCGCGCACGACTCGGGCCGCGTCGTCAACCGCCCGCTCTACGAAGGGCAGGTACAGGGCGGCGTGGTCATGGGCATGGGCTATGCGCTGACCGAAAGCATCCCGGTCAAGGGCGGCTATCTGACCTCCGGCAAGCTCAACGCCTGCGGCCTTCTCCGCTCGGTGGACGTGCCGGAAATAGAGGTCATCGCCGTGGAAGTGCCCGATCCCGAGGGGCCGTGCGGGGCCAAGGGCATCGGGGAAATCGCCTGCATTCCCACCGCGCCCGCCATCGTCAACGCCCTGTATCTTGTGGACGGCGTGAGAAGGCGGGAACTGCCCGTGCGCAAGAAGAGGTAGCGCTTCCGACGGGCAAGGGGCTGCCGTCCCCTCCCTTGATTATCCATCATATCCCCTACTCCCAAAGGAGCCGACAATGAGCCTGTACCTGCGCAACGCCACATGGATCGACCCGGAAACATTCAAGGCGACGACCACGACGATCAAAGTCGAAGAAGGCCCGTCCGGCGGGATGGCGCTTGACGCCCACGCCCCTGTGGAGTGTCCGCCGGAAGACACCGTACTGGACTGCACGGGCCGCCTCGTCACGCCCTCCTTCGGCTGCGGGCACCACCATATCTACTCGGCCCTCGCACGCGGTATGCCTCCCGCACCCAAGGCGCCGGCGAACTTCCTTGAGGTGCTCGAATACGTCTGGTGGCGCATGGACAAAAAGCTCGATCACGACATGATCGAGGCCAGCGCTCTTGTTACCGGCCTGTATTGTGCCAAGAACGGCGTAACTTTCGTCATCGATCACCATGCCTCGCCCTTCCATCTGGACGGCAGCCTCGAAACCATCGCCAAGGCGCTGGATCGCGTGGGCCTCGGACACCTGCTCTGCTATGAAATCTCCTGCCGCGATGGAGAGGAGATCAAGGAAAAGGGACTCGACGAAACCGACGCCTTCCTGTCCTCCGGGCGCAAGGGCCACGTCGGGCTGCACGCTTCCTTCACGGTGGACGACGACCTGCTCGGGCGCGCCGTGGATCTCGCCCGCAAGCACAAGACGGGCGTGCATATCCACGTCGCCGAAGGCATCGAGGATCAGGAACACTGCGCCCGTACCTACGGCAAGAGCGTCGTGCGCCGCCTCTCGGACGCGGGCGTGCTTGATCTGCCTCTGTCCATCCTCGGGCATTGCGTCCATCTCGATGCGGAAGAGCGCGACCTTATCCGCACTTCTCCCTGCTGGGTCGTGCAGAACACCGAAAGCAACCTCAACAACAACGTCGGGCTCGGACGCTACAACGATTTCCCCCGCGTCATGCTCGGCACGGACGGTATGCACAGCGACATGATCCGCAGCGCGCAATCCTCCTACTTCATCGCCGGGCTCGCCGAAGGCGGCATGTCCCCCCTGGCGGCCTACCAGCGCCTCCGCGCCGTACACGCGCACATCCAAGGCCACAATGCGCCGGGCGGCGGGGCGAACAATCTGGTCATCCTCAACTACGATTCCCCCACGCCGCTGACGCAGGACAACTTCCCCGGGCACTTCTGTTATGCCTTCGACGCCCGCAACGTGGAGTCCGTCATCAGCCAAGGCAGGCTCATCGTGGATCACGGCAGGCTCGCCAGCATGGATGAGGCCGACATCCTCGCCTACGCCAACGAGCAGGCCCGCCGCCTCTGGGCCCTGCTGTAAACCATCAACAGGGAAACAGGCTCACCATGCGTATGCTTATTACCGGCGGGCTGGTCGCACGCGCGGACGGCGTCTTCAACACGGACATCCTGATTGAAGGCGACCGGATTCTGGAACTCGGCGAACGGCTGCACGAGGCCCAGCAGCCTGAAGGAACGGAAATCGTGGACGTGTCCGGCTGCGTGGTCATGCCCGGCGGAGTCGACGCCCATACCCACGTCAACCTGACGGTGGGCGACGCGCACGTCTCCGACGGTTTCGAAGCCGGAACGCTGGCGGCGGCATGGGGCGGCACCACGACCATCGTGGAACACCCGGGCTTCGGCCCGCAGGGATGCGATCTGCCCCATCAGCCCACCGCGTATCTGGAGCAGGCGGATGGCCGCTGCCACACGGACTACGCCTTGCACGGCGTGTTCCAGCATGTGGACGACGCCGTCCTTGCCCGGATTCCCGAGGTCGTGGCGCAGGGATTTCCCACGCTCAAGGCCTACACCACCTATGACGGCAGGCTGGATGACGAAGGGCTGCTGCAGGTTCTCGCCGCGCTCAGGGATGCGGGCGGCCTGCTCGCCGTCCATTGCGAAAACCACGCCATCACCCGTTTTCTGGGGGACAAACTGCGCCGCGAAGCGCCGCGCGATCCCATGAGCCATCCCCGGAGCCGCCCGGCCCGGTGCGAGGCTGAAGCCGTCAACCGGATTCTGAAGCTGGCGAAAACGGCGGAAGCGCCCGTGTACATCGTGCACCTGTCCACGGCGGAAGGCCTGGCCTGCGTCCGCGAGGCGCAGAAGGCCGGACAGCCGGTCATTGCGGAAACCTGCCCGCAGTACCTTCTGCTCGACGAATCCGCCTATGCCGAACGGGACGGCCTCAAGTACATCATGGCCCCGCCCCTGCGGACGGAAGCGGATCGCGCCGCGCTCTGGGAGGGCCTTGCGGACGGCAGCATCTCGGTTGCCGCTACCGATCACTGTTCCTTCTCGCTGGCCCAGAAACGGGACCGCGGGAAGGAAAGCGTGCTGGATTGTCCCGGCGGCGTTCCCGGAGTCGAAACGCGCATCCCTCTGCTGTTCAGCGAAGGCGTGCTGCACGGGCGTCTGACGTTGCCGCGTTTCGTGGACGTGGTGTCCACGTCTCCGGCCCGGATCATGGGGCTTGCCTCCAAGGGACGCCTCGAACCCGGCGCGGACGCGGACATTGTGGTCATCGATCCCACGGATGAGCGGCTGATCAAAACCCGGAATCTTCATCAAAAAGCGGACTGCACCCCGTATGAGGGCATGGTCGTGCGCGGCTGGCCCCGCCATGTCTGGCTGCGCGGCGAACCTATCATTTTCGGCAGGCAGCTCTCCGGGTATGCAGGACAGGGAAGGTTCGTTCCGAGGATGCTCTAGGGCCATTCCAAAATGAAATGGCTCCGCCACACACAGGTGCGGGCGACGCGCGAAAAGCCCTTCTTCCCCAATGCCCATTCCTCTCCAGTTTCCACATACTTCCAAGGAGACGCATATATGCATACCGATCGCTTCACACCGCTGGACGCCGCAACGCTGCTCCGCTGGATGCAGCACGACCTGCCGAACAAACAACTGTTCGGCATCGACCGTGAGCTTTTCTTTATGCCGAAGCCGGATGATCCGTTCCGCATGGAACGTTACGGCAAGGTGCTGGAAACCCCTCTCGGCGTGGCCGCCGGTCCGCATACGCAGCTTGCCCAGAACATCCTGTCCGCGTGGCTGTGCGGCGCTCGGTATATCGAACTCAAGACCGTGCAGGTGCTCGACGAGCTGAACGTCGCCAAGCCCTGCATCGACATGGCCGACGAGGGCTACAACTGCGAATGGTCGCAGGAGCTGAAGCTTGATCAGTCCTTCGAGGAGTACCTCAAGGCTTTCGTGCTGCTGTATGTGCTGCGCGACATGCTCAACCTGCCCGTGGAGGCCGAACCCGACAAGGGGCCCGGCTTCATCTTCAACATGAGCGCAGGATACAACCTTGAGGGCATCAAGAGCCCCGCCGTGCAGCGTTTTCTCGACCGTATGGAAAACGCGGAGGAAGACGTGAAGCGGATCAAGGCCGGGCTGGCCCCGCTCTCCCCCGCCATCGAGAAGATGCCCATTCCGGCCCGCCTCTCCGATAACCTAACGGTCTCCACCATGCACGGCTGCCCGCCCGACGAAGTGGAAAGCATCGGCCGCTATTTCATCACCGAACGCAAGTACAACACGGCCATCAAGCTGAACCCCACCCTGCTCGGCCCAGAACGCCTGCGCGACATCCTGAATACGCAGCTCGGCTATGACGTATGCGTTCCCGACGAAGCCTTCGGGCACGACCTCAAATACAACGACGGCGTGGCCATCATCCGCAACCTCGCCGCAGCCGCCGAAACGGCGGGCGTAGCCTTCGGGCTCAAGCTGACCAACACGCTCGAAACCGCCAACGAAAAGCAGAACCTGCCCCGCAGCGAGGGCATGGTTTACATGAGCGGCAGATCCCTGCACCCCATCAGCATCAACCTCGCCGAACGCCTCCAGCAGGAATTCGACGGGAAGCTGGACATCGCCTTCTCCGCCGGGGTGGATACGTTCAACGTGGCGGACACGTTGGCTTGCGGCCTCCGTCCGATCACCATGTCCTCCGACATCCTCAAGCCCGGCGGTTACGGGCGGCTGCACCAGTACCTCGACACGCTGCGTGCCGAGATGCGCAAGGCCGGGGCCCACACCATAGCCGAATGGGAGAAGAGCCGATCGCCGATCGCCGGCAATCCCGGTTTCGCCAACCTCGTCAGCTATGCGGCGGCTGTCCTCGGCAAGCGCAGCCGGTACCACAAGGAACGGTTCCCCTACGTTTCGGTCAAGACAGAACGCCCGCTCCCGCGCTTCGACTGCGCCGCCGCACCCTGCATGTCGGGCTGTCCTGCGGAACAGGACATTCCCCGGTATCTCGACGCCGTGGCCCGGGGCGATTTCGAGCTGGCGTGGCGGGTCATCACCGCCACCA
>OOCQ01001298.1_pt1 | contig 15891 bp, 12 predicted proteins | sample 1671121 | NCBI WGS metagenome assembly OOCQ01 (sample SAMN06348124, study PRJEB24527) | human gut metagenome | biome: human gut; feature: ankylosing spondylitis patient; material: feces | host: Homo sapiens | place: China | collected 2015-10 | reverse complement strand
AGCTGGTTTAGAGCATCTGCCTTACAAGCAGAGGGTCGGCGGTTCGAATCCGTCAACGCCCACATCAATTAACTCATTATCTTCGGATAGTGAGTTTTTTTGTTTTATATGCGTTTAAAATATTGTACGATTTAAAAAATGCATTAACTTTGCAAAATATAAACTGCATTTTGTGAAATCACATTAAAAGTAAAGAAAAGCATATCCTATGAAAAGAATAAATGTATTACATTGCATACTGACAATATTTTGTATACTTGTTTTATGCTCTTGCGGAAAACGAAAGCCGGAGTATATTATCGGTGTCTCACAATGTAGTGATGATGCATGGCGCAAGAAGTTCAATGATGAATTGCGTATTGCAGCATTTTCCAATAGTAATGTTGAACTGAAGTTTTCTTCGTCATATGATGATGCAAAGTTGCAGATGAAGCAGATTGATAAATTCGTTGATATGAAGGTTGATCTGCTCATTGTCGCTCCAGGACAGGTAACTGTGTCTGAAGCGATAGAACGAGCCTATGACAAGGGTATTCCGGTCATTGTGTTCGACCGGCGTCCCCGTTCAGATAAATATACTGCATATATCGGTGCTGACAATGAAGAAACAGGGCGTAATATAGCTCGTTATCTCTCTGCAATGGTAAAAAAGGAGGAAGGAAAAATCGTGGAAATCTGTGGTTTGTCTACTTCTGCTTCAGGAATAGAGCGTAGGAGAGGTTTTGATGATGAAGTCGCAAAGCATGATAATATGGATGTTGTAGAGCATCTGGAGGCTGATTGGACGAACCAGATGGCATATCATAAGATGGACTCCTTGTTGTCTGTACCACATACTTCGTTCAACTATGTCTTTGCTCATAACGACCGAATGGCAATGGGGGCGAAGAAGGCTGCACGGAAACACGGCTTAGACCTTAGCAAGATACATTTCATAGGTATAGATGCCATGCCGCAGAAAGGTGGAGGCATGCAGCTTGTCAGGGATGGTGAGCTGTTGGCATCGTATATTTATCCTACACGTGGTGACAAAGTGATGGAACTTGCCATGGATATTTTAGGAAAGAAAAAATTCAAGAAAGAGAATCTTCTTTCGTCTGCACTCGTGACAAGCGACAATGCCAGCGTGCTGCTTATGCAGGATGAAGAGCTGAAACGTCAGAGTGCCTATCTTCTCTCCTTGAGAAAACGGGTTGAGGCAACAACCAACGCTTTCGATACGCAGCGCAGCTATCTCTTTATGCTGATTTTCATGGTGGCGTTGCTTATCATTGCATGCGTGCTTGCGGTGAAAGCATATCTGGCAAAGACGAAATACAATGCCCGGCTTAAAGACAGTATGCAGAGACAGAAGAAGATGACTGAGGAAATGGAATGGATGACGCAAAAACAGTTGCGCTTCTTTACCAACGTCTCTCATGAACTGCGTACCCCTCTTACGCTCATCTCCGGACCTGCCGATCGTTTGGCAGAGTATCACGGCATAAGCGGCGAAGCTCGGAAACTTGTCGAGATGATACGGCGCAATGTTGGTATACTGACGCAGATGGTAAGTGAGATTCTGGAATTCCGCAAGATTCAGAATGATAAAGCTACACTCATGCTTAACCGCTTTGACCTTGCTTCGGATTTGAAGACGTGGGCTGACGACTTCAGGACTGTGGCTGAAAGAAAGCAGATCGGTATCAGTGTTGTGGCGGCGGAAGAGCCAAATGTCGTGATTGCAGACCGGGAGAAGATTGCACACATATTCTTCAATCTCATGACCAATGCCATAAAGTATACTCCTGTCAAGGGTGCTATCGTCATCAGTTTGAAGCATGCCGACGGTATATATTCCATCTCTGTGGCTGATAATGGAAAGGGAATGTCGGGCGACGACGCACAGCATATCTTTGAGCGTTTCTATCAGGCATCCGATTCTGTTGGAGGTACAGGCATCGGACTGGCTATCGTCAAGGCATATGTAGACCTGCACCGTGGCACAGTCGGTGTGGAAAGTGAGCCGGGCAAGGGTAGCGTCTTCACCTTTGCTATCCCCGAAACGCAGCCTGGCTATGATGAAAAGCTGGACAAACAGACGCTGATACAGGCTGATACGCAGCTCATCGACGACTATTCCGTGAAAGATGTCATTGCGAAGCAGAACTTGTCCATCGTGACCGGCAGTGAGGATTATGACAGCAATCGTCCTCTTGTTTTGATAATCGACGACAATGCGAGCATGAGGTCGTATCTGAGGTCTATACTCTCCCGGCAGTATAATGTGATGGAAGCACAGAACGGTGAGGAGGGACTGGCTGTGGCAAAGAAAAATGTTCCCCAGCTGGTGGTATGCGATGTGATGATGCCTGTGATGGATGGTTTGGAGTTTTGCCGCCTCATGAAGGATGATGTCTCCACCTGTCATATCCCTATAATATTGCTTACTGCACGAACTCTTGACGAGCAGCGTGCCGAAGCCTACAGCACGGGAGCAGACTCTTATATCACGAAGCCTTTCTCTGCCGAAACGCTGGAGGCGCGAGTTTGCAATCTGCTGAAGAATCGTTCGCAGCTCCGGCTCATCTTCTCCGGCTCGCAGCAGGAGCAGCAGGAACAGGAGGCTCTCGGCGATAAGGACCAGTCTTTCATCAAGCAGTTGCGGAAGGTTATAAAGAGCCATATCCCGGATGCCGATTATTCGGTGGAAGACCTTGGAGACGAGATGGGTCTAAGCCGTGTGCAGCTGTATCGCAAGGTGAAGGCTCTTACCGGCTACTCGGTTGTTGACCTTCTTCGTAAGGCCAGATTGGCAAAAGCAAAACATCTGCTTGAGACCACTGATATGAATATTTCCGAAGTTGCCTATGAGGTAGGCTTCACCACACCGTCGTATTTTACCAAACGGTTTAAGGAGGAGTATGGCATAAAACCGGGCGAAGTGGAGATGAATCATTCCTGGTTATTTGATTTTTAGAAAGTCGGTAACTTTCTTGAAGAAATTACGTAACTTTCGCATAGAAAGTCGGTAACTTTCTATGAGAAACTCGGTGACTTTCTATTTTGACTGACTTTTGGCTTGCCTTCAATATATACGAAGGCGAGCCGTTTCCTTTTCAGGAAAGTGTGCCATTTATAGCAATATCCTGCAATAATTAGTGTAATAAGTGCAACAAATCGTTCAAAGCATACAACAAATGATGCAATGAACGATTCGTTTTTGTTTGTGAATCATTTGTTATTGTTGATGATCAATAATTTATAGATCTTTGCAGCAGAAAAATCAAGCTGCTACATATATATAAATGACTATCTGTCAAAATTAGCAAAGCGCGCAACAGTTATTATCTCATGAAAGAATAAATTAGATTTTGAAAGCAAATTACGAAACAAGTATAGGTAAGAAGTTAAAGGAAGAAGATTGTTAAAGGTTAAAAGGTATTTCATGTCTATAATAAGGTAATAAGATTGATTCAGGGTTACATGTTATAAAGGAAGACTATCATCACGATGATGTTAAGTTTGGATGTGCGTTATTAAACCCAAATCGGTCATTAGGGCTTGCTTGTATTTTGCTTTTTAGAAGAGTGGATTTTGTTTGGCTTTTAATGAGTAATAGCGAGCTATTGCGAATTAAAAACGGACAAAAGACGCCTTATAAAAAACAAAAGACTGCAAGCAGTTGTAAAAAATTACATTTAACGACCTAATGACCGTTTTGGGTTAAAGGTCAATGGACGGATGCCGAATATATTTTCCTTTGCAGAATGATTTACCCCCAAACGACTTAATGACCGTTTGGATTTAAAAAGTGCTGTCGGCTAAATATCTGCCGGCAGCACTTTTTGGGTAGTATCAATCCGTTTATGGTTTGTCAGATTGCTTTTGTCCGTTTGGTAATGTTGCTTTTGCTTAGTTGTACAGACTTACAGCACCAGACTTTTGGATTAGAAAAGTCTTTGTCGTTGATTTCTGAAGACTTTCAAATACGCTTTGCACTTTGTCTGCCGGAACTCCGGTATAGCGTGTCAAGCTGCTGGTAGACCATGTTTGTGCCAACGTAGAACCGTCGGGCTGGAAATAAATGAACATAGTCTGTGCAATATCGTATTTATCCTTTGTAAGACTTTCTTTGTTCAGAATAATCTGCGTCTCGCATTTTACAGATGATGGTAGACTGCTTATTCTTATCGGATACTTGAAGTATCTCAGGTCTTTCTGTGTCTGAAGGGTAGGGTCGGGAATGTTTTCGCTGAAGCCCTCCTTCGAGGCGACAACCTCTTGCGACTTCTCGTTTCCTTTCTCGTCTATGTATGTAAACTTGAATTTGAAGTAAGCAATGTCCAGTTCGCTCTCAAGTGTGCCATAGCAGAAATAGAAAGTTCCTTTAGTGTACTCCTTGCTTGGTTCCGGTGTAGGATTGTCGTCATCGCCGCATGCTGCGAGCATACTTATTCCTACAACAGCGGTAAATGCTGCAATGAATAATTTTAAATACTGTTTCATAAGTTCTTTTCTTTATTATATTTTTTGCAAAGATAGTGCAAATCGAACACAATACAAAACAAACTTGTTTGATTTTGTATTGTTGAGATGCAGCCTCTCTTATTTAAAGATAGTGCAAATCGAATACAATACAAAACAAACTTGTTTGATTTTGCATTGTTGAGATGCCGCCTATCATATTTGGAGATTGTGTGATATGGACGGACTACGAATTTTATTTCAGAAAAAATACATTGTAATATATGGAAAAGTAACCTGTTGTGTCGCAAATGTGTTGTTTTTATGATTAAAAACGTAATTATATTTGCTTGTATTGTATAATTTTGTATATTTGTAGCATGGATTTGTCTACATAAAGTAAAAAATGAATATACCTAACCAACAACATTTATGATTATGAAGAAAAACGTATTGCTTATTTTTTCCGTTCTGCTTTCATTGTTGCCACAGGCAATGAATGCCGCCACATGGTCGTTTGAATGGAATACTTCTAAGAAGGATGGTGGACAAGGCTTCTATAACTTCGGCGCAAGCCGTGAGGATAAGGATGTCTATACTACGGAGCTTAATGGATTGCAGTGGAATGCCTCTGCTGTGGGTACTACACTTTATGCCTTTACTGCCAACATGGGACAGTATATAGGCTCTGCCGGTGAGCCGGCATCAAGCGCACGACTGTGGACTGATGGCATCGTGGGCAAGGTTACGACGGTACGAGTTACTGCCCGTGTGCAGAAACCGGAATATGCAGGAGACATATCTGTAACGGTGAATGGCACCAGCTATCTGTGCGACGAGGCTACGTCAGCCGCTCTGCAGTCTACAGAAGCGCAGTTCGTCTTTACCGTCAATGCTGCTGATGCACAGGAAGGCGAAGTGGCAATCATTCTGAACCAGACAAGCGAAAAGAAGGGACCGCTGTATCTCCGGAAGATAGAGATTGACTATGAGAAAGCGCAGACTGGCGTGATGCCTCCGGTATTCACGCCTGCTGCGGGAACATTCGATGAGGCGCAAACAGTAGAGATAAAGTCGTCGGCAACAGTAGAAGCCGAGCGCACCATATATTATACTACTGATGGCAGTAACCCTAAGCAGGAGGGTGGCACCCGGAAGGCATATACGGAACCTTTGAATATTGCAGAGACCACAACCGTGAAGGCGGTAGTGCAGGAGGGTGCGGACTATAGTGATGTCGTTGAGGCAAAATACGTAATCCGCAAAGACCCGCAACTGAGCTTCTATAAGCAGAACATCACTCTCACGTCGGGAGATGACGGCTATGCCGACCTTCTGAATCCTAATAAACTATCGCCGATAGAATACACGTCTTCGCAATGGGACGTATGCTCGGTTGACGACAAGGGCTTCCTTGCCACTTCGTATGTCGAATATACACAGACCGTGATAATTACTGCCACCTTTGCCGGAAACGAAGAGTATAAGCAGGGCGAGGCAAAGATGTTTGTCACGGTAGAGGCAAAGCAGCCGCTGAAGACTCCTGTCGTTACTCCGATGGGTGGCACATTTGATGCCCCACAAGAGGTGACGGTGACTACCGACGACGAGAATGCCGTTACTATCTGGTATTCCACTGAGGCAAAGGATGCAGAGGAGTTTCAGGACGACTATACAAAGAGTACTGTCGTTGAGGGCAAGACCACATCATTTATTGTCGACAAGAGTTGCACGCTCTACGTAATGACCCGTGGCTACAACCAGAATAGTGAGGTGGTTACGGCGCAGTTCGTAATCAACGAACCTTTGAAGGCTGATTTCACAACCGAAAGTGCCGCCACTGCCTACTATGACCAGGAGTTTGACTCCGCAGAGGAGATGAGCGATTGGACTGTAGACAACGGATGGAAGCTCGTAAACAAGAAGTTCGGCTCTATAAAGGCTGACGATGTATATTCCATCGCAATATCCTATGATGCTCAAAAAACGGGTAATGCTAAGCTTACAAGTCCTGAGCTGACAATAGAGGAGGGGAGCAGCGTTGAGTTCTACGCATACTTCCAGGCACCATTCCTTATTTATGGCAAGTGGACATTCAACGTCATTGACACAGAAACCAATGAAAGCATGACTCTTCTGAATGCCTTCGACTGGGCGCAGGATAATTCTTACACGGGACCTAACTGGAATAAATTCTCGTTTAGCCTTGCCGCATACACTGGAAAGAAGGTGAAATTCGTGTTCGACTATCCGTTTGGAGGCGAGGATCTTGCCATCGACGGTTTCCGCCTTGTCAAGACAGACTCTGCTGCAGCTGATGAGATTCATATCTTTGAAGGTGAGAGCATAACGTTCAGAAGCCTTGCTACGGGCAAGCCGGAATCGCTGGAGTGGGCGTTCCCGGGTGCTGAGACGGAAACTTCAACGGAGGAGAATCCTGTCGTGAAATACAATGTGGCAGGAACATATGATGTTACGCTCACCGTGAAGCGTGGCGAACAGACTGACAAGATGGAGCGCAAGCACTTCGTCGTAGTGTCTCAGAAGGCACCTACGGCACAGATCGGCTTGCCGAAAGAGGGCTATGAGAGCCCGTGGGTAGGAGTATTCGTACCGACAGAAGTGCCTGTAACATTCCGAGACCTCTCTACTGGAAATCCAACAGAGTGGAACTGGGTGTTCCAGTTTGCCGACAAAGAGACAAGCACCGAGCAGAATCCTACGGTGACATTCATAAAGAAAGGCACCGTCAGCGTAGGTCTTACGGCTAAGAACGCTGCCGGACAGAGCAACGACGTTCTGCAGTATGCTGTGCAGGCTGGTGGTGCGCAGTATGTATGGAATATCAGTAGCGAGGAGAATAAGAATCTTGAGAAGATAACTCTCGGTTGGTATGGCAACTATGCCGGCAGCAACTGGCTCGGCATTGATAAGTTTGCTGAGAGATATAAGGCTCCTCTGGCAGACGCCACGATAGACAAGGTTTCTGTATACTTCGCTTCCGTTACTGCAATAGATGCCGACTATCCTGTTACTCTTACTGTGAATGCCGTTGCCGGGAATGGTGAGCCGGGCGATGTGCTTGCTTCTGCTTCCGTTAAGGCAAGCGACCTGAAGTATATCGACAACGACTTCCTCGCCACTGATTTCACTCTCGACAAGACGGTGAATCTGAAGGCTGGCGAAGGTTTCTTCGTTATCGTCGGTCCGTTCCCTAATGGTTCGCTCGACGAAGCCCCATATACAAGTGACGACATCTCCATCTTCTGTCTGCGTCGCGGTGAAGGAAATAAGAACACGGCATGGCAGCTTGTGGAGGACCAGGACGAGACGGGTGCAGGACTCGGCACCTTCAAGTGGTTTGAGAATACTGACGACCCTACTTCTATTGCCATTGCTCCATGTGTGGAATATAAGGACAAGGGCAACGGCATACAGAGTGCCGGCGCTGTTTGTCTGCCGGAGACGAAGGTTGAGTCGGTATATACCATAAGCGGTCAGCGGGTTGATGCTCCTCGCCAGGGCGGAATGTATATCGTGAAATATACCGACGGCACATGCCGCAAGATAATGTGGAAGTAGTTCTATAAAGTCAGATACAGACTGACTTACAGGAATGTTTCACCCGGCATAGTCCGCAACAGGACTATGCCGGGTGAGTTTCAATAAAATGTCTTTTGCTTATTTTTTAGAAAAACAAACTATGTGGGAATCAATATCTCGATAATTATTTGTATATTTGCCACATCATTATATAATAAAACAATTTGCGTATGAGAAATCCTGACATTATAGAATTACTACGCAAGTATTTCAGTACTCAACCTGTGCTGAAAGCATGGTTGTTCGGCTCTTTCTCAAGAGGAGAAGAAACTCAAGATAGTGATGTCGATATTATTGTCTCCTTAGACAAAAGTAAACCAATAGGTCTGAAATTCTTTGGAATGTGGAGCGATTTAGAAGAACTATTAGGTAGAAAGGTTGATTTGGTATCAGAAGGTACACTATTGCCTTTCGCTAAAGAGACAGCTGAACGAGATAAAATCTTAGTGTATGAGAGAACGAATTAGAGATAAAAGTCGACTTGAACACATAATTATCCTTTCGCATGTTGCGAAGCAATGCTTCATCGGATATTCGATGAAGCATTATTATGAGTGCAACTGTTGCTATCTCTGCTGACAGCGACGTGAGCATATACTCTCTCGACGGTACGCTCATCGCCAGGGGCAAGAACGCAATCGCTAAGGTTGCTAACGGCACCTACATCATCAAGGATAACGCAATGAACCAGACCAAGAAGCTTATCAAGAAGTAAGCGATAAAAGTAATATGTCATAAATAAGAAGGTGGACATGCCAACTGGCTATGTCCACCTTTTATTTATGGTATGTTCGATTCCTTATTTATGGCGTGCTCGATTCCAATTTGTTCATTAGCCCGTTCGGGGCTTGTTTTCATTCTTCCTTGTAGTAGTGGGCGTAGTTGTGGAATGGTTCCACTGTGATTTCTTCTGCGCTCTCCGTAAAGGTGTGGCCGTAAGGGTCGCGTGCAATGATTCTTATTTCGGAGTCCGCATTCTTCGGTTCGTAGTAGTAGAGGTGGTTCATTATGAGATAGCTGTTCTGCTTGCTTATGAAGTGGTAGCTCGTAGCCATGGCGTATTTGCGGTGGTAGCCAGTGGCGAAGGCATCCTGTCCCCTTGAGTTTATGCGTTGCATGGGGTATTCCACTCCGTCCTCCTCGGCGGTGATGCGCCAGCGTGAGTCGGCATTGAATACGTTGGCTATTATTATTCCTCGTTTGTGAGGCAGGTTCCAGTCAGCGGCATACGACTCTCCGTTGAAGTCTGTGTCGGCGCGGAACAGGGTCATCTGCTTCTGTACGTCCCAGAAGGTTCCCTTGTAGTAGCAGCTTGTCAGCCGTGTGTTCTTGAAGGTATACACGTAGTAGCCGTTTGGCGTGCCGCAGATGTTGATGTTCGACTGCCATATGTTTCCGCAGGCTGCGGCATGGCAATGCTCTATGATGTGGTGCCCGTCGTGGTTAATCTCGTGGTTGATGGCAAAGTGTGTATGTCCGCAAAACAGCTCATAGCCTCCCTTGAATTCCAACAGCATGGAGAGTAGGGCAGAGAGGCGTGACGAGGAATAGTGTCCTTTCTCGCTTGCTATGTTCAGAGGCTGTGCTTTATGGAACGGGTTGTTGCCGAAGGTGAGCGGAATATGGTAGCAGAGTATCACCTTCTTGCTCTTCGGCGTGAGCGAGAGGTCTTGCCGTAGCCATTCCATCTGTCTGTCGGAGAGTTCGCCGGGGGAGTAGTATGATGGGTATTTGCCGTAGAAATGCACGTTGTTGAAGCATACGTAGTGCTCGTTGCCCCGGTCGAAGGAATAGTCGGTAGGTCCCCAGTTCTCTTCCCATTTGTGCAGATATTCCGGATTGCCGTCCTGGTCGTGGTTTCCTATGACGGAGAAGAGTCGCATCTCTGACGAGCCGAGCACTTCGCGTATCTGGCGTTCGAGCAGAGGATTGTAGCCTCCGTAGTATTGCACGTCGTCGCCCATGCTGAGTCCGTAGACGGGTGTCCCCTGTGGCAGCGAGCGTATGGTGCGTCGTATGTCAACCATTGTTTCCGTGGCGAAGCGTTCCACGTCGCTTATCTCCACGTGGTTGTCGTCGGCGGTGTTGAAGTATGGGTTAAAGGCGTTTGTCACCTGTGGGTCGCCGATAACGATCATCTTGTAGCTTGTTTCCGCTCCGCCGGGCAGTTTTTTCAGAGTGAAGTCGTATTTCGTCTTGCCTTTTACAATGGGCTGATAGAAGTGTGCGGTGCGGTCTTTTGCTGAGTGTACTGCCACTTCGCAGTCTGCCGGCACGGTGTAGTATACGAATCGTGCCGTAGAGTCTTTCGGCAGTTGGTATTTTCCGAGAGAGTCTGTCAGCATGCAGACTATGCCGTTGCTCACGCAGACGTCAGTCATGGGATTGCCTTCGGTGTCGGTGATGGTGCCGCTGATAAACGGTTGCTCCTGGACTTTCGGTTTTGCCTTCGGCTTTTTCTTCTGTGTGGCATTCGGCTTCTGTATAGGTTTCCTTGAGGTCATGATACGGCGCACCACGTTCTGTTTCGGTTGTGGTTTCTTGTCCTGCCATATATGCAGGGCATACACTATGGCTGCTATGCAGCAGATGGCTGTTAGTATGGCAGCGAAGATATATCTGTTTCTCATTGAGTGTTTGTTTCTTTGTCGTTAATGTATAGTTATGTTGTGATACAACCTTACAAAGGTATGAAAATTTTCATGATCTTGTTCTTCATATTTGAAAAAAGCTGTTATTTGATAGAGACAAGGCGTCAGTAGTTCTTTTCTTCTGTAAGCAGTCATAAAAACACATTAAGCGGCATAATGAGTGTTTTGGGTTAAATTTGCAATTCTTTTCTTTGCAAATTTTGTATTGCTCTCAATTAGCACTACCTTTGCATGATGCCAAGCTACATCCCGGCATAAGGTAGACTGCATCTTGGCTGATAATAAGTAACAAAAAAAACTGTATATTATATGAAGAAAAATGAGATCTGCTACATTGTTATTGTAGCAGTAATCGGTGTGTCGCTGCTTTTGGGATTCGCCGAAGAAGTGTTCGGACTTGGTCTCGGACAGTTTGCGTGGGTGGCACACTGGGTGTCGTCGCCGGTGGCGTTGGCTTTGGGCTTTGCCTTTGCGTTGCTTTTGGGTAAGGCTTTCCCGGCGTTCAACAAGACCATGTCGAAGAAGCTGTTGCAGTATTCTGTTATCGGACTGGGTTTTGGCATGAACGTTAACAAGGCTCTTGCATCGGGCAGTGAGGGTATGTTGTTTACCGTGGTGAGTGTTTTCGGCACTCTTGCCTTGGGCTGGTTTTTCGGAAGAAAGCTGCTGAATGTGGATTCGCAGACGAGCTATCTGCTCAGTTCCGGCACGGCGATATGTGGCGGTTCGGCAATTGCTGCCGTAGGACCAGTCATCAAGGCAAAGGCGGAGAGCATGTCGGTGGCGTTGGGCGTGGTGTTCGTGCTCAACGGAATAGCGTTGTTTCTGTTTCCTTCTATCGGTGATGCTTTGGGAATGACGATGAAGCAGTTCGGCATGTGGGCGGCAATAGCCATCCACGACACTTCCTCTGTGGTGGGAGCCGGTGCGGCATACGACCAGATGCATCCTGAACTCGTGGCGAGCCAGGGTGTCAGTGCTCTTGAGGTGGCGACAACCATCAAGCTTACGCGTGCCTTGTGGATAGTGGTGCTGGCGTTGGTCACTCCTTTCTTTTTCCGCAGTTCGCTTGCCAAGGCAGGTGGAGAGTCGAAGCCTTGGTATAGCTGCGTGCCTCGGTTTATCATTTGGTTTATCGTTGCGATAATCTTCAACACGTATATCTTGAGCAACGCCTCGCTCATCGGCGAAGGGGCAGCGTCAGTAGGTGGAGAGTTCAGCAGTGCCGTAAACAAGCTTGCCAAGCATCTCATCACTCTTTCGCTCTTCTTTATCGGTGCATCGCTGACCCGTGAGACGCTGCGCAGCGTAGGCATCCGTCCTCTTATCCAGGGCGTGCTGCTATGGATAAGCATCAGCTGCATTAGTCTTGCATATATCTTTTGGGTAGGGTAGCATATGTAAGAAACCAGGACTATAGAGTATATATTACAGACAGAGGGAAGCCCGAATGAAACGGACTTCCCTCTGTCTGTGTTATCGGACTAAGGTCCGCTTTTGCTGTTTGATAGTGGTACTGTCTTCAAGGTGGCATTCAGCAAATCCTGCTGAAAGCGAGTAGCGGCTCCTCTTTCTTACTTTCTGAATTTTCTCTCCCACGGATAATTTATTTCTCCCCACAGATGATTAATTTTATTCTCCCACAGATTTTTCCTCCGGTCCATTGGGTTATTCCATCTGCAATCTGTGGGAGAATAAAATAATCATCCGTGTGCCAATCTGTTGAAGAAATTTTCTATGATTAGCATCACCGTATCTCGCATTTTCAAATCACGAGGAGATGGCACATTATTGACATTGATGATGGAAAAAACATACGATTCTGCTGTCTCTATAATGTCGTCATCATCAAATCCTATGGCAAGCACAACATCATAGTCGCTTCTGAAACGATAGGTGTGAGAGACCTCGTGCCAATACACCTCATAAGGTGCTGAAGCATTTATTACATCTAATGCCAGAGACTTCATCACCAGACATTTATATACTTAGGATAAGAGCCTGTACGTTCTTTGTATTCTTCACAAAGACTTTTTGTTATCTCTGCCACACGTGTTTTTTTACGTTCTTTAGCAGCCATGAAGCGTTTCATGGCGGCATCCCGTTTTTCCCAAAAATCCTTATTCATTGTTTCCATAATCTTCTCCTTTTAAACGTTTAAAGTCTTTTTGAATATGCAAAGATATATTTTTTCTCCGACACCTCCAAGCATCTCGCAGATTTTAAGTTACATACTCACACAGATGATTAATTTTATTCTCCCACAGATCCCAGATTATTTCCATGCGTACTCACATCCACTCATCTGCAAGTAACTGTTGCCCAAGCGACAGAAAATCTGCAATCTGTGGGAGAATAAAAAAATCATCCGCATGGTAAATTTGTTATATTCGTTCAATTCGTGTTCAAAAAGAATACATCATCCGCATGGTAAATCCGTGTCCATCCGTGGGAGAATAAAAAATCATCCGCATGGCAAATTCGTGTTATTCGAGATATTACTTCCCTTTGATCAGTGGGTCTACGACTATAGGTGCTTCTCTCATTGTTTTTGTTAAAGCCTCTTTAGATATTCTATCACTCCATATTCCGGATGAACCTTATGACAATTATTCTTGCTACATTGAGAATGGCATCATTACCATTGAAAAGAAGATGATAATAGACATAGAAAGTGCAACCTTTGAAATTTAAGCGTTATGATACAGAACAAATTATTCCGTGATTGCCTCGCTGCGATACCTGCCGAGCAAAAGGCAGAGTTCGATTTGTCTTTCGGTATTGCCGAGCGCATTAGTGAAATTCTGAAAGCCAAGGGACTCACCCAAAAGGATTTCGCCCGCTTACTCAACAAACGAGACTCTGAAATCTCCAAATGGTTAACTGGCAGACATAACTTCACGACTCAAACCATTGCTCGTATAGAAACAGTTCTAGGTAGTAAACTCATCAGCATAGCCCATTGATTGGGCTATGCTAATAAAAAACTTAATGCGTTTTAAACACCTAACGCTGTAATTATGGTATCCCCAACTTTACTGAAGATTACTAATGGAGTAAATTGGTATCGACCGCCGACTACAACATTGCGAATTTGTCTTGCTGTTTAATTGTTTTTTGCCTTGTACCATAATTTGAATATTTTTAAATCACGGTGCAAAGGTACGAAACTTTATCTAGGCACACAATACGGCATTAACCGAATACTTACAGGATATCTACAGTCATACCAAATAATAAGACATATGAATAGCCTTATCTTTAATACGTTTTACCATACCTAAAACATCATACACTATTTTTTCAGCATCTTCTGGAGAAATCGGTCTTGGATTTCTGGCATAAGAATGTGCATATGCACCGCGTATTGATTTTAGTTGAGCCAAAGCTGAAGTTTCATTTGGGTTTCTTGGAACCTCAATGCCTATTGGCAGAAGTAGTTTACGCAAATATTTGATATCTATACCATGATTTTCTTGCATTGCATATCTACTAAGTTCACTTTTTCTTTCAGAAATCCGTTTTAGCAAATAGTCATTGAAAATATCAGGCCATTGACTTTCATCATTGATACTTTTCTGATGATCATCAAAATGCAATAGGCATAATGTGGCATAAGAAAATTTCCTCGGATTACCCTTAAACTCACTTTCTATCCTATCGACAGAATATAAAGTTACATCCTCTATAAATTCCTCAAAAGCTGCATGAGACAAAATACAAAAGGAATGCACATCAAGGCTATAATCAGAAGGATGCTCCATAGGATCTTTTTTATGAGTATCAATATAGCGAATTAACAATTCAGCAATGTGATCCTCTAAAGCTGAAAAGCGGTCATTTAACTCTTTGCTCGACATATTCAAAAGGAGACACAAGTTTTAATCCATATACTTCATTAACTATATCTTGGATTCGAGAATATCTAATTTTATAATTTTCCATATTTTTTGTTGATCCATCAATAGTTGCTTGAAAATCTGTATCAACTTCAAATAGCTTTTTATATGCCAATACAAAATTACGATTATTTTCTTCTGTCAACTTTGTTTCATCCACTTTATCAAAGAAATAAACTAAGACTTCCAAGAGAACACGGTTAAACTGTTTATTTCGTTCACCATTTTTATACTTTCGTGCAACAATATCACAAGCACCAAAAACTTCAATTAGTTTATGAATTGTATCCATAACCTTGCGTTCTAAAGCTTTTATTTCAGTTTCTTCTGTCTTCCATAAAACATTAAATATATGCATCGTATTATTCAGAAATTGAAGTAAGTTCCCTTTATAATCTTTTGCATATTTCAAGAAAGACATACAACGCAAAAGAACTTCGAAATCACGTAGTCTTTTATCTGGTTCTTTTATCGTCATTACTTGACGTAAAATATTATCTTCATCAGTTACAGATATCAAGAATTGCGAATATGGACCTTTATTCAAAGCTTGTCTTAACTCCTGCGAACTTAAAGGAGTTGAACCAGAATTTAATCTATAAAAAATATCATAAAGAGATTCGTCACTCGGATAGTTAGATATTACAGTACATCTTAAAGCAGAATTCTCAAAAATCCTAAGCATATCTGGATTTGAATCAATATCCTTATACGTTTTTTGATTATAAGAACTGGTCAAACCGGTAGTCTTAGGACTTTTCTTCGTCCAATACTGATATACTTCTGGTTTTTTAAAACTAGCAATAGTAAGAAGACGTTGCTTACCATCAATAACAATATAGGAATTTCGTTTATTCTTATTTTCAGCTAATACAATTTCTGGGATAGGATAACCTATCATTATAGACTCTATCAGTTTACTCCTTTTATTATCATTCCATGCATTTCTTCGTTGGAAACCAGGATTCAAATCTATATTTCCCTGTTCTATCTGACTCAAGATAGTAGCAACAGTCCAATCTCGTGAAAAAACTATTAGATTAGAATTTTCATTCGTTTCTTGAATATCATCAATATCTTGATATTCTTCTTCTTTTTCGTCACACATAAGATATCTATTTTATTATATTAAAACATTAACGCAACTCTTTCCTATCCTCTCCCACCAAAAATGATATTGAGAATAGAGAGATACTGAATAAACTTCAGTTCCCAGGCTGTCCCATCCCGCACAACATGGCGAAGACCTTTGATGGTCCGCCAACCTTAGAGCGTAGCGGTTCCGAGCACCG
>OOCQ01001291.1_pt1 | contig 15938 bp, 12 predicted proteins | sample 1671121 | NCBI WGS metagenome assembly OOCQ01 (sample SAMN06348124, study PRJEB24527) | human gut metagenome | biome: human gut; feature: ankylosing spondylitis patient; material: feces | host: Homo sapiens | place: China | collected 2015-10 | reverse complement strand
CCTCGCCCGGTCCCCGGCCGACCCGCACCGGCTCGCCGCCGAACTGGCCTGCCCGCCCGAACGGCTGGCCGAAGCAGTGCGCGAACTGCTCGGGAAAGGGGCGGTCCGGACCTTCGCAGACGGACGCATCGCGCTTTTCAGCGGTCCCGACGGCCCGGACAAGGCAAAATAGCGCGCCGAAGAGCCGCTTTTCTGAAAATAAATGCATAAATTTGTGGGAATTTTCACCGCATGACCACAGTTAACAACTTCATTGATAAAATCAGCAACGAGCAGACCGCCCTGCTCCCGGCCGTAGAGTTCCGGGGGGAGATCCGCATCGTCGAACACGAACGCGACATCGCCGCGGCCTGCAAAACGCTCGCCGAGCAGCCCGTCATCGGCTTCGACACCGAGACGCGCCCCTCGTTCCGCCCGGGCGTCACGTTCCGCGTATCGCTGCTGCAACTCTCCACGCCGACAGTCTGCTACCTGTTCCGGCTCAACAAGATTCCGCTGGCCAAGCCCATCCTGCAACTGCTCGAAGACAGGCGGGTTCTCAAAATCGGCGCCGACGTGGCGGGCGACCTGCGCTCGCTGCGCCAGATCCGCCACTTCCGCGACGGGGGCTTCGTCGACTTGCAGGGCATCGCCCCCGAGTGGGGCATCGGGGAGAAGAGCCTGCGCAAGCTCTCGGCCATCGTGCTGGGCCGGCGCGTCTCGAAAGCCCAGCGGCTGAGCAACTGGGAAGCCGCGACCCTCACGGACAAACAGCAGCTCTATGCCGCGACCGACGCATGGGTCTGCACCCGCATTTACGAACAGCTGCTCCGCACACCGAAAAAACCGATCCGCAAATGATACCGCAAATTTACCTGCGCAAAGGCAAGGAGGAATCGCTTCTGCGCCGCCACCCGTGGATTTTCTCGGGCGCCATTGATCACATCAAAGCCGAGGAGGAGTCCGATTTCGCCGAAGGGGCGCTCGTCGAGGTCTACACCCGGCAGGGCGAATTCATGGCCCTGGGCCACTACCAGGTGGGGTCGATCGCCGTGCGCGTGCTCACGTTCGAGCGCGAGGAGATCGACCAGGCGTGGTGGAACCTCCGGATCGCCGTCGCCTACGACGTGCGCCGCACGCTCGACCTCACGGACAACCCCGCGACGACCTGTTATCGCCTGGTCCACGGCGAGGGCGACTCGCTGCCGGGCCTCGTCGTCGACATCTACGGCCCGGTCGCCGTCATCCAGTGCCACTCGGCGGGCATGTACCACGCGCGGATGCAGATCGCCGAGGCGCTGCGCACGGTCTACGGCGCACGCCTCACGGCCATCTACGACAAATCGTCGCAGACGCTCCCCTTCAAGGCCGCCCTCGGAGCCGTCGACGGCTACCTGTGGGGAACCTCGGACCATGCGTCGCACATCGTTCTGGAAAACGGCGAGCGGTTCTGCGTCAACTGGGAAAAGGGGCAGAAAACGGGCTTCTTCCTCGACCAGCGCGAAAACCGCCAGCTGGTCAAACGCTACGCCAAGGGCCGCACCGTGCTCAACACCTTCTGCTACACGGGCGGGTTCTCGGTCTACGCCCTCTCGGGCGGCGCCGGGGAAGTCTGCTCGGTGGACTCTTCCGAACGCGCCGTGGCGCTGGCCACGGAGAACATGCAGCTCAACTTCGGCGACAATGCGGCCCACTCGGAGGTCGCCGCCGACGCGGTGGACTACCTGAAGGACATCGGCGACAAATACGACCTGATCATCCTCGACCCGCCGGCCTTCGCCAAGCACCACAAGGTGCTGGGCAACGCCATGCAGGGCTACAAGCGGCTCAACGCCCGGGCCTTGTCGCAGATCCGCCCCGGGGGCATCCTCTTCACGTTCTCCTGCTCGCAGGCCGTCACGAAAGAGCTGTTCCGCACGACGGTCTTTTCCGCCGCCGCCATCGCAGGCCGCAAGGTGCGCATCCTGCACCAGCTGACCCAGCCCGCCGACCACCCAATCAACATCTACCATCCCGAAGGCGAATACCTCAAGGGACTGGTGCTTTATGTAGAATAAGCCATGAAAAAACTGCTGACCACCGCCCTGCTTGCGCTCACCGCGGCCCTGACGGCCGGAGCGCAGAGCCGCACCGAAGTCTACACCTTCCCGAGCGAGGTCCTCGGGGCCGAAAAGAGCTGCACGGTCTACCTGCCCGACGGCTACGACCGCTCGCAGGAGTCCTACCCCGTGCTCTACCTGCTGCACGGCGCCAGCGGCTGCCACACCGACTGGACACAGAAAGGTGACCTGCGCCGCATCGCCGACGAAGCCATCGCCGCAGGCATGGCCCGACCGATGATCGTCGTCATGCCCGACGCCTCGGGCGAAGGCCCGAAACGCACGGGCAAACACATGGGCTATTTCGACGTTCCGGGCTGGGACTACGAACGGTTCTTCTTCGAAGAGTTCATGCCCGCCGTCGAAAAACGCTACCGCATCGCCTCCGACAAGGCGCACCGCGCCGTTGCGGGGCTGTCGATGGGCGGCGGCGGCACGGCGGTCTACGCCCTGCACCACCCCGAACTGTTCGGCTCGGCCTGTTCGATGAGCGGCCTGCTGGACATGTTCCCCGGCCGCCGCAGCTACGACAACGCCTTCCAGCAATCCGTCGCCGACAACTCGCCCGTGGCCCTGCTGCGCGGAATGACCGCCGAACAGCTCGACGGCGTGCGCTCGGTCCGCTGGTGGGTCGACTGCGGCGACGACGATTTCCTCTGGAAATGCAACGTCGATTTCTACACGCTCATGCACGAGCGCAACATTCCCCTGCAATACCGCATGCGCGACGGCAGCCACACCTGGCGCTACTGGCAGACGGTGCTGCCCGACGCGCTGACATTCGTTTCGAACGGATTCGGCAAATGACGATACAAAAAAAGGGCTTCCTACGGAAGCCCTTTTTCGTTTCAGCGGTACAACACCGCCGCCAATGCCGCCGGATCGCCCGGCAGTCCGGGCCAGGCTGCGGAAAGTGCGGCCGCAAGCGCTCCGGCATCGGCATTCTCCGCGACGAGGGATTTCAGTTTTTCGAGATAAGCGATCTGGAACTCCACCTCGGCCGGTGTTGCGGGTGCGCCGTGCCCTCCCACGAAGAGCGTACAGCCCGACGCCGCAGCGGCTTTCAGCGCCGCAAGCTGCGCATCGACCGCCTCCGGTCCCGTGATTTGAAGCGGGGATAAGTGGGCCTTCGCCGGAGCGAAATGCGTGTAGCAAACCCGGCCGCCGATCACCACGCTCGAAGCCGGAAAATCGGACGACGCACCCCGTGAAAAATCGAAAGCAACTCCGGCCCATATCCGGCGGCCCTCGGCCGGCACTTCTTCGTGCCCCGCGTGTTCACGCAGGTCTATCGCATCGCCGAACGCCGCTTTGAAGCCTTCGAGCATGCCGCCGTAAACGGCCCCCTTCGCAAATTCGGACATTCCCTCGACCAGCACGACCTGACCGGGCGCATAATCGGCCACGCCGCCCACATGATAGTCGGCCACGACCTTCACGACGGGTTTTCCCAGTCCTTTCAGGTATCCGGCAAACTCTTTCAGGTTCTCTTTGAAGAGGGGCATTTCCAGTATCACCAGTCCGTCGCGGCCTTCGACGACGGTCGTCGCATCGCCCAACGCATCCTGCGTCAGGTAGACATGAAGCCGAAACCCGTCCATGTCATACGTCTTCACCTCACCTTTCAGCAGCGCCGCAGCGCCCTGCGCTCCGAACACGCCGCTGCCTGCCAGGAGCGACACGATCCATAAAATCTTTTTCATCGCATTAACAATTTAGAAATGAATATTAGTTACTTTTAGTAATATGATTACTATTATTTACCGCAAAGGTAAAGCAACGGTTGCGGATATGCAAGAAGGCACCTGCCGATCAGTAGGTTACCTTCGTGTAACGAATATTCGGAATGAGGCGATTAAATCGGTGAAAAAATTGAAAAAAATTTCGAAGGCCGCGAGTCCTGCGGCCGCAGTTTCCGGCACGGAATCGAAAAAGCCCCTCAGAGAGGGGCCTTTCCATATTCATCTATTTCACCTTCTCGAAGACGTAGACTTCGTGCACCTCGCCGTCGTAGCCCGGATAGAAGCCCCGCGGCATGCCCAGCACGATCCGCGCCCCGCGGTTGGCCAGCACCAGCAGATCGTCCGTCGCAGGATCGACGGCCAGCCCCTCGATTTCGCCCGGACGGCGGAAATCGGCCATCAAGCGGAACGGAAGCACCGTGGCATACGATTTTCCGTCGCGCAGATCCGCAACGTAGAGGTTGTCCGGCTCATCGAGGTCGGCGTCCCCGTCGTCCGCAGAGATCAGCATGCGTCCGCCGACCATGAAAATCCCCTGCTGCCACTGGGGTACGGGACGCAGGTGGACCTTGCGGACATACCGCCCCGTTTTCCGATTGTAGCCGTAGACGTAGCGTCCGTCGACCCAGTCGGCCATCCAGACCATGTCGCCGTCGCGGTCCACCGCCAGCCCGCACACCTCGACCTGCCCCGACGAGGGTTCCCAGTCGATCGAGCGTTTCCATTTCAACGTGTTGGCGTCGTAGACCGCCACCTGGATATTCTCCCCGCGGCCGTCGTCGAAGGTTTCGATCCCGGCGTAAATCTCCCCGTCCCACACGTCGATGTCGCCGATGTGGTTGGCAGCCAGCGGCAGCCCCTCGAACGGCCGCTCGTTTTTGGCCGCCAGCCGCCCCTGCTTGTCGTATTTATAGAGCGCCGTGCTGCCCGACACATAGTAAAAATTCGAATCGGCGGCGACACCCTGCCGTCCCTCGACGGGAATCACGCGTTTCAGCCGGTACTCCGACCCCAAATTCTGCGCCCCGAGCGGCATTCCGGCCGCCAGCAGCGACGCCAGCATCAAAATTCGTTTCATAACGGTATCGTTTTATGCGGCCTCCGGCAAAAACAGGGCCGGAGCGTTCCCGATGTGGAATCCGCTCCGGCCCGTGTTCAAAGCGGAGTTCCGCCTATTTTCTCTTCGCGCGCTGCTGGGCCTCCTGCTGACGCATCAGCTCCTCGTAGCGCTGCTGGAATTTCGATTTCTTGCCTTTCGACTTCTTCGCGGCGTTCGCCTGCATGATCGCGTGGATCTTGTTGTCGTCGACCATGCGCCGGATGACGAGCGTCTGCCCGATGGTGAAGATATTCGACAGCAGGTAGTAGTAGCAAAGGCCGCTCGAATAGCTGTTGAACCAGAAGAGCATCATAATCGGCATCATGTAGACCATCATAAACTTCATGCCGGCCATCTGGGGCTGCGACGACGCCGTCTGCTGGTAGTTGAACCAGGAGTATCCGAACAGCGACACCGCCATCAGCAGGGCGAACAGCGAAACATGATCGCCGTAGAAGGGAATCGAGAACGGCAGGTTCACGATGCTGTCGTACGACGAGAGGTCGTCGGCCCACAGGAAGGGCTGCTCGCGCAGCTCGATCGACGCGGGGAAGAAGCGGAACATGGCGATCAGGATCGGCATCTGAATCAGCATCGGAATACAGCCGCCCATGGGGTTGATGCCCGCCTTTTTATAAAGCTCCATCGTCGCCTGCTGCTTTTTCATGGCGTCCTCCGGCTTGGGATACTTCTTCGCCAGCTCGTCGATCTGGGGTTTGACCAGACGCATCTTGGCCATCGAAACGTAACTCTTGTAGGTCAGCGGCGAGATCACCAGCTTCACCAGAAGCACCAGGATGAAGATGATGATGCCGAAACTGCCGATGTAGTTGCGCAGGAAGTCGAAGACCGGAATCACACACCAGCGGTTGACCCATCCGAAGATGCCCCAGCCCAGCGGCACGAGACGCTCCAGATAAATATCCGCACCGCCCGGCTCCCCGATCTTCTTGAGGATCGAGTACTTGTTGGGGCCGAAATAGAATGCGAAGTCATACCCTTCGGTCTGCGGCGTATAGGGCACGCCCATCTGCGCCGTGAAGGTCTTGAGCAGCGACGACTCGGGAGCCGCCGTGTCGAAGGCGAGGTTGGCGTAGGACACGTTGTCCGGGGCGATGAACACCGACGAGAAGAACTGCTGCTTGAAAGCCACCCAGTTGACCTGCGTCGAGATGTTCTTCGACTTTGCGCCTTCGCTCATGCCCAGCTCCTCGATCGAGGTCTCGTCGGGGAAACGGTACGAGAGCGTGGTGTACATGTTCTCGTTCTGGAAACCCTTCTCGTTCTGGAAAGTGGTGTTCGCCCAGTCGATCTGAATCTGCGTCTGGTTGGCCATCTCCGGAGCCATATTCACCAGCCGCACGTCGAAGTCGACGAGGTAGTCGCGCTCGGGAGCCTCCGTATCATATATAAGGTAACGGTACTCCAGATAGGCCCCCTCCGCCACCGGAAGGCGCATCACGACGCTCTTGGCTCCGTCCGCCTCCCCGACTACGGGCTGGGCCGTGAACACGTAATCCAGCGTGTTGACCGGCACGTTCTTCAGCCCGTTCTTCAGATAGAACGAAAGCCCGAAACGCGCCGTGGCGGGGTCCATCATCTCGATTTTCCGGTCGCGTTTTCCGCGCGGACCGTATTGGGTGTAATCCTTCAGCGTGACGCCCTTGATCTGGCCGCCGCGGGTGGAGAAGAGCACCGCCATCACGTCGTTCTCCACGATGAATTCTTCGGCCTCCGCCTCGCGGGCCGCCGTCAGCGACTCGCCCAGCGTCTCCACCTGACGCTCGCGTACCGCTGCCGCAGCCTCTGCGGCCGCCACTTCTGCCTGCACGCCGTTACCCGACGCCAGCGAATCGGCCACGGGAGCCGCCGCACGCGCGGCTGCGGCCACCGAATCGACATAGGCCTCGTATGCGGCTTTCTGTTCCAGATACTCTTTCTGTTGCTGGCTGTTGAAATAGGCGAATCCCAGAAAAAGGACCGCCACGACGACAATACCCAAAATTGTTTTTTTATCCATCTAAACGTGTTTGCTTCTTACTTTGTGCGGTTATTACTTCTTTTCCCCGGCGTATTTGAGCGCCGCTCCGACGAACGCCACGAACAGCGGCGAAGGCTTCAGCACCGTACTTTTGTATTCGGGATGATACTGCGTGCCGACGAACCACGGATGGTTCGCCACTTCGACCCCCTCGACCAGCCCCGTATCGGGGTTGATGCCCACGGCCTGCATGCCGGCGGCTTCGAACTGCTCCAGATAGTCGTTGTTGAACTCGTAACGGTGGCGGTGACGCTCCGAAATGTTGAGTTTGCCGTAGGCGGCAGCGACTTTCGAGCCTTTCTTCAGCGCACAGGGATAGGCGCCCAGACGCATCGTGCCGCCTTTGGCCGTAACGCCCTTCTGCTCCTCCATCAGGTCGATCACCGGATGCGGCGTCTGCTCCATCTCGCTCGAATTGGCATCGGCGAGATTCAGCACGTGGCGCGCGAACTCGATCACGGCGCACTGCATGCCCAGGCAGATGCCCAGGAACGGGATGTTGTTCTCGCGGGCGAAGCGCACGGCCTCGATCTTCCCCTCGATGCCGCGGTTGCCGAAGCCCGGAGCCACCAGAATGCCGGACATCTTGCCCAGCTGCGCGCCTGCGCTCTCGCGGGTGATCTTCTCCGAATTGACATAGCGCAGCTTGACCTTGCAGTCATTGACCGCCCCGGCGTGGATGAACGATTCGCAGATCGACTTGTAGGCGTCGGGCAGTTCGGTGTACTTGCCGACCAGCGCGATCTCGATCTTCTTCGAGGGGTGTTTCACCTTCTCGACGAATGCGCTCCACGCGGCCATGTCCGGCTCTTTGTCGGCCGTCAGGTTCAGTTTGTCCAGCACGACCTCGTCCAAATGCTGTTCGTGCATTTTCAGCGGCACTTCGTAGATCGTCGGCACGTCGATCGACTCCATCACGGCGTTGGCGTCGACGTTGCAGAACAGCGCCACCTTGCGCTTGAGCGCCGTCGACAGCGGATGCTCGGCGCGCAGCACGAGGATGTCGGGCTGGAGACCGTTCTCCAGCAGGGCCTTCACCGAGTGCTGCGTGGGTTTGGTCTTCAACTCGCCCGAAGCGGCCATGTAGGGGATCAGCGTCAGGTGAACCAGCGCCGTATTCCGGTAACCCAGCGAATAGCGCAGCTGGCGCACCGACTCGATGAACGGCTGCGACTCGATGTCGCCCACCGTGCCGCCGATCTCGGTGATGATCACGTCGTATTTCTTGGTCTGCGCCAGCAGCTGAATGCGGCGTTTGATCTCGTCGGTGATGTGGGGAATGACCTGCACGGTCTTGCCCAGGTACTCGCCCTTGCGCTCCTTCTCGATGACGCTCTTGTAGATACGGCCCGTCGTGACGTTATTGGACTTCGACGTGGGCTGGTTCGTGAAGCGCTCGTAGTGCCCCAGGTCGAGGTCCGTCTCGGCGCCGTCCTCGGTGACGTAGCACTCGCCGTGCTCGTAGGGGTTGAGCGTTCCGGGATCTACGTTGATGTAGGGGTCGAGTTTCTGAATGGTCACCGAGTAACCGCGGGCCTGCAACAGGCGGGCGATCGAAGCCGAAATAATACCCTTGCCGAGCGACGACGCCACGCCGCCCGTTACGAATATGTACTTGGGTTTGGAAAGTTTCATTACTGTTTTATTTATAAATTCGTTGTAACACCGTTCAGCGCCTTTTTCCGCAAGCCCCCGCCAAGGCGGGGGTTCGGGGGCGGGTCAAACCTGTATACACGGCGTTCCGCCGTGGGCCGGCGTCCGGAGCGGCAGGGCGATCCGATCGTCAGGCATTGTTATTTTCGTCCTGGTCCTGCTTGTCGATCAGCTTCACCTTCTCGATCGTCGAGGCCATCTCCTCGCGGGCGCGCTCGATCTTCGCACGCACGTCGGCCACCAACGCCTCGGCGTTCTTCGACTTGGCGAAGAAGCCGATGTTGTTCTCCAGGAGGCCGATCTCCTGCTCCAGCTGACGCACCTTGTTGTAGAGGCGTTCGCGTTCCGAGCGCAGGCGGCGGTCGCCCGACGCCTTGAACGACGAGACTTTCTCGCGGAAGCGGCCCATCGAACGGTCGCGCTCCGAACCGCGCAGCGTGTTGAACAGCTCGTCCACGGCGGCCTTGTACTTTTTCTGGATGGCGTCCTTCTGCTTGATGGGCACGAAACCGATCTCGCCCCAGCGACGCTGGAACTCGCGGATCACCTCGTAGCCCCCGGCCTTCACGTCGGCCCCGGCCATTTCGGCCAGCAGGGCGAGTTTCTTCTGCAGGTTCTCCTCGTGCTCGCCGTCGACGCTCGCGAAGTGCGACGCCTTGCGCTCGAAGAACTTGTCGCAGGCAGCGCGGAAACGCTTCCAGACGGCGTCCGAATGGCGCCGCGACACGGCTCCGATCTGCTTCCAGCGGGCCTGGAGGGCGATCAGTTCGTCGGTGGCCTTCTTCCACTCCTCGCTGTTCATCAGCGACTCGGCGGCCTCGCAGATCTCAATCTTCAATTGAAGGTTGTGCTCCATCTCGGTCTTCATTCCGGCATAGAACTGCCGCTTGGCCTCGAAGAAACGGTCGCACGCCGTGCGGAAACGTTCGTAGATGCGGTTGTTATCTTTCTTCGGCGCGAAACCGATGGTCTTCCAGGTCTTCTGAATCTCCAGCAGACGGTCGCTCGCGCGGTTCCACTCCTTGCGGGTGGTGAGCGGCTGGGACGAAAGTTCCTCCGTGGCGACGCACAGCCCGGTCTTGAGTTCGAGGTTCTTCACCTGCTCGCCCTTCAGCGTTTCGAAATGCTCCTGATGCTGTTTGTTGATGCGGCTCGACGCGGCTTTGAAACGCTCCCAGAGCGCCTCCTTGTACTCATTGGCGACGGGACCCGTCTCGCGCCACTCGTCATGGAGTTTTTGCAGCTTGTGGAACGCCTCGACGACGGAAGGCTCCAGCACCAGCGCCTCGGCCTGCTCGCAGAGGGCTACCTTCTGTTCGTAGTTCTTCTTCAGATCGAGGTCACGCAGCTCCTTGTTGATCTTGATGAAGCTGTAAAAATTCTCGACGTGCAGGTTGTAGGTCTCCCACAAATCCTTGACATGCTGCTGCGGCACGATGCCGGTATCCTTCCAGCGCTGCTGCAACTCGCGGAACTTGTTGAACGTATGGTTGAGCGTCTCGTCCGAATTGACCAGCTCCTTCAGCTCCTCGATGATCGCCTGCTTGACCTTGAGATTCGCCTCCTTCTCGGCTTCGAGGTTGGCGATGAACGCGTCGCGGCGGCGGCGGTACTCCTTGAACTGCTCCTTGAGCTGGATTTCGGCGCCGTCCACCGAAGGAGCGAAATCCTCCTCGGCGCCGCCCTCCTCGACGAAGCGGCGGCGTGCGGCCTCGACCTCGGCGCGGCGGATGCGGTAAAAGGCGATCTTCAACGCCTCCACATCCCGGCGGATCGACTGCACGGGCTGCTCTTCGAGCATCCGGGCGAACAGGGCCACCAACTCCTCCTTGCCTTTTCCGGCGAACTTGTCCTCCTCGGGCTTCTGCGCGGCGAGTTCCTCCGCGGCCTCCTCCTCGGGCGTCACGCCCTCGATCTCCAGCCCGGCATTCTGCGCCGCGAGCGCAGCCTCCTCATCGGCAAAGTCCACCTGCACGTCCCGGGACGCGTCCTCCTCCGATTCCGCAACCTCCTGCCCGGCGGCAGGCTTGATCCGGGCACGTTTGGCGCGCGGCGCAGCCTCCTCCCCGGAAATCCGCTCCGCGGCGGCCTCCTCCGCAGGCGTTTCTGCGGCGGGCGCTTCGGCAACCCGCCCACCTCCGGTTGTCCGCGCCTGCTCGTCTCCATGATTCCGGGCCTCGCCCCCACCGAAAACGCCCGCGTCATGGACGCCGACGACATCGAAGGCATGGTCGAGGCGTATGTACAGGCCGCCCGCCGCGCCGTGGACGAGGATTTCCCCCATCCTCTACCGCCATACCTCCATGGAGGACGTACCGGAACGGCATCGACTTCGGTACCAACGTCGAGCTGTGCTGGCCCTCACGGACGCGGGCGTCAACGCCTTCGACATCACGGCGGGAATGCAATGCTGCTTCGAGCTGATGACCCCACCCACCTGCATGCCCAAGGCGTAGAACGCCGCCACCGAGCGCCGACGTCAAGGAAGCGCTCGGGGACAGGGCGCGGGACATGCTCACGGGCTGGATTTCCGACGCCGACACCGCCGAGCGGGTCGTGCGCGACGGCCTGGCCGACTTCGCCATCATGGGCCGGGCGCTCATCGCGGATTCACATCTGGTGGAAAAATACGCCACCGGGCGCAAGGACGAGATCTACCCTGGCGTGGCCTGTAGGCAGGGCTGCGTAGACAACGCCTATAAGATAATCCCCATCATCTGCACCCTCACCCCGCTCTCGGGCCGGGGAGCCTCCATGCTCGCCTGGGCGTAGCCAACACCCACGGCATCTTTGCCGCCGATGGGGATTATTACGCGGAAACGCTCGCCCACAGGGTGGGCGTAGACCGGATCGGCGGCTGGATCAGGGTCGGATTCGCGCCGTACAACACCGAAGAGGAAGCGGAACTGCTTGTCAGGGCCGTCCGCGAAATCGCAGCCGGATAACCAGCGTAACTTCTTTGAAAGTGAAAAAGATCTGAGCGCATCCTGTCACGGCAGGATGCGCTCATGTCGGATCAAGGGGCGAGCAGCGCTGGAAGGGTGGCCCGCCCCTTGCGGAGTGCGGAGGTAGCTCCCCTCCGCTCGGCTTGGTTCCGGGGCAAAGCCCTGCCAAAGTCATGCGGCGGGCGCTTCATCCTTGGCGTACTTGCGGTTCCAGCCGGTGAAGGCGGAGAACAGCAGCACCGCGAGCAGTGCCCATGAATAGGGGTTGTACAGGGCCGCGCTGATGGGCGGGGCGGGGATGGCATAGTTTTCCGCCGCGCTGTAAAGCGCTCCGTACCACGCCGCCACCGCGATATGCCACGGCAGGACAAAGAAGATCGTGCACACCGCGCAGTCCATGAGGTTGGCGCGCCGCGCCGCCGCGAGGCCGAAACGCTCGCCCAAAGGCCGCACGATGCTCGGACCCACCAACAGTTCCGCCGGGGCATTGGCGGAAATGGGGATCGAGGCCAGAATGGTCACGCCGACGATGAAGAGTTCGGCCTGCCGGACGGTGGCAACCAGCGTGCTCTGGGCGAAGTCCAGAATGCGCCGCATGATGCCGCATTCCACCAATATCTGCGTCACCGCCAGAATCAGGATCGCAAAGATGATCGCGCCGACCACGTTGTCTATCCCGGCCTGAATGAGGCCCGTGGAGCCTCCCTTCGCGGCGGGGACGCTGAAGATGTCGGCGGGCCGGATGGTTCCGATCAACATGCCAACGAACGCGGCGGCAACGTTGCCGTAAATGAGCGATTCAATGATGTGCCGCCCCTTGAGCGCCGAGACGACGACAATCCCAAGCGCCAAAAGCATGAACAAGCCTGACGGGTTCAGGCTGGCCTGCATTTCGGGAAGGGGCCGCACTTCGCCGCCTCCGCCGAACACAAGGAACACCACAGCGGAAATGGACGCCGCTGAAATGGCCAGCGGGAAACGGCTGCGCACCACGTCGCGCATTTCGGCCCCCTGTGTGTAGGCCGAGACGATGGTGGTGTCGGAGATGGGCGCGAGGTTGTCCCCGAAAGCCGCGCCGGACAGGATCGCCAGCCCAAGCATGGCCGGGTCCGCCCCGAGGAAATAGCCCGCCGGATACAACACCGGCGATAGGGCAATGCAGGTGCCGGTGCTCGTGCCCGTGCCGAGGGCGAACAGCATCGCGGCGAGAAAGACCAGCACCACGAAGACGCCGCCCTGCGCCCCGGTCGTCATGCCCATCCACAAAAGCCCCTGGACAAGCCCCCCTGCGGCCATGAGCTTGCCGAACACCCCGGCCAGCAGCCACGCCGTAACAATGACGATGCCCGTGCGGTCGCCGATGCCCCGCATCGCCGCTTTGCAGTATTCCTCTTTGTTTTTAGCGAAGAAGATCCCAACGCACAGCGCGATCCACGCGCAAGCCCAAAAGGGCTTGGTGCCGCCCCGCTCCGCAACCGACAGCCAGACGAGCCCTCCCACCAGTACGATGAGAGGGATCAGGCCGCCGAACAATCCGCCGTACATCTCAAGCTTCTTTTCCTGCATGAGGCACTCCTTCTTATCCGCCTGTGCGTTGCCTGTATTTTGTTCTATTGTCGACATTCGATAATAGACAATACGAGGTATAGGACTCCGTGAAAAAAGAATCAAGCCCTCTTGCCGCATCCGCATAAAAAGAAGTCTGTACCTCGGCACAAGAATACTATTATGTTATTGTATTTATTTATAAAAATAAAAATATGCTGATGATTTTCCCTATGCAAAGCCGAAACGTTTAAATATATCTATTTATCCATTTGTATTTATTATATTTTTATACAAAAATATCCTGAACCGATCCCCACAGCCGAAGCCGTATCTCCTTTCAACCCATCCTGAACTTCTCGCCGCATTTCTGAGCAAAAGAGCGGCGGGAAGGCATCCAGGAACAATTTTTTTTTTATGTAATATAAGTGTATTAAAAAAGTTTATGAAAAAAATCGTCCACCGTATTGACACGGCCTGACTCTTATGTGAAAAACGGAATGAACGATTGTCGACATTTATACAATCGACAAGAAACTACGAGGAAAGACACCGCAAAGCACGCTCTCAAGCGTTGCGGTTCGGCAAACAAGCCCGCAATCCTGCGGGAAAAGACGGAGGAAGCATATGAAGGGTTCCCGGATGAGTCTGCCAACGCAGATGGCTATCGGTATGGTTCTCGGCATCGCCGCCGGGGCATTGACCCCAGCGATGGGGCTTGATCCCTCATGGTACAAGCCCGTAGGCCAGTTGTTCATCAATCTGGTGCGCATGGTCGTGGTGCCGCTCGTGCTGACCACCCTCGTCGCGGGTGCGGCCAGCGTCGGCGACGTAAGCAAGCTCGGGCGCGTAGCAGGCAAGACGCTGGCCTATTACCTCGTTACCACGGCCGTCGCCGTGGTCATCGGCCTCGTGCTCGCCAACATCTTCCAGCCCGGCAGCGGGCTGTCCATTTCCACGGAAGGCCTCAAGGCCAAGGATGTCGCCCCGCCCACGCTCGTCGACGTGTTCCTGAACATCGTCCCGATCAACCCCATTGAGGCCCTCTCCAAGGGCAACATGCTCCAGATCATCTTCTTCGCCCTGCTCTTCGGCTTCGGCCTCAGCGTCATCGGCGACAAGGGCAAGCAGGTGCTCCACTTCTTCGACGGCGCGGCCGACGTCATGATCAAGGTCACGGGTTTCGTCATGCTCTACGCGCCCATCGGCGTGTTCGGCCTCATTTCCTACACCGTCAGCCAGCATGGCCTCAAGGTGCTCCTGCCTCTCGGCAAGCTCATCCTCGTCTCGGCCATCGCGTCCGTCCTGCACGTCATCATCTGTTACAGCCCGCTGGTCAAATATGTGGTCCGTATCCCGCTTCCCACGTTCTTCCGCGGCGTTTTCGAACCGTGGCTCATCGCCTTTACGACGTGCTCCAGCGCGGCGGCCCTTCCCACCAACTTGCAATCCGTACGCCGCCTCGGGGCCTCCAAGGGCGTTGCCAGCTTCTCCATCCCGCTCGGCAACACCATCAACATGGACGGCGCGGCCATCTACATGGGCATCGCCGCCATCTTCGCCGCCGAGGTCTACGGCATCCCCATGCCGCTCGATAGGCAGCTCACCGTCATCCTGCTCGCCGTCCTCGCCTCCATCGGCTCCATGGGCGTGCCCGGCGCGGCCCTCATCATGATCACTATGGTCTTCACGCAGGTGGGCATCCCGCTGGAAGCCATCGCTCTCGTCGCCGGCGTCGACCGCATCATGGACATGGCCCGCACCACCATCAACGTGCTTGGCGACGCCACGGGCGCCCTGTTTGTTTCAAAGCTGGAAAGCGATTTCGACCCCGAACGCGGCGAACGGCTCGCTGCGGCCGAATAACCCGCCCGGAAACCTTCCCGGGCGGCGAACGCCGCGGAAAATTCCCTTCCGCGGCGGTAACCGGAGACAACCATGCGACAGGATGAACGGATCGGCATCGTCGGCGGCGTCGGGCCCCATGCGGGGCTTGATCTGACGCGCAAGCTCTTTGACCACACCAGAGCCGAGGCGGATCAAGAACACTTGCCGGTCATGCTCTATTCCTTCCCCGACCGGATCGGGGAGCGCCCGGCCTTCCTGCTCGGCAAGACCGCGGACAATCCCGGCGAGGCCATAGGGGACATCATGGCGGAACTGGCGCGGGCCGGAGCGACCGTCATCGGTATGCCCTGCAACACTGCCCACAGCCCGAGGATATTGGACGCGGCCCTCGAAAAGCTCAACGCGACCGGGCGGCCCGTGCGCTTCGTGCACATGATCGACGCCGTGGTCCGCCATGTGCGGCAACGCTGCGGGGAAGGCGCGCGTGTCGGCATCCTGAGCACGCTGGCGACGTTGGAAACCCGGCTCTATCAGGACAGCCTCGAACGCGCCGGTCTGAAGGCCCTGCATCCCGCCCCGGACGGCTGCGCCCGGGTACAGGAGGCCATCAGCAACCGCGAGTACGGCATCAAGGCCCGGAATCCGGTCACAGAGCGCGCCCGCGCCGATCTTCTGGATGAAGCCCGCCGCCTTGCCGGAAACGCCGACGCGATCATCCTCGGCTGCACCGAGATCCCGCTCGCGCTCCCCGAAAAGGAACTCGGCGGCGTCCCGCTCATCGATGCCACCGACATCCTCGCACGGGAGCTGGTCAGGGCCTTCGCCCCCGAAAAGCTCCGCTGACCGCCCCAACCGGCGCAACCCACGCCGTCCATATTCATAGGAACCCAAAGGAAAACACTATGAAAACCATCCTCTCCACCGCCGATGCGCCCGCAGCCATCGGCCCTTACAGCCAGGCGATCGATCTGGGCAATATGGTGTTTG
>OOCQ01001289.1_pt1 | contig 15981 bp, 9 predicted proteins | sample 1671121 | NCBI WGS metagenome assembly OOCQ01 (sample SAMN06348124, study PRJEB24527) | human gut metagenome | biome: human gut; feature: ankylosing spondylitis patient; material: feces | host: Homo sapiens | place: China | collected 2015-10 | reverse complement strand
TATTTTTATATTGGCGTTTGTCGCGGCCTGCGGGCCGCTCCAAACGCATTTTCACAAAAGGGGTCGTAGCGGGTAGTAGCATCTGCGGCTGTCACGCAACGGATAAGCCTAGGTTTTGCAAATGCATTTGTCCGTAACGACTCCTCCCGTGAAAAAACAGTTCCGGCGGGCCCGCAGGCCTGCCGGAACTGCAAATTTAAAAATAGTATTTCCGCTGCTATTGCCAGAGCGCAAGCGGAGGCAATTCCAAATCGTTCTGTTCCGGTTTAAAGGCTCAAAAGTCATACCAAGCTCAGTTGTTCCAAAATTCGCAGAGAGCGTTTGTGCAGAATCGTCAGATTTGTCAATTGCCTTTTTGGCCCGCCGGGGCTATAATCAAACCATAGACAGCAACGGCGCTGTGGGTCACCTCCTGACTCGCAGCGCCATTTTTGTTAAAAAGCTTTTCGCTGTTTCCGGGCCGCAGTTCGGCGGCGGGAGACAGTTTCGGAAGGGACAGACATAAGATCAAGTAAGGAGTAGGATTTATGGCAGCAAATGTTATGGAAATCTACGGCAGCAAGGTCTTTAACGAACATGTGATGAAGGAGCGCCTGCCGAGCGCAACCTATAAGAGCCTGAAGAACACCCTGCACAAGGGTGCTCCGCTGGACATTGAGGTGGCAAACGTTGTGGCCAGCGTGATGAAGCGCTGGGCCATGGAGCTGGGTGCCACCCACTACACCCACTGGTTCCAGCCCCTGACCGGCATCACCAGTGAAAAGCACGACGGCTTCGTCTCCCCCGTGGGCGACGGCACCGCCATCATGGAGTTCTCCGGCAAGGAGCTGGTGCGCGGCGAGCCCGACGCTTCCTCCTTCCCCTCCGGCGGCCTGCGCGCCACCTGCGAGGCCCGCGGCTACACCGCATGGGACCCCACCAGCTACGCCTTTGTCAAGGATGACGTGCTGTGCATCCCCACCGCCTTTGTCAGCTACACCGGCGAGGCCCTGGACAAAAAGACCCCCCTGCTGCGTTCCATGAACGCCCTGTCCGGCCAGGCCGTGCGCATCCTGAAGCTGTTTGGCAAGGATGTGGACTACGTTTCCACCACCGTCGGCCCGGAGCAGGAGTACTTCCTGATCAAGAAGGAAGATTACGAGGCCCGTCAGGACCTGATCCTCACCGGCCGCACCCTGTTTGGTGCCCCCTCTGCCAAGGGCCAGGAGCTGGAGGAGCACTACTTCGGCGTCATCCGCCCCGAGGTGTCCGCGTTCATGAAGGAACTGGACGAGGAGCTGTGGAAGCTGGGCGTGCCCGCCAAGACCAAGCACAACGAGGTGGCCCCCTGCCAGCATGAACTGGCCCCCATCTTCGACACCACCAACGTGGCCATCGACCACAACCTGCTGACCATGGAGATGATGAAGAAGATCGCCCCCAAGTACGGTCTGGTCTGCCTGCAGCACGAAAAGCCCTTTGAGGGGGTCAACGGCAGCGGCAAGCACAACAACTGGTCCATGTCCACCGCCGACGAGAACCTGCTGGACCCCGGTGACACCCCCATGGAGAACCTGCAGTTCCTGATCTTCCTGGCCGCCGTCATCAAGGCCGTGGATGAGTACGCCGACCTGCTGCGGACCTCCGTGGCCACCCCCGGCAACGACCATCGTCTGGGTGCCAACGAGGCACCTCCGGCCATCATCTCCATCTTTGTGGGCGAGGAGCTGGAAGCCGTCATCGACGCCATTGCGTCCGATTCTCCCTACGCAGGCCCCGTCAAGATGAAGATGGACCTGGGCGTGGACGTGCTGCCCAAGTTCAGCAAGGACACCACCGACCGCAACCGCACCTCTCCCTTTGCCTTTACCGGCAACAAGTTCGAGTTCCGGATGCCCGGCTCCTCCCAGAACCTGGGTGACTGTGACACCATCCTGAACACCGCCGTGGCCAAGGAGCTGAAGGGCTACGCCGACGAGCTGGAAGGTGCCGAGGACTTTACCAGTGCCGCCATCGCCCTGATCAAGCGCACCATCCGGGATCACCGCCGGGTCATCTTCAACGGCAACGGCTACTCTGCCGCGTGGGAAGAAGAAGCAGCCCGCCGCGGCCTGCCCAACAAGAAGAACGCCCCCGCTGCCCTGCCTGCCCTGATCGCACCCAAGAACATCGCCCTGATGGAAGAGTTCGGCGTGCTGACCAAGGTGGAGATGGAGAGCCGCTACGAAGTCGAGATGGAGCACTACGCCAAGGTCATCAACATCGAGGCCCTGACCATGCTGGAGATGGCCCGCAAGCAGCTGCTGCCTGCCGTCAACGCCTACATGAGCGAGGTGGCCAACACCGCCGCTTCCAAACTGGCCGTCAGCGAGAGCATCAGCGTGCGCAGCGAGACCAAGACCCTGAACCGTCTGTCCGCCGACGCCGACGCCATGAGCGACGCCATCGACACCCTGCAGGATGCCGTGGATGCCGCCAAGGCTCTGCCCTCCGAGAGCGAGAAGGCCGTTGCGTTCCACGACAATGTGCTGCCCGCCATGGACGCCCTGCGTGCCGCCGCCGACGACGCCGAGACCCTGTGCGGCGAGGACTACTGGCCCCTGCCCAGCTACAGCAAGATGCTCTACTACGTCTGATCGCATCGCGTAAAACAGCATCATCCGTAGGCTGCGGACAATCAATTGAGACATTCTCCTTTTCCTATTTCTTACACCAGCCTGAAGACCTGCTTCCGCAAGGGGGCAGGCCTTTGGGCGTTTTATTTGAAAGGAGATCTTTATGCGTTATTCGACCCAACAGGACGTGCTGGACTTCGTGGAGGACAACAACGTCAAATTCGTGCGCTTTGCCTTCTGCGATATCTTTGGCACCCAGAAGAACATCGCCGTGCTGGCCAGCGACCTGCCCAAGGCCCTGGAGGACGGCGTGTGCTTCGACGGCAGCTCCATTGCCGGTTTCATGAAGGTGGAGGAAAGCGACCTTGTATTGCGCCCCGACCTGCCCACCGTGACCATCCTGCCCTGGCGGCCCACCGAGGGCCGGGTGATGCAGTTCTTCTGCGACGTGGAAAAGCCGGACGGCGCCCCCTTTGGCGGCAACTGCCGGGGCTTTCTGCGGGAGATGAACCGCCGCTTCCGCAAGCTGGGCCTTACCTGCAACGTGGGTGCCGAGTGCGAGTTCTATCTGTTTGAGAACGACGACCGGGGCCGCCCCACCCGCATCCCCATCGACTTTGGCGGCTACTTCGACGTGGCCCCGCTGGACGCGGGCGAGAACCTGCGCCGGGACATCTGCCTGACCATGGAGCAGATGGGGCTGGCCCCCCAGCACAGCCACCACGAGAGCGGCCACGGCCAGAACGAGATCGACTGCCACCATGCAGGCCCCCTCAAGACCGCCGACAACGTGATGATGTTCAAGCAGATCGTGCGGGCCATTGCCATGCGCAGCGGCATCCACGCCAGTTTCCTGCCCAAGCCCCTGCCGGACCAGGCGGGCAGCGGGCTGCACATCAACCTGTCGCTGTACCTGGACGGCAAGAACCTGTTTGAGGGCGACATTGCCCCGGACAGCATTGCAGGCAGCTTTATGGCCGGTGTGCTGGCCCACAGCCGGGAGCTGACCGTGTTCACCAATCCCCTGCCCAACAGCTACCAGCGCTTTGGCTGTGACGAAGCGCCCCGCTATGTGAGCTGGAGCCGCCAGAACCGCAGCCAGCTGGTGCGCATCCCTCAGGTAAAGGGCGACAACTGCCGCATGGAGCTGCGCAGCCCGGACCCTGCCTGCAACCCCTATCTGGCCATTGGTCTGGTTCTGGCTGCCGGATTGGACGGCATCGAGAACCGCATGGTGCTCTCTGCCCCCGTGAACAAGAATCTGTTCGACCCCTCCATGGCTGAGGGGCTCGGTCTTGAGACTCTGCCCGCCAGTCTGGAAGAGGCCGTGCAGGCTGCGGAGGAGAGCGAATTTTTGCGCAGAGTGCTGCCCGAGCAGCTTGCCAGCCGCTACTTTACGGAAGAACTGAAGCGCTGCGAAGCACTGAAACACGCGTCCGACCCTGTTGAGTACGAGCGTACCCATTACTTCAACGCCATCTGACCCCTGCAAAAGAGAGTGTGTAGGAGAAAGGAGCGAAGGAAATGGGACGTGCACTGATCGTAAGTGCCGGTGCAAGCTCCAACGAGTATATCGCTGCACGGCTGACCGAAATGGGCTACAGCCGCCCGGTGATCATTCCCAGCGGGGCCGAAGCCCGGCGGCGCATGACGGAATCGGATTTTGAGCTGATCGTGGTCAACTCTCCCCTGCCCGATGAATTCGGGCATGAGGTGTGCATCAATGCTGTGGAAAAAACAGATGCCGGCGTTGTGTTTCTGGTCAAGGCCGCACAGGCTGAGCAGCTTTTGGGGCCTTTGAGCGAGCAGGGGGTATTGCTGCTGTCAAAGCCCTTCAGCACCGCCTTTTTTGTGCAGGCCATGCACATGGCGGCGGCGGGCAACCACCGCCTGCTGCGTGCCCGGCAGGAGAACGCCCGCTTACAGGAAAAGATCGCACAGGTGCGGCTGGTCAGCCGGGCAAAATGCTGCCTTGTGGAGCACGAGCACATGACCGAAGCCGAGGCGCACCGCTACATAGAAAAACAGGCCATGGATACCCGTCGTGACCGCACAGAAATTGCACAGGAAGTCCTTAAAAATTATGAGGACATGGGTGTATAATATTGGATTGGGAAAAGTATCCTTGCTTTCACCGGCTCATTTTGGGAAAGGCTGAGAGCAAGACCGTTCACCTGAAAGAATTCACAAAGGTTTATAAGGGAAAGAATTCAGAAAAACAAAAATAGAGGAGGAAATTCTATGGCAGAGAAACAAACCAAATTCATCTTTGTCACCGGCGGTGTCGTCTCCGGCCTTGGCAAGGGCATCACAGCCGCATCGCTGGGCCGTCTGCTCAAGTGCCGCGGTCTGAAGGTGGCCAGCCAGAAGCTGGACCCCTATGTGAATGTGGATCCCGGCACCATGAGCCCGCTGCAGCACGGTGAGGTGTTCGTGACCGACGATGGCACTGAGACCGATCTGGATCTGGGCCACTACGAGCGCTTTATCGACGAGAATCTGAACAAATACTCCAACCTGACCACCGGCAAGGTGTACTGGAACGTACTGAACAAGGAACGTCAGGGCGCATATCTGGGCCAGACCGTGCAGATCATTCCCCACATCACCAACGAGATCAAGAGCTACATCTACAATCTGGCCTCTTCCACCGAGGCTGACGTGGTCATTACTGAGATCGGCGGCACGACCGGTGATATCGAGAGCCAGCCCTTCCTCGAGGCCATCCGTCAGGTGGGTCTGGAGCAGGGCCGCGACAACTGCTGCTACATCCATGTGGTGCTGGTGCCCTACATTTCCGGCTCGGACGAGTACAAATCCAAGCCCGCACAGCACTCTGTGAAAGAGCTGCAGGGCATGGGCGTGAACCCGGACATCATCATCCTGCGCGCAGACGGCAGTGTGGGCGGCGACATCCGCCGCAAGATCAGCACTTTCTGCAATGTGAAGCCGGAGTGCGTGATCGAGAACCTGACCATGCCCAGCCTGTACCAGTGCCCGCTGATGCTGCACACCGGCGGTCTGGATGACGTGGTGGTGAACAAGCTCAAGCTGGACGTGCCCCCCGCCGACCTGACCGAGTGGAAGCAGGTGGTGAGCCGCATCGCCACCCGCAGCAAGACCTGCAGCATTGCACTGGTGGGCAAATACGTCAAGCTGCACGACGCTTACCTCTCCGTGATGGAAAGCCTGTACCACGCCGGCTTTGAGAACGACAGTCAGGTAGAGATCAAGTGGGTGGAAAGTGAAGACCTGACCGATCAGGCCGCCTGCAAGGAAGCCTTTGCAGATGTGGACGGCATCATCGTACCCGGCGGTTTCGGCGACCGCGGCATTGAGGGCATGATCCAGGCTGCACAGTATGCCCGCGAGAACCATGTTCCCTACTTTGGCATCTGCCTTGGCATGCAGATCATGGTGATGGAGTTTGCCCGGGGCGTTCTGGGCTACAAGGATGCAAATTCCAGCGAGTTCACCCCGGATGGCAAGCACAATGTGATTGCCCTGATGGCCGACCAGCAGGGCAACATTCCCAAGGGCGGCACCATGCGTCTGGGTAAATACCCCTGCAAGGTGATGCCCGGCACCAAGATGGCCGAGTGCTACGGCGAGGCCGAGATCTGGGAGCGCCACCGCCACCGCTACGAGTTCAACAACGAGTTCCGTCAGGAGATGCAGGACGCCGGTCTTGTTATTTCCGGCACCAGCCCCGACGGTCGTCTGGTAGAGACTGTAGAGCTGCCCGGCCGTGACTTCCATTTGGGCGCACAGTTCCACCCGGAGTTCAAGAGCCGTCCGAACCGTGCTCACCCGCTGTTCAAGGCATTCATTGCTGCGGCACTCAAGTTCCGCGCCAGCGAGCAGCGCAGCCTGCTACACATGTAAACCATAAAAATAAGGTGCTGTCTGTGCGGACAGCACCTTATTTTTTACCCCTATGATCCATGATCCTGCAAGGCATGGTTCTTTTGCTTGTGCTTATACATCCGCTGGTCAGCCAGACGGGTGATCTTGTCTGTATCCGTGCCTTCTTCCGGGTAGAGGGCAAAGCCGCAGCTGGTGCCGATCGTCAGAAGACTGCCTGCAACATGATAGGGTGCTGCAACAGTCTTACAGATAAGCTCGACCTTGCGGTGGGCCTCTTCCGGGGACATTGCGCCAATGGTCAGCAGGGCAAATTCATCGCCGCCCATGCGAAACGCATAATCTTGATTGCGGATGCAGCTTTGCAGGCGCTTTGCCACCGCCTGCAGCAGCTTGTCGCCCACCTCGTGTCCATAGGTATCGTTGACTGACTTGAAACGATCCAGATCCAGATAGAACAGCACAAACGCCTGTTCCTGGTGGACCAGTGCACGGGTCACAGCATCAAAATAGCGCTTGTTCAGCAGGCCGGTCAGGCCGTCCGTGTTGGCAAGTTCCTGCAGAATGTGCTGGCCGCTCATATCCTGCGAGATCATTATGATCTGGGTCAGACGGCCATTCTGCCAGCCGACAGGCACCACCGTCATCATCAAAAAGCTTTTGCGGTCACGGGTGGCATATTCGAACTTGATGCTGTCCTTTTCCTCTTTGAGCTTTGCACGCAGGTTTTCCGGTGCAAGCATCTGCACGAGCTTTGTGTTCTCGCCGTCGGTCAGGATCACATACTGCCGGGACAGCCAGCTGAGCAGATCCAGATAGCTGCCCTCGGTCGGGTACATCTCCTTTCTCCTGCGCTCGTGGTATTCATAGCGGTCATTTTCCAGATCACACACCACAAATCGGTCCACGATGCGGGCCATCCCGTGGAACATCTGTTCCGTAAGTTCCTTGCGGCGCTGTAGCTCTATCCGTTCCGCTTCCGCTTTTTCTTTTCGCGTTTTTTCCTTATCATAGAAGATCTTTCCGATACCGCCCAAGATCATCAGAGACAGCACTGCCAGCAGTGCAATGGTAAACATTTGCACCTGGCGCATTCCCGCGTCCATCACATTGGTGGGCACAATGCCGATGATGGCCCAGTCTTTTACACCTACCGGCTGGTATACCATATAGTAGCGCTTGCGGTTGAAGGTATAGCTCACACTGCCTTTGTACTGCAGCGGCAGGTTCTTGCGCATCTCGTCAAAATACGGCTGGTCGGCCTTGACGTTTGCTTCCAGATAGTCGAACAGGTTGGTCATCTGCTCCGGGATCTCGCTCTTCGGCTCGGTGGAAAGCACGATATTGCCATTGGAGCGAACAATGTAGCAATCGCTCTGTCCCTCATAAGCCAAGCCGCCCAGCATGTTTTCCAGTACGGAGTTATCGTAGCAGATCGCCAGCGAGGTATAGGTAACGCTATCCATCGTGACAGGCTCGATCTGCTGGGCAAACATGACCTTGCGCACACCCTTACTGGAAATGTAGCTGGTCACGATAGGGCCGTCCATAGTGTATACTTCTTCCAGTGCAGACTGCATATGCGGGGCATCTCCCCGTCTGCCGCTGACCGTCCAGAACTGATCATCCGCGTTGAACAGGGCCACCTCGCTGTACTGCCAGTTGGCTTTTTCGTTCACATATCTGCGCCACTTTACCTCGGTATTCGTTTCCTCTGCCAGCTGCGCAAGATCATCAGACCAGATCTCAAGGATGATCCAGTTGCGCTGCACAAACATGGTAAAGGTCTTGCTTACCTGCCCATAGGTGGAAAGCAGATTTTGCGTGCTCTCGTGGTGGATCTGGCGCTGGGTATAGCGGCTGTATGCCACAATACTGAGCAGCATTACCAGAACAAGCCCTGCCCCAAGAAGGATATTCTTCCTCCGCTGTTTCATAAGCTGTTCCCTCTACTTTTCTTATATCTTCCCAGAGAAATTATACCATTTCCGAAAAATGGGTGTCAATGCACGAAATGGTCGATTCACGTCTGAAAACGGTCGATTCGCGCACAGAGCGGCCTTCCGCCGCCTTTGGAGCCTTCTTGTTCTGCCGAGTACTTTCCGCATTTCCCGCTGGCAATTGCCTGCATGCTGTTCAAGGTTCCGCTACGCATTGGTTTCTTCTTCCTGCGCCCCTATGAGGAATCCGCGTGGGCCGTCTTTTACCGGGACATCACCGCCCCGTCTGCTGCACCGGAGGAAAATTTCTAAAAAGTCTATTCCCTGTATCACACAAAAAGCCACCGGGAACTTTCCGCTTTTGCAGAGAACTCCCGGTGGCTTTGTTCTATCCTTGATTTCCGATCAGCACCACGGCCACATCGTTGACATTCGTGCCGGTCGCGCCGGTGATGATGAGCCCATCCACCGCCTTGAGGGCATGGTAGGCATCGTTGTTCTGCAGCACATCGTACACCTTCAGCTGGTTCTGCGCCAGTGCCGCGGCCGTGCTGCCGTCCACATAGCCGCCCGCAGCATCGGTTGGGCCGTCGGTGCCATCGCTGCCCACCGAAAAGACCGCTGCGTCCAGCCCGGCGATCACCGGTGCTGCAGCAAGGGCCAGCTCCTGATTGCGCCCACCCAGACCTGTTCCGGTCAGGTGGACGACCGTCTCACCGCCTGCAAGAAAGGCCAGCTTTTTGCCCTGCCCCGCGTGGGTGCGGGCTATGGAACCAAGGAAGCTGCCAGCCTCCCGCGCTTCACAGCAGAGCCTGTCGGTCAAGATCACCGGCTCATAGCCCAGCTCCCGGCAGGCGTTGGCTGCTGCGCTGCACAGCTCCCGCACGCTGCCGGTGATCTGCGTGGCAACACGGTCCAGCACCTTTGGAGTCTCCTGTGCCAGCAGAGCCTTGGCCTGTGCCGAAAGCTGCAGGTGATATTTTTCCGCAATGGCAAGGGCCTGTGCACAGGTGGAGGTATCCGGCACCGCCGGGCCGCTGGCGATCATATCCAGCGGGTCGCCCAGAATATCGCTGAGCACGATGCTGAACACCTGCGCGGGCGCACAGCTCTGTGCAAACCGCCCGCCCTTGACCCCGGACAGGCGCTTGCGAATGGTGTTCATCTCCACGATATCGGCACCGCTGGCAAGCAGCTGGCCCGTGATCTGCTGCAGCTCTGCGCCGGGGATCAGCGGCTTCTCAAACAGTGCACTGCCTCCGCCGGACAGCAGAAACAGCACCGTATCCTCTGCCGTTAAGCCCTGCACCAGTTCCAGCGCTTTCTGGGTGGCGGCAAAGCCATTCTCATCCGGCACGGGGTGCCCGGCTTCGCAGCAGTCCACGCCGGGGATCATGCCCTTCACGTGGCCGTATTTAGTCACGACCACACCGCCATCCACCCGGCCAAGAAATTTCACTGCAGCATGGGCCATCTGCCATGCTGCCTTACCGGCAGCCACCAGCAGCACCCTGCCGCCCTGCGGCCGGAAATTTTTCAGCGCGCGGCGCACCGCTTCGTCCGGCAGAACAGCGTTCAGGCTGGCACGGATGATGGCATCTGCATCTCTGCGCAGTGTTTCGTTTTTCAGCATGTCGTTCTCCCCTTTTCCATCGCTTCTTGTCCGCGGACAAAAAACACCTGTACAGTCTCTTCCTATGCAGGAAAACGCAGTACAGGTGTTCTGATCTTTTTTGCTTACTTTGTGCTTGCCGGAGCAACCTCAAAGTCGATCTTGCCCAGGTTCACATCCGCACGCACAATGGTGATCATCATGGTGTCGCCCAGACTCCAGTTCTTGCCGGAGACGGGGTCGGACAGGCGGATGCCCTCGGTGAGCATGGTACCGGAGGGGGTCAGGCTGGAAGCCGGCACAAAGCCCTCCACGCCGTTCTCCAACTCGATGAACAGGCCGCGCTGGGTCACGCCGGAAATGCGGCCCTCGTAGCACTCGCCCAGATGGCGGCGGGCATACTCGGCCTTGTAGCAGTCCTCAGCCTTGCGCTCGATCTGCATTGCAATGATCTCGCGCTCACTGGACTGCTTGCTTGCCTTCTCGGCAAAGTCGCTGTAGCGCAGCACCATGGTATCCTTATCCATGCCCTTGAGCTGGGCGGTCATGATGCGATGGATGGCCAGATCCGGGTAGCGGCGGATGGGGCTGGTGAAGTGAGCGTAGTCCTTCAGCACCAGACCATAGTGGCCCTTGGGCTTTTCCTCATACACAGCCTTGGACATGCAGCGCAGCATACCGGTATTGATGATCTGCTCATACGGGCCGCCGCGCACACCTTCCAGAATTGCGCTCAGCTCCTTGGGGGTGGGCACATCCTTGGCAAAGTGATCGTTGATGCCGCAGGCCTGCAGCAGAGTGTGCAGACGCTCCAGCTTTTCAGCATTGGGTTCCTCGTGCACACGGTACACGAAGGGGATCTGCTTCACGCGGGCAAAGTGGGCAGCGCACTGGTTGGCCAGCAGCATGAACTCTTCGATCATAGCTTCGCTCTCGCCGGAGGTGCGCTTTTTCACATCGATGCAGTGGCCGTCCTCGTCGAGGATCAGCTTCACCTCGCCGCTCTCGATATCCATGCAGCCGCGCTCCTTGCGCAGGCGGGCGCGGTGGCCGTACAGCTCCTTCATGGCGGGCAGCTGGCTGAGCACTTCATGGTACTTGCCCTTCAGCTCGTCGTCAGCACTGCCGGCCAGCAAGGCATTGATCTCGGAGTAAACGCCCTTGACGCGGCTGCGGATGACCGACTTGACAAAGCGGTAATCGATCAGGTTGCCATTCTTATCCAGATGCATCAGGCAGGAGAAGGCCAGACGCAGCACGCCCTCATTCAGGCTGCAGATGCCGTTGGAAAGCTGCTTGGGCAGCATGGGCACCACCTGATCGGCATAGTAGACGCTGGTTGCGCGGTTAAACGCTTCGTTGTCCAGTTCGCTGCCGGGCTTGACATAGTTGGAAACATCTGCAATGTGGACACCCAGCTCAAAGCCGCCCTCCGGGGTCTTGGTCAGGCTGATGGCATCATCGATGTCCTTAGTCTCAGCACTGTCAATGGTGAAGATGGGCAGGGCACGCAGATCCATGCGGCCCTCGGTGTCCTTTTCAGAGACCTCAGCGTTCTCCAGCTTCTTGGCTTCCTCACGAACCTTATCCGGGAAGCGGCTGCGGATATCCTGCGCATAGAGCAGGGCCTTTGCGCAGCGCTTTGCTTCGTCCGAGCTGCCAAACCGCATGGCAACGCCCACGCGGTGATCTTCCTGCCGATTGCCGCGCTGCAGGATCTCCACGGCCACCTTGTCGCCGTCCTTTGCACCGCCCTCGCAGTCACGCATCAACTGCATGGAGATGGCCGGGCAGTCGTCCGGCACGAACTTCAGGCGGCCCTCAATGCGGCGGGCAGTGCCCACCAGATCGTTCTTTTCTTCCAGAATGGCCAGGATCTCGCCTTCATCGCTGCCCTCCACACGGGGGTGCTCAAACTTTTCCACAAGCACCATGTCGCCGGGCATGGCACCGCGGGTAAAACGGCCCGGGATAAAGATATCACTGGTGCCGTCCTCCAGCATGACAAAGGCAAAATTCTTGCCCAGTTTTACCACCTTGCACAGCAGAGCCTTGTCTGCACGGCCGGAGCGCACCGTAAAGAACACGCCCTGACGCTGGCAGATGACCGCCTCGTGCACCAGCTGATCCACAGCCTCCATCACCTTGCGGTCCGAGCCGCGGTCCCCGCCGAATTTGGATTTGAGGTCTTTGACGGTGCACGGCTGATTCTGGATCGCGTGCTCAATTTTATCGCGCATTGCCATAATATTTTTCTCCTTGCTCTTCCTGGCTGCGGCCTCCGTCGGGCTGCAGCCCTGCCAGTTCCGGGCATTGCTGCCCACCCTGCTGCGGCAGCCCGAAAAGACAGCTGCCCGCACTTTTTTACTCAACTATGTCGGTTTTACACAGAAAAACAGCCCCGTCAGAGCACGGGGCTGCATGGGGTGCATCAACCTGCCAGACGGCCGGTAAACAGGCAAGCCAGAATTGCCACCACGAAAAAGACGACACCGGCAATGCGGGTCACCTTGGCCAACATCTGGTCAGCCGGGGTCAGGCGTGCGTTGTTGGCACCGCCTGCACTGCCGTTGATGGCGCCGGAAAGGCCCTGGCCGTGGGTGTGCTGCATGAGGGTGAGGAACACGATGACCAGCGAAGCGACCAGCAGGATCGCGCCGCCAACGATTTCGATAACAGACATGGATTGAAACGCTCCTTTATTCAAATTGAATGGGAAAACCACGCAAAAATACGACTATATAGTATCATACCATCTGCAAAAAAGCAAGCACAATTCCGCATTTATCCCAACCAGTGCAGTGCCGTGCACAGCTGTGCAAACACCGCCGCGCTGGAGACCGCCGCCTGCGTCTGTCCGTCCTGCAAGACCACGATGGTGTATTGCGGATCCTCGGCCGGGTAAAACCCCGCGAACCACAGGTTCATGCGCTCTTTCCCTTCGGCCGTGAACTGCCCGGTCTGGGCGGTACCGGTCTTGCCCGCCGCCCCGCCGGGCAGGCCGGAAGCATCCTGTGCCGTGCCCTCGGCCACCGTCTGCTCCAGCATGGTGCGCAGAGCCGCTGCGGTCTGCTCCGTGAGCACCCGTTCTGCCTGCGGGCGGGCAAAGGCCGACAGCTCTTCCCCGGATGTTTCATCCAGCGCACAGTCCAGCAGGCACGGCACACGGTAAACACCGCCGTTTGCGATGGTGTTCATCATGGCGGCCACTTGCAGCGGCGTTGCCAGCAGGCTGCCCTGCCCGAAGCTGAAATTGGCCAGCTGCCCGCTCTGGGCCAGTTCCTCGGCTCCCGGCAGGGCTCCGCTCTGGGCGGTAAGGCCCTCCGCCAGCCCGATGCTCCGCCCGAAACCCAGCGCCTGCGCCTGCTGCAAAAGAGCCTGTGCTCCCAGCTGCTGCCCCAATCGGATAAAATAGCCGTTGCAGCTCTTTGCCAATGCGGCCGAAAGGTCCACTTCGCCGTGCGGCACACCGCCTGCGCAGCGGAAGATCTGCCCGTCCACCACCACCGCGCCGTTGCAGTCGTACTCCGGCGCAAGGCCGGCTTCCAGCGCCGCCGCTGCCAGCACCGGCTTGAACACCGACCCAACCGCATACGCCTGCAAGGCCCGGTTTAAAAAGGGGCTGTCCGGCGCTTCCAGACTGTCCGCCGGGTCAGCCGGGTCAAAACCCGGCACACTGACGCAGGCCCGCAGGGCTGCCGTGCGGACGTCCAGCACCAGAATGCAGCCGGTGGTCATGGTCTGCGCCGCCACCGCCTCGGCCGCCCGCTGGACAGAACGGGAGAGGGTCAGGCGGACCCCCACCGCTCCGCTGTCCGCCTGCAGATGCTGCACCTGCTCCCCGGTGCGCAGGGTGCCCTGCGCGGTCACCGGGCACAGCAGAGTGTCCCGTGCCCCGCTGCCGGTGAGTAGCGCGTCCAGTGCTTTTTCCAGCCCGGCAGCACCGTGGCCCTCACCGTCCAGATACCCCAGCAGCTGCGGGCACAGCGGTGCGGCTGCATACCGCCGGGACGCCGCATAGCATGGAATGCCCAGCGCCGTCATGTCCCGGCCCACCTCCACGAGAAATGGAGCCGCCCGGCTGCGGCTGCGGTACAGCAGTTCCTGTCCGGCGGTGTCGGTGCAGGCGTACAGGCGGGTATAATTTTCCTGCCCCGGGAAGCAGAGAGCCAGCCAGCGTTTTTCCAGCCCGGTGAGTGGCAGGCCCATGCAGTCGTAAAAGCCGCCGCGCCGGGCTGGCAGTTCCAGCGTGACCATGCTCTGTGCCGCCGCACGGGCTGCATAATCCGTGCGGGACGCCAAATAAAACAGCCTGCACAGCACTCCGGCAAAGCCGAACAACAACGCCGCATACAGCGCCAGCACCCTCCGCCCGGACATGGACACGCCCCCTTTGGCATAGCGTGGGCAACGGAGACCCAGGCTATACAAAAAAAGAGGCAGAACCTCCGAAGAAGTTCTGCCTCCCTAAGGCACTTTTATAAGAGCGCTTTTGCGGCTTAGTACATGCCGCCCATACCGCCCATATCACCGGCAGGTGCAGCAGGGGCCGGGGGTTCCGGCAGATCTGCCACCAGGCTCTCGGTGGTGAGCACCATCTCAGCAACGGATGCTGCGTTCTCCAGAGCGGAGCGGGTGACCTTGGTCGGGTCGACGATACCGGCGGCGATCATGTCATCCACATAGACCTCGTTCTGCGCGTCGAAGCCATAGTTAGGCTTGTTGGCAGAAATAATCTTGTCGATGATGACGCTGCCCTCCAGGCCGGCGTTCTTTGCGATCTGGCGCAGAGGAGCCTCCAGAGCCTTCAGCACGATCTTGGCACCGGTGCGCTCGTCACCTTCCAGGCTGTCGCACAGCTCACGCACAGCGGGGATGGCGTTGATGGGAGCGGTACCGCCGCCGGCCACGACGCCTTCCTGCACAGCAGCCTTGGTTGCATTCAGGGCATCCTCGATGCGCAGCTTCTTGTCCTTCATCTCAACTTCGGTAGCAGCACCGACCTTGATGACAGCCACACCGCCGGCCAGCTTGGCCAGACGCTCCTGCAGCTTCTCGCGGTCGAAGTCGCTGGTAGCGGCCTCGATCTGGCTGCGGATCTGTGCAATGCGGGCTGCAATGGCATCCTTGTCGCCTGCACCGCCCACAATGGTGGTGTTCTCCTTGGTGACCTTGACCTGACGGGCATGGCCCAGCATCTGGACGGTAGCGTCCTTCAGCTCGTAGCCCAGATCAGAGGACACCACGGTGCCGCCGGTCAGGATGGCGATATCCTGCAGCATCTCCTTGCGGCGGTCGCCGAAGCCGGGAGCCTTGACAGCCACCACATTCAGGGTGCCACGCAGACGGTTGACGATCAGGGTGGACAGAGCCTCGCCCTCGATGTCCTCAGCCACGATCAGCAGCTTCATGCCGTTCTGCATCACCTGCTCCAGCAGGGGGACCAGATCCTGGATGACGCTGATTTTCTTATCGGTGATCAGGATGGCGGCGTTGTCCAGAGCAGCCTCCATCTTGTCGGTATCGGTGACCATATACGGGGTCAGGTAACCGCGGTCGAACTGCATGCCTTCCACGATCTCGTTGTAGGTCTCAGCGGTGGTCTTGTTCTCCTCAATGGTGATGACGCCATCGGAGGTGACCTTTTCCATAGCCTCGGCGATCAGACGGCCGATCTCCGGGTCGCCGGCAGAAATGGTGCCGACGCGGGCGATATCGTTGCTGTCCTTCACCTTCTGGCTGTGAGCCTTGATGGTCTCAACAGCCTTGGCAACAGCCTTGCTCATGCCGCGGCGGATATCCATGGGGTTGGCACCGGCGGTAACGTTCTTCATACCCTCAGTGACCATGGCCTGTGCCAGAACGGTTGCGGTGGTGGTGCCGTCGCCTGCGGCGTCGTTGGTCTTGGTAGCGACCTCACGCACCAGCTGTGCGCCCATGTTCTCGAACTCGTCCTTCAGCTCGATCTCCT
>OOCQ01001285.1_pt1 | contig 16007 bp, 14 predicted proteins | sample 1671121 | NCBI WGS metagenome assembly OOCQ01 (sample SAMN06348124, study PRJEB24527) | human gut metagenome | biome: human gut; feature: ankylosing spondylitis patient; material: feces | host: Homo sapiens | place: China | collected 2015-10 | reverse complement strand
TCTGGCGGTATCTAACTGATTAACATTTCAACAAAGAAGCTGTGGTTGGAGCCTCCAATAAACCGTCTTTACGGTAGGGATTTTTCACCAATCCACAGCACCCTGGAACTATTGTAGCATTCCGCTGGAGAGCGGTCTATAAATACTACTCTTTTATGATACGAGGTATTTATCATTTTGCAACGGCCCCGCTGCCTTCGGGTGTCATGCCCGAACAGGAGAAATCGGAGGAGATCTCTTGGGCGGCTGTGGATTAGATGACCGGGCCAAGAGTGTAAATGTCGATAGAACTGTGATAGCCGAGGGTCTCATTTTTGGTCTGCTTGCCGGAGAGCAGGTCGAGGATGGCGGAAAAGGCCTCCTCGCCTACCTCCTCGATGCTCTTTTCGCCGGTGATGATGCGGCCGGCGTTGATGTCCATATCGTGCGACATCCGCTCGTAGGTGTTGGGGTTGCCGCACACCTTCAGGACGGGCATAGTGGGAAAGCCCTGCGGCGCGCCGCGGCCGGTGGAGAACATCATAAACTGTGCACCGGTGGCGGCCATGCCGGTCAGGATCTCCGGCTCACGGCCCGGTGTGTCCTTGATCCAGAGTCCTTTGCGCTGGCCGATGGTCTCGGGGTACTCCATGACGCCCTGAATGGGACGGGTGCCGCTTTTTACAATGGCACCAAGGCTCTTTTCCTCGATGGAGGACAGACCGCCCTCGATGTTGCCCGGGGTGGGCTGGCCCTTGCGCATATCGCAGCCGAGACTTCGGGCACGCGCTTCCATCCGGTTTACGATCTCATAAATTTTGTCGCTTACTTCCGGATTGGCCGCACGGCGGGCCAGCAGATGCTCGCCGCCTAGAAACTCCGTCGTCTCGCCGAAAACGACCGTCGCACCGAGGTCCACCAGCTTGTCGGCCACATAGCCCACGACGCAGTTGGAGGCCATGCCGGAGGTGGTGTCCGAAGCGCCGCATTTGATGGCCATGGTGATGCGGTCGATGCTGACAGGCTGGCGCTGGATGCCGCTGACGAGCATTACCAGCTCCTGCGCGGCATCGATACCGGCCTTGATGGCGGCACTGACGCCGCCCAGTTCCTGAATGCGGATGATGCGGACGGGTTTCCCCGTCTTGCGGATCTCTGTGGTCAGCCGCTCGTGGTCGGTGCCCTCGCAGCCGAGGCTCACCACCAAGACCGCTGCCACGTTTGGGCTTTTGCCCAGCGAGATGAGCGTTTCGGTGACGCGGTCGAGGTCGGGGGGAAGCTGGCAGCAGCCTTGGTGGTGGAAATAGCCCACTGTCCCGGCTACCTGCCGCACGATGGCAGAGGCCACGTCTCCGGCACAGGTCACGCTGGGCATGACGGCCACATGGTTCCGGCATCCGACCTGTCCATCTGGGCGGACATATCCCATAAATTCATACGCCATGATAATTTCCCTCCCGTTTTGGCAGGTCACCCCGGCCGCGCAGGCTGTCGAGGTTATGGATATGGACGTGATCGCCTTTTTTGATGTTCTGGGTGGCGATGCCGATCTCTTCGCCGTATTTGAAGATCAGCTTGCCCAGCTTGATGTCGCGGACGGCGATCTTGTGCCCATAGGGGATCTCGCCGTGGACCGTGAGCGTCTCGACAAAACCCTTCTTATCGCGCAGCTCCACTTCGCTCCCATTGTGGATGCCGTTGGCAAAGATCGTTGCGACGTTGTCTCTGTCGTTTACTTTCAGAGCAATTCGGGCTCCATCCATTGTCATCTGCTCCTTTCAGGATACCGCCAGCACGGCGACGCCATCCGGGATGACGACGACCTTTGCATCCGGCCCCTTCATCTCGTAGGCGATAGCTAGCGCTTCATCGGGGGTCGAGGCGGGTATCATATTGGCTTTGCGGACCAGCTCGTGGTCCAGATAGGTCGTGACCAGAATCACCTTGTGCTTTTTCAGGATGCGGGCATAGATCTGCGGACACCACTGTTCTGGGATGGTCTTGTCTGGGGGGATCTGCGAGAGATAGGCCTCGATCTCCTCCGGGGTGCCCAAGGTGATGAGCTTTTCGAAATTGGTGCCGCCCATGCCGTCGATGCAGGAGCAGCACATGATGATGACGCCGCTCTCCGCACAGCAGGCTTCGGCTGTGGCGACGGCCTTGGGAGACTGATAGAGGTTCTGGTCCAGCGGGTAGCCGCCGTTGGAGGTGACGACGATGTTGCCTTTTACGACGGGGCACTGAGACTGCTCACGGATAAAGGCGACGCCTGCGGCATGAGCCTCCTCCAAGTCACCGGCAAAGGCTGCTACGACATTCTTCTTTTCGCCCAAGGCCACATTCAGGATGAACTGCACATTGACCCGGCGGGCGGCGGCGATCATGTCCTCGTGGATGGGGTTGTGTTCGAGGACGCCTGTCTTGGCCCATGGGCTGGAGATGGCTTTAAAAGAGTGGTTCTCGTTGACCGTCTTTTCTGCGCAGATGCCCGGCAGGATGCTCTTGCGTCCGCCCGAAAAACCGGCAAAGAAATGCGGTTCGATGAAGCCCTCCGTCACCAGCAGGTCACACTCGGCGGCGAGGCGGTTCACATAGAAGCCGGCACCCGAGGGCAGGGTGCCCAGATCGACGAAATCTGCTTCGCAGAACGCATTGTTCACCGCGATGTGCTCCTGATCGACGATCGGGTCGCCGAACATCCGGCGCTGCTCCTCTTCGGTCGTCGGGCGGTGCAGGCCGGTGGCGATCAGAATGGTGATGTCGGCGTCCGGCTGTCCGGCCCGTATCTCGGCCAGCAGCAGCGGCAGGGTGAGCTTGCTGGGGACGGCGCGGGTGTGATCCGATGTGACCAGAACGACCTTCTTTTTGCCTTTTGCCAGCTCGCGCAGGCGGGGCGTCCCGATGGGATGCTCCAGTGCTTCCTGCACGATGGCGGCTTCCGGCTGGCCGGGGTCATACTCATGCATCCGGGCCGTCAGGACGGCGGACAGATTCTTCTCTTCCACATGCAAAGGGAGCGTCTCGCGGCAATAGGGGATGTGGATTTCTCTCAAGATACTCTCTCCTCTCTTTGATGAAGCTTCCCCGGACAGGCAGAAGACCGACCGTTTTCACGGCCGGTCTTCTGTCAGACGAGTTGCCCAAGGAGAAACACAAGACGATGGAAAAACGGGGAGGTATTTATTGGAGAGCGGGGATGAAATCGGTGACTTCGGTGTGCATCAGAGCAGTCTCGATGGCAAAGTCAGACAGCTCCTGACCCAGACCCGGGCGATCGGGGATGAGATACTTGCCGTTGACGGGCTGCATATCGTACTTGCCCAGCTTGTTGATGCACTCCTGCGTGGTGCGGAAGTGGTGCTCGTGGATACCGAAGTTGGGGATGGCGGCCTCCAGCTGGATGGAAGCTGCGTTGGTGATGACCGCACCGGCCACATGGACCTGCACGCGGGCGTCAAAGACGTGTGCCATGTCGGCAATCTTCTTCAGCTCGGTGATGCCGCCGCAGTTGCAGGCGTCGGGCTGGATGAGCTGGATGGAGTTGTTTTTGAGGAAGTTGTAGTAGCCCCAGCGGGAGTAGATGCGCTCACCGGCGGCCAGAGGCGTGCGGATGCGCTGGCGCAGCTCCTTCATCATGTCGGGGTTCAGCATGGTGACAGGCTCCTCGTAAGCCATCATATCGTACTTGTCGCACAGCTCGCCGATGCGGATGGCAGAGGTCAGGTCGGTCTGGCAGTGGTTCTCGACGATGATGTCAACATCGGGGAACTCCTCGCGGATGGCAGCCATGCGGCCCTCGATGCGCTTGTAGAGAGAACGATCCGGGAAGCCTTCCTTGGACAGGTGAGGGATCTTCTTGGCGTTCTCGTCATAGGTGGTGAAGTCGATCTTCACCGCGTCGTAGCCCTCGCTGACGGCGTGGCGGACGATGTCCACATACTCCTTGTCGGAGCCCCAGGGGCCGATCTTGGTGGTCCAGCCGAACTGCAGCTGGCTTGCGTAGCAGCGCAGCTCGTCACGGCACTTGCCGCCCAGAAGCTGGTAGATGGGCACGCCCAGAGCCTTGCCCTTGATGTCCCACAGAGCGATGTCCAGAGCGGACATACCGGAGAAGACGACCACGCCGCCGCCCTGACCCCAGAAGGTGCCCTTCAGGATGGTCTCCCAGATCAGCTCGGTGTTCATGGGGTCCATGCCGATGATATGGTGGGCCATGTCGATGATCATGCCATAGGCTGCGGTATAACCGGTGCCGTAAGCGACACCCGCTTCGCCGTCGCCGTAGATGCCTTCGTCGGTATAGACGCGGCAGCAGATCGGATAACGGGCGCCGCGCTGTTCGCCGGCATCCAGAACCCAAACGTCCACTTTCGTAATCTTCATGATGCATTACTCCTTTTTATAATCTCTGCTCTTGTGGATAGTAGTTTGTTCCGCTCACTGGATCGTGACGCGGTCGCAGTTCCTGAAGGCCACTTCGCTCAGCTCGTTGCCCAGACCCGGCAGATCGGGGACGGAGAACTTGCCGTTCACTGGCTGGTAATCGTGGATGCACAGCTCCTTGTTGTACGGGCTAAGGGCGTAGGTGTGATGCTCGTGGATGACGAAGTTCGGGATGGCGCATTCCAGATGCAGGGCTGCCGCCGTGGACAGGGGGCTGCCGCAGGCATGGACCTGAACGCCGACATCGAAGACATGGGCCATATCGCAGATCTTCTTGATCTCGGTGATGCCGCCACAGGTGCCAACGTCCGGCTGGATGACCTGAATGGCGTTCTGTTTGAAGTACTCGATGTACTGCCAGCGGGTATAGATGCGCTCACCGTTTGCGATAGGCAGGCCCGTTTCGTCGTGGACGAACTTGGATAGCTGGGGAGTGGGGGTGGAAGGTTCTTCGAAGTAGAAGATGTTGTACTTCTTGACCAGATTGCCCAGCTGGGCGGCGGACTGGGAATCCGTAAAGGAATGGTTCTCGATGATGAGATCCACATTGGGGCCGATGGCCTCGCGAACCGCCTTTACGCGGGCCTCGTACATCTGCAGATATTCCGGGCTGAGCAGGCCGAGGCGGTCGTTGTCGTTGAAGTTGCCCTCGTCCGGCTTGAAGGTGAAGAAGTCGATCTTGATGGCATCGTAGCCCTCGGCCACAGCCTTCTTGGCCTCGCGGGCGTAGTCGTCCGGGGTGCGCTGGGGGATGATGTCGGGGCCCCAGCTGAACTGCAGCTGGCTGGCGTAGGTGCGCAGCTTTTCGCGGCGCTTACCGCCCAGCAGCTCGTAGATGGGGGCGTTGTAGTACTTGCCCTTGATGTCCCAGAGCGCAATGTCGATGGCCGAGATTCCGGCGAAGATCACAGGGCCGCCATTCTGGCCCCAGAAGGTGGTGCGGTACAGCTTATCCCAGATGACCTCATGCTGCAGCGGGTCCATGCCGATGATGAGCTTGGCAAAGTTTTGTACGATGCCGAACGCTGCGATCTGGGACTCGCCGTAGGCCAGAGCGGCTTCACCGTCGCCGTAGATGCCTTCGTCGGTGTAGATGCGGCAGACGATGGGGCGCCAGTGGCCGTTTTTCAGATTGGTTTTCAGATGCAGGACGTCAACCTTTGTGATTTTCATAGAGCGAAGCTCCTTTCATAGATCGGATCAACCGAATGTGAGGGACCAATCACCCAGAACACCGAGAGAGATGGCTGGGACAAAGGACACGATGAAGAACGCTACGATGAGGCCGATGAGGAACGGCATAAACGCCTTGACGATCTTGTCGATGCTGAGTCCTGTCATGGAGGAACCGACGAACAGGTTCAGTGCGACAGGCGGGGTGACGAATGCGATGGCCAGAGCCAGCGTCATGATGATGCCGAAGTGGATGGGGTCGATGCCGACCTGACTGACGACAGCCAGCAGGGTGGGGGCCAGAATGACGATGGCGGGGGTGGTCTGGACGAACATACCGACGATGAACATGATGACGAAGATCATGCACAGGACGATGTAGGGGTTGGTGGAGATGCTGAACATGAAGTTGGCAATGATCTTGGTGATGTTCAGGTAGGCGAAGACCTGACCGGTGGCCTTGGAGGGGGCCATGACGAACATGGTGCCGGCGATAAAGGCAGCGTTGTCGCGGAAGATGGCCCACAGCTTCTCCAGCTTCAGCTCTCTGTGAACGAACAGGCCGATGACGATGCCGTAGACAGACGCCACGACGGCAGCTTCGGTAGCGGTGAAGATGCCGGAGTAGATGCCGCCCAGAATGATGACGGGCATGATGAGCGCCCACTTGGCGTCCCAGAAGCTGGAAGCAATGTTTTTCAGCTCCAGCTTGGTGTCACCCTTGATGCCCCAGCGCTTGCACATGACGTAGTTGATGAGCATGAGCACGCCGCCGACGACGAAGGCGGGGCCGAGACCGGCCATGAACAGCTTGCCGACCGACACGTTGCAGGTGACGCCGTACAGGACCATCGGATAGCTGGGAGGAACGATGACGCCCAGACCGCCTGCACAGCAGGTGAGGCCGGTGGCGTAGTATTTGTTATAGCCGTTGGAGACCATCATGGGGATCATGATGGAGCCGATGGCAGCGACCGTTGCAGGGGCAGAGCCGGAAACTGCACCGAAGAACATACAGGCGATGACAGTGACCATACCCAGAGATCCGGTGATGCCGCCGACCAGAGAGTTTGCAAAGCGCACCAGACGCTTCGACAGACCGCCGGTCTCCATGATGGTGCCGCAGATCATAAAGAAGGGAAGGGCCAGATTGGTAAAGCTTGCAACACCGCCGTACAGGGTCTGGGCGATGAAGTTGGTGGTAGTGACCGGGTTCATGCCGATCAGAACGAGCATTGCGATGTAGATGGAGACGGCAATGGGAACACCCAGAAACATCAGACCAAACATCACAAGGAACATAATGCCAGTTGCCATTACTTGGTGCCTCCCTTCTCATTCATCGCTGCTTTCTTTGCGTTCCACTCGCGCTCGCAGGCGTCCAGATCCATGGAGGGCTTGGAGGCGCCGAGGTTCTCCTCGCTCTCCTTGGCCAGCTTGATGGTGTCCTGGATCAGGCGGATCACTGTGAGCAGCAGGCTGATGGGAATGACGATGTACACCAGCTGCTGGGGGATCTTCAGCATCGTGGTCTTGCTGGCGCCCAGAAGCTTGATGACGTTGAACATGATGACGCTGATATACACGTTGAAGAGGGCGAAGATCACGTTGGAGATGATGAGCATGACCTTCTTCACCTTGAAGGGCATCATGTCCAGAAGGAAATCGATGCGCAGGTGCTTGCGGTAGGTAACAGCCGCAGAGATCGCCAGATAGATCATCCAGACGAACATGATGGTGGCAAACTCCTCCATCCATGTCCAAGAATGATGCAGAATAAACCGACTGAACACCTGAAGCGTGAGCATTACTGTCAGTACGATGAAGCAAAGCGTCGCCAGATACAGCTCGATGTTATTCAGGAATGTTTTTAAATCAAACTTTCCGTTTTTCATGTATGTATCTCCTTACGAACCTTAGCATTGCAGTGGAACATTCGTTTCCCGGGGCGGCTTATTTCTTGCCTGCCTCGTAGGCCTCCACGAAGGAGATCAGGGCGTTGTAGGCGTCGGTGCCCATCTGCTTCTCGACCATGGGCCAGATGGGTTCCTTGACCTTGTCCTGGAACGCCTTCAGCTCATCGTCGGTCAGGTAGATGACCTTCGTACCGGCGTCGTCCTCGACCTTCTGGATAAAGCCGTCGGCCAGCTCTGCGGTGTGCTTGCGGCCTTCGTTCTGGGCCTCGACCATGACGTCGCGGATGAGCTGCTGGTCGTCTGCGGAAAGCTGGTTCCAGATGACGGGGCTGATGGCCGGGATGGTGGCGGTGAAGTTGTGGTTGGTCATGACCATGTAGTTCTGCAGCTCATAGACCTTGGAGGAGACGATGTTGGACGGGGGGTTCTCCTGTGCGTCCACCATACCCTGCTGCAGAGCGGTGTACAGCTCGGAGTATGCAACGGGGGTCACGGCGCAGCCCAGAGCTTCCCAAGTGGCAGTCTGGATGGGGTCGGGCATGACGCGGATCTTAACACCCTTCAGGTCGTCGGGTGTGTGGACCTCGTTGTTGCAGGTCAGCTCCCGGAAGCCGATGTCGAAGAAGGCCAGAGGAATGGTGGTGGTGTCCTCCTGCGCCTTCTGCAGCCAGCTCTGGCCGACCTCGGAGTCCAGAACAGCATACGCCTCGTCGTAGTTCAGGTAGAGGTAGGGCATATTCAGGCCGGCGAATGCGGAGGTGTAGTCGCCCCAAGAACCGCAGTTCAGGATGCCGATGTCGAATGCGCCGTTCTGCAGGCCGCCGATGTACTCCTGGGTGGAGGAAGCGATCTGGCCATCGGGGAATATCTGTGCGGTGATACGGCCATCGGTGCGGGCAGAGATCTGGTTGACGAAATAGAGCGTCGAGATGCCCAGAGCCGTGGTGCCGTCGCCGTCAAACTCGACGGTGGGAGAAGAGGAGGCGATGCGGAGGTTGATGGACTGGCCGGAAGCTGCGCCGCCAGCTGCGGAGGTGGAGGTAGTGCCGCTGCTGCTGCCGCCGCAGGCCGACAGAAGACCTGCTGCACTCGCTGCTGCTACGACGGTCAGGAATTCACGACGAGAAATCTTTTTCATAATGGGTCTCCTTTCTTTTCTGTTCGTAGATCCGTTTTTTTGCAAACAAGCATTTCTTCACGATCGCTCGGTGCGGGCCACTTGCTTTGTTTCGGTACAACTGCTATACTAGTCACAATCGACGATCTTCGTGCAGGGGCCGGTGTACAGAGCCGAACTTGTTTGTGTTTCTGTTCTTATTATAGAGATGTTTTCCGGTTCCGTCCAACATCTGTTTCGTCCCGATTCATAACTTTCGGTAGTAATTTTCATAAAGCGTTAAAAATTTTGTGGAAGATGCTCAAATGTGCGCCAAGCGAAAACAGAAAGAACGATGGGAGGATGTTCGATGAATTTTCAATCCTTGGTCTATTTCAAGACCGTTGCAGAGTTGCAACACTACACAAAGGCTGCCAGTACCCTTTTCATTACCCAGCCGGCTCTGTCCAAGGCGATCCACAATCTGGAGGTCGAGCTGGGTGTGACACTGTTCCAGAAGGAGGGCAGAAATGTCACGCTGACGCCCAGCGGTGCGGTCTTTTACGAGTACGTCAAGCGTGCGGTGGATGAGATCAACAATGGCATGAAAGCCGTGCAGCATCGTGCCGATGTGGAGCGGAATATCATCTTCGTCTCGGCGCTTTTTTCCAACTATACCGAGTTCCTGCCGGAGAAGATCGCACAGTTCCGCAAGATGAACCCCACCTACCGCTTCCGCATCGAGTACAAATATACCTCTATCATCGTGAACGATGTCCTGCAGGGGAACAGCGAGCTGGGCCTGTGCAGCAACCTGAGTCATGACGACCCGGCACTCTGCTCTCTGGATCGGCGTGTCATCCATAAAGAGCCGGTCGGACTTATCGTTGGCAAAAATCACCCCTTTGCGCACCGAAGCTCTGTTTCCGTCGAAGACCTGCGCGACGAGCGCTTTATCGTCTACATCCGCAGCTTCCGCGGAACGAACCAGATGCTGTATGACCTGTGCTCGCCCTATGGCTTTGAGCCGAACATCGCAATGGAGGCATACAACGACTACGGCGTCCTGAACTCGGTGGCCTCCGGCGACGGCATTGCGATCATCCCCACCACCCGATTTCTGGAACGACCCGATGTGGTCCGCATCCCGCTGGACCTCAAAGAGCCGCTCATGCGCGACCTTACACTGATCTGGCGCAAAAACGAGAAGCTTCCGCCCGCTGCCGCTGCATTCCGGGATATGCTCATTTCGACCGCACAATAATGCGTTTTATGGAAAAAGCAGAACTGCCCCGCGTCTGCCGGAAAAGATCCGGTGACGCGGGGCAGTTCTGTCTGGGTATGAAAAAAGAGGTTTCGGATGTCTTGGCTCAGAAAAGGAACATCAGCAGGCGGCCATAGCCGTAACACAGGGCCGAGAAGAGGATCACCGAGGGCAGGGCCTTTGCCACAAGGTCGGCGAAGGTCGTGTGGTAGTAGTCCGCCGCCACAAAAGCACAGACGTGGGTGGGCGAAAGCTCCATGGCCGCCCACACCGCACCCATCAGCATGGCGAGGAAGGGCAGGCCCTCGTCCGGGATGGCCGTCATGGCGATGGGCATACATAGGGCGACCACGGCCTGCGAGCCGCCGATGATGGTGCCGAAGAAGAACAGCAGGAAGAAGGAGAGAGGCAGGGAGATGGGGAACTGACGGAAGAAGTCCGGCAGCGCGCCCAGCACGCCCGTGTAAGCCAGCACACCCTTGAACAGCATCACGAGATACATATTGCCCAGAAGCACCGGCTCTGCGGAGCGGACGATGAGGTCTTTCAGGTCGCTCTTTCGGAAGTGATCGACAAAATAGTTCAGCAGGATGACGAAAGCGCCCGCAAAGGTCGCCGAGATGTTGCCGACGATGATGATGGCAAGGACCAGAATCAGAGTCCAGAGGTTGCGTACCAGCGCCATAAGCTCCCTGCCGGTGTCCACCTTTCCTTCCACCGGGGGCATCTCGCGGGGGATCTTTCGCAGATAGGTGAAATAGACCACCAGACAGGCCAGAACTACCAGCGGGATCATGGACAGGATGAAAAGGCCGACGTTCTGGCCGCTCAGCGACATGGCCAGCAGGATGACCGGGAAGGTCGGCAGGAACATCTCCGGGATGTGCCGGTAGAAGCAGGAAACGAAGGTCTTCGACTTTGCATCCAGATAGTCCTCACAGGTCTTATCCACCATGTCGGCGCAGATGGTCATGACCGCCGCAGAGGGCAGGAGGCCCATGATGGCAGGAGAGATGATGGTGTTCAGCCGCCGGTTGCGCAGGAGGTGGTCGAAGGAGTCCCGGGCGTTTTTCAGACGGCCCTTTTTCTCCATCATCAGCTGCAGGAAGATGATGACGTAAAAGCTCAGCAGAAGGTCGATGGTCTCCCATGCGATGGTCTGCCGGCCCAAGAGCAGAAAAGCCTCTGTGACCGGGATCTGGAACAGAAGGATGGCGCTGAGGATGCCCGCCGTCATGGCAAGGTAGAGCGGATACTTCAACCAGATGATCACCACAATGATGCAGAAAATCAGACCAAGCTTCGCAACTTCCACTGTTTTTCCTCCTCCCAAAGTCTGCTGTGAAGTTTCTTTGCACCACTAAGATAACATCTTGGGCAGGGGATGTCTAATCTCTTTCCAGAAGAGAACGATGAAATTTCGGAAGCCGAGAAGTTTCCGCCCGGAAAATTTGTGGAAAATGACCGGGAACTGCCCCGAAAGGGCGCAAATATACCCGATAAATGGCGTTTTAAGAGCAGAAATTTAGTCCAACGTCCAAAATTGGGGCCCGGACGCTTGACAAAGCGGAGATAGGATAGTACACTCAAAAAGAAAATTGATGCATAGCATCTGCAAGGTGAAAAAGATTCACAGAAGAACGGGCGTCTCCGAACTGAAAAACGGAAGGAGGCTTGGGGCATGACGCTGTTTTCCTACGAGATTTTCGATGCAGTTGCGCGGCAGGGCAGCTTTAACAAGGCGGCCCAGCAGCTGCACCTGACCCCCTCTGCCATCAGCCACGCCATCGCGGTGATGGAGGCAGAACTGGGCTTTACCTTATTTAACCGCGGCAAAAACGGCGTGACCATGACCAGCTACGGCGCCTCGCTCTACCCGTCCATCCGGGCGGTACTCAACAGCGACGAAGCCCTGCAGCAGAGCATCGCCCGCCTCAACGGTCTGGAAAAGGGCAAGGTGAAGCTGGGCGCGTTCAACTCGGTCTGCGCCGGTCTGCTGCCCCAGATCCTCAAGAGTTTTATGGCCAGCTTCCCTCAGATCGAGGTGGAGGTCTATCAGGGCACCTACGATGATGTGAAGGAGTGGCTGCGCACCGGTCAGGTGGATCTGGCTTTCCTGTCCGCTACCTGCCGGGAGGAGTTCAACCTGACGGAGCTGTTCCGGGAGCCGCTGCTCTGCATCGTGCCGCAGGACTGGCCCGAGCCGCCAAACGGCATCATGACCCCCGAGCTGATGAACGGCCAGAGCTTCGTCGTCCAGTGCGACGCCACCGACGCCGAGATGCGCCAGTTCCTCAAGAAATATTCCATCTCTACAGAGCGCCGCTGCCATGTCATCGATGACCAGTCCAACATTGCGATGGTGGAAGCGGGCCTTGGCATCTCCATCATGCCCCGGATGCTGCTGCGCAGCTGCACTGCGGCCGTCAAGATTTATCCCATTGAGCCGGAGGAAGACCGCGTGGTGGGTCTGGCGGTCCAGCGCCCCACGGCGATGGCCCCGGCGGTCGAACAGATGTTCCACCACATCGTGGACTTCTGCCGCCAGATGGACGCACAACCTCTTTAAGAACCGTAAGAGAACGGGCCGCAGCACTGCGGTCTGTTTTTTCATGCAGAACGGCGGAATTAACGATTGTATCCGCAGGCAAAATACGGTATACTATAGCAAACCTCAAATATAGCAGTTTGCGTTTTTATCGCAAGGCAAGAAATTTGTGCAACATTCAAACAGCATATCGCAAATATGCTATTTTGATAGGCACTATTTTTGAAAATTGCGATAAAATGGAGTTTGTCATAGCAGCAAGGGGGCAAAGAACATGAAACGACGTGATTTCTGCAAAGCGCTGGCTTGTAGTGCCGCTCTTGCGCCCGGGCTGACTCTGCCCCGGGCCGTGGCAGCCGTGAAGGGCCAGACGGTAGGCCGCGCGGTGCCGTCGGGAAAATACAGCCTGTCGTTCCGCAGCGAGCTGAGCCAGATGGACATCGAGCACGAATATTACTACAGCGACAGCTTTTTTGCGCACTCGTCCCTCCAGTATGACCATCAGCTGGCGCTGGCCACGCTGGGCATGGTGGGTGCAGCGTTCAATACATGGGCCAGCGAGGCGAAATACTGGGCCAACGGGAATGTGGGCCGCGAGAACAGCCTTGATGCGGCCTATACGAAGCTGGGCTACGGCGATGCAAAGTATCGCTACTACGACATCGACGTGGGCAAGGCCGGTGACTTTGTGGGCTGGTCCACCGCCCGCAAGACCATCACCCTGAATGGCAGGCGAACCACCATCGTGGCGCTCATCCTGCGGGGCGGCGGCTATGGCGGCGAGTGGGTGAGCAACCTGCACACCGGCGCAGGCCATGCCCACAGCGGCTTCATCATCCCGGTGAACGAGGTGTTCACCGATCTGAAGAATTATCTGGCCGCAGCCCAGAAGGCGGGCGGACTGGGCCTTGTCAAGCTCTGGATGGGCGGCTACAGCCGGGGCGCTGCGGTGGCGAATCTTCTCGCCGCCCGCCTCAACAAAGAGCTGCCCGGATTGGCGCGGGAGGACGTCTTCGTCTACACCTTTGCCACGCCGGTGGCCCTTGGCCCGCAGGACTACCCCAACCTGCAGCAGGACTACGACAACAACCATAATGCCGACGGCACCCTGAAGGAGAGCTGGGGCGAGAGCAATATCTTCAACATCGTCTCCAGCGGCGACATCGTGCCCTGCCTGATGCCCGAAGAATGGGGCTACCACCGGAACGGCAACGACCGCTTCCTCCCCTCTACCCGGAACGAAGAGGAGCTGAACGACCTCAACGAGATGGGCAGGAACGATTTCGGCCCCGTGCCGCTGGATTTCAGCTGGCTTGCCACCAACGAAGAGACTCACGAGCTTATGCTCAAGATGGAGGAATATTTCATCTCCCGGGAGAACTACCACGAGAACTACGAGGCGGCCCTGATGGACATGATCCAGTGCACCTTTATCCGTTCGGAGGAAGAGGTGACGAAGAACAAGATCCTCGACGACGGCGAGGTCATCCAGCGTCTGCGCACCCTCACCCACCTGAAGAACATGGACTACTGGAAGATCTCCCACGCCGTCTGGGCGGCGTCCACCATGAGTCGTGCCGTCCTCAAGCGGGTCGATACGGGCAGCATCCCCATCCGTGCCCAGCAGATCGTGGTGCCGGTGCTGGCCGTGGGCCTCTGCTATGGCCTTGAGAGCGAGGCGGTGAGCCTCATTGCAAAGTACATCCTGATGTTCGTGTCTATGCGGAGCGCCCCCGACAATGCGATCCGTGCGGCGTTCTGCCACCACTTCGAGAACTACACCGCCCTGATGGAGTATTACGCCCCCTCGGAGCACTGCATGGAAGCCACGACCCGCACCTGAGGCCCCGGCGGAAGGACGAGAGCAAAACAGAAAAACGGACAGCGACTTTGGATCGCTGTCCGTTTTTTGTTATGCCGAAGCTTCTTCGGCGTCGGTCATGATGAACCAGAACACGGTGCCCCTGCCCACCGTGGAGTGGACGCCGAAGCGGAAGCCGTGCTGCTGGAAGATGGCTTTCGTGATGGAGAGGCCGAGGCCGGTGCCCTGCTTGCCCGCGTCGGAGCGGGAGCGGTAATACCGGTCGAAGATATAGGGGAGGTCTTCCGCCGAGATGCCGGGGCCGTGATCCTCTACCTCGACGCGCACCCCCTCGGGGCAGCGCAGCGCCCGCAGCACGAAGATGCCGTCCTCGCCGATGTGGTGCATGGCGTTGCCCAGCAGGTTGTGCAGTGCCCGCTGCATCATGTCGGGGTCGGCGCAGACGGGCAGCTCCTCGTCGGGCAGCTCCAGCTTGAGCTGCCAGCCGTTCTGGACACAGACGGCGTCGTACCGCTCGCTGACCTCGTCACAGAGCTGGCCCATGTCGAAATGGACCTTCTCGCACTTGAGCGCGCCGCTGGTCACCTTGCTCAGCTCCATGACGCTGGACACAAGGGCCGTCAGGCGGTCGGTCTCGTCCACGATGATATTCATCTGCTCGTCGCGGTGCTTCTTGTCGTCGCCGGTCAGGTCGCGCACCGTCTCGGCGTAGCCCTTGATGAGGGTCAGCGGGGTGCGCAGGTCGTGGGAGACGTTGGCCAGCAGGTCCCGCTGCATCTGGGCCGCCCGCTGCACCTCCTCTGCCATATGGTTGAAGTCCTGTGCCAGATCGCCCAGCTCGTCGCTGCGGCGGCTCTCCACCTGCACGGCGTAGTTGCCCTTGGCCATCTGGCGGGCGGCGCGGGACAGCTGCCGCAGGGGCTTTGTGAACCACTCACTGAACAGCCACGCCGCCGACATGGCAAAGACAAAGATCAGTGCCGCCGCCAGCGGCAGCAGGGTTCTCAGCACGTTGCTGGCCTCGGCCACATGCACCAGACTGGTGGTCACCAGCACGGTGTAGCTGCCGTCGGCTGTGGTGCGGCCCACCAGAAGCTGGGCCGAGCCGGACAGGCGGGGCGGGTTGAGCGTCTGCTTGAAGCCGCCCGGCGAGGTGCGGCACTTCTTGCGCATGGCAATGGCGGTGTTCACCACCTCATTGCTGGATGCGTCCGAAAGATACGTCTCATGTAAGTTGCAGTAAGACTGGTTCTCGATCTTGTAGATCTGCCGCAGGGTGGAGTCGGAAATGTCCACACAGAAGCTGCTCAGCGCCCCTTTGGAATACAGGTCCATGGCCAGCTTGTCAAAAAAGCCGGTGTTGACATACAGCCGTCCGAAGGACCAGGAAGAAAGAGTGGTGCCCTCGGCCAGGGCGTCGTCCAGCTGGGACACCACGTTTTCGGCCTGGGTGGTCAGCTGCCGCTCGATGTGCCGGGTATACAGCGGTTCCAGCAGCTGGGTGGACAGGATCCAGAACAGCACCAGCAGAAACAGGCAGATGAAGCACAAAAAGAACATCAGCTGCCCGCGGATGCCAAGCCCGCGCCGGGCATTGTTTGTTCGCCGCATGAACTGCACAGCCTCCGTTTACCGCACTGCGTCGGGGTCGAACTTGTAGCCGATGCCCCACACGGTGGCAATGTAGCTGCGGCACTTGCCCAGATGGCCGCGCAGCATCTTGACGTGGGTGTCCACGGTGCGGTCCTCGCCGAAGTAGTCGTAGT
>OOCQ01001280.1_pt1 | contig 16084 bp, 12 predicted proteins | sample 1671121 | NCBI WGS metagenome assembly OOCQ01 (sample SAMN06348124, study PRJEB24527) | human gut metagenome | biome: human gut; feature: ankylosing spondylitis patient; material: feces | host: Homo sapiens | place: China | collected 2015-10 | reverse complement strand
GAGGGATGGTGTTGCGGATGATGGAAATAATCACGTTAGAGAATGCCGTGATGATGGTTACGGCAAGTCCCATCACAATGGCTGGCTTCAACTGTGAAGTAACAGCCAAGGCACTACAGATACCAAGCACCTGCACCATGATAGGGTTGTCCAGGTTGAGTGGCTTAGAGAATGCCTCTTTATTTTGTTTACTAAATAATGCCATATTATTTACTTTGAATTTTGAATTTTGAACATTGAACTTTATGATATGTATATATCTCTCTAAACTTCATCTAAGCTCGAAAGCTAATCATAAAGTTCAAATTTCAATGTTCAACGTTCAATGTTATTTAATGAATTTAGCAAGTCCTTCCTTGAGCATCTGGTCTACACCGTTGCTGGTCAATGTAGCGCCCGTTACGGCATCCACATTGTTAGGGTCGCTGGCAGGAGCGTCTTTCTTCACGCCCAGCTGGATGCCCTCTACGCCATCCTTGTGTATCTTTTTGCCCTGGAACTTCTGCTGCCACTTCAAGTTGTCCTTGATCTCGGCTCCCAGTCCGGCAGTCTCGCCCTCGTGGTTGAAGTATACGCCATATACGGTGTTGTTGTCGGCATCCACGGCGATGAAACCAGAGATGCCACCCCAAAGACCCATACCCTTGACGGAGTAGACGGTCTTCTTCTCGCCGTTGATCTCGCACTCGTAGTACTTCATGCCGTCCTTCTCTCTCTCGCGCTGTACCACCTCTTTATATTTGGCTGCCGCAGTCGCGTTGTCAAGGTCGCGCAGGTTGAGTGAGTTCAAGATCTGCTTCTGAGTGTCGAGTGCCACGTTAGCCTCCTGTGTAGACTTCAATGAAGAAGAGACGAAAGCCAGAAGGAACGCTACGATGACCACGATGATCACCGAATAGATAATAGTATAGCTATTTGAATTTGTCTTCATACCTACATTCCTCCCCTTTTTATTTAATAGCACGTTTAGCACGGCTTGAGATGTTGCCCTGTACCACGCAGTAGTCGATGAGCGGAGCAAACATGTTGCCGAAGAAGATAGCGAGCATCATACCCTCTGGATAACCTGGGTTCATCACACGTACGATGACGGCGATGGCGCCAATGAAGAATCCATAGAAGTACTTACCCTTCTCGGTGCGGGCAGATGTCACTGGGTCGGTGGCCATGAATACGGCACCGAAGCAGAAACCACCCAGGATGATGTGCTCATACCAAGCGATAGGAGTCATGCCCAGAGCCTGGAAGATGAGAGCCATCACGATGCCACCGGCAAATACTGAGCCCATGGTCTTCCATGATGCGATGCCAGTCCAGAGCAGGATAACGGCACCAATGGCGATGGCGATGACTGATGTCTCACCGATGGAACCAGGAATCAGACCTGTCACCATATCGCAGATGCTAGCAGAAGGCATACCGCCCTGAGCCAACTGTCCGAGAGGTGTGGCAGCTGTGAATCCGTCAGGCAGTGTGTTGCCCAAGCCGAAGATGCTCTCCTTGGCAATCCAAACCTTGTCGCCACTCATGGCGAGAGGGTAAGAGAAGAAGAGGAACATACGGGCACCTACAGCCACATTGAAGATGTTCATACCCGTACCACCGAAGATCTCCTTGCAGAAGATGACAGCGAATGCGCACGCCAGGGCGAGCATCCACAGCGGTGTAGAGATAGGGATAATCAGCGGGATGATGATACCTGATACCAAGTAACCCTCCTGAATCTCCTCGTGCTTCCACTGAGCCCAGGCAAACTCGATGCCGAGACCCACGATGTAGCTAACCAACAACTTAGGGAGGACAGCCAAGAATCCGAAGCCGAAGACCTCGATGAAGCTAGCGGCATCCAATGTGCCCGCAGCCTTGAAATTCTGGTATCCCACATTATACATACCAAAGAGCAATGCAGGTATCAGGGCGATGACCACAAAGCTCATGATGCGCTTCGAGTCGATGGCGTCGTGGATGTTGGCTCCGCTCTTCGCTGTGGTGTTAGGCACATACAGGAAGCTCTCGAAACCATCAAAGACGCTCTCGAAGGCGTGCAGCTTACCTCCCTCTTGGAAGTTAGGCTTTATCTTGTTGAGATAATTTCTTAATGCACTCATTTCTTTATTTTAATTATGCGTTCTCTTACTAGAGATTATGCGTTCTCTTTCTTGAGGATGTTCAATCCCTCACGTACAATCTTCTGCAATTCGAGCTTGGAGCTATCCACGAACTCAGCTACCGCAAAGTCCTCTGGGCTAACCTCATAGATGCCGAGTTGCTCCTGCTTGTCGATGTCGCCAGCGATGATGGCCTTGATGAGATATTCGCCATAGATGTCCATTGGCAATACCTTGTCATACTCGCCGCTCATGATCATGTGGCGCTCACCACCCTTGATGCGGGCATCGAGATTGTACTCCTTCTTCTTGCCCATGAGCCAAGAGAGATAAGAGCGAGAGGTAGAGAAATCGTTGGTGCGTGGCATGATCCAGCCCAAGATCTCGTCATTGTCGTCACCCTCTGGGATGGCTGTGATCTCTGAGGTATGACCACCGAGGTAAGCCTCCTGTGAGGTCTTCTTACCTGTGAGCGGATTGCCCTCGATGAGGCGCACGTGCTCGGTCTGCTTCAGCTGCTCGCCCACGATGGCGCTCAGCGGTGTGCCTACCAATACGTCGGCATAGCCAGGGGTCTTGATCTCGCTACCAGCTACGGCAATCACCTTGTGCAGGTTCACCTTGCCAGTCAAGAACAGACGACCGAAGAAGATAACTACTGATGGATCCACGGTCCATACCACCTCACCCTTGTTAACAGGGTCGATGTTGTTGACCTGAACGCCCACATTACCAGCTGGGCAAGGACCATCAAAAACATTCAACTCTACATTCTTGGCATTGCTCAAAGCAGCACTCTGCTGGTCAACACCCACGCCAAGATAAGTTTTCGCAATTTTGCTCAGGGCTGTGAGACCTGCCTGGAAAGCCTCCTCATTGCCTGCCAACTCTACCTCGAAATCACCTGCAAGCGGCATGTCGCGGAGTGCAGAAACAAAAATCGCCTTAGGCGTGGTGTCAGGAGTGGTGGACACTGCATAAGGCAACTGGTTGATGTACCCGAACAGTCCAGCCTCGAGCAAAGCCTGCTTTACTGCTGCACCATCCATAGTTTCTACATTCTTCTTGCCGAAATCGGTAGAAGTCTGCACTGCGTCGGCCTTCACCTTTACGCAGAGCACCTTGCGACGCTCACCTCTCTCAATGGCAGTAACGGTACCGCTCACTGGTGAGGCAAACTTCACATCTGGGCAAGCCTTGTTGGCGAACAAGGCGTCTCCGGCATTGACATGGTCACCCTCGCGTACCACTACCTTAGGTGTAACGCCCACGAAAGCCTCAGGCACGAGCGCGTACTCGTCGGTCTGAGCCACCTTCAGCGTAACATCCTTGGAAGCCTTACCCGCTAGGTTAATGTCCAAGCCTTTACGTAACTTAATTACATTTGCCATAACTACATATTAATATTTAAAAACTGATTTAATATTCCTATTTATTTTCTTACTATAATATTCCTATTTTACTGAATTTTCCAAAACTTGCTGCAAAAATAGTAAAAAAAAGTAAGATAAGAAAGAAAAATTGGCGTTTTATTCGAGTTTTTGACAAAAATGAAGTAATTTTGTGGCAAAATTTAATGTTTATGCAATACCCAAACCGAAATTTGATACATGCAGATAGCAAAAAAGTATCATTATCGGGCGCTGGATAACGCATCATTTGAACAACAAAACAAGCATACATTTGAAACAGATTAAACATATTATTAATGGTATTATATGGTCGGTAGTGGCCATCTATTTCTTGCTCGTAGTACTGTTGCACGTGCCACCAGTACAAGCCCTCATTGGCTCTCAGGTGGCGGATGCGCTCCAGAAGAAATTTGGTACGGAGGTGAACGTGGGCAGGGTGAACCTGGGATTCTTCAACCGCATCATCATCGACGATGTGAAGATGCTCGACCAGCGTGGCGACAGCATGATCTATGCCTCGCGCCTATCTGCCAAGCTCGACTTCCTGCCCCTCAAGGATGGCAAGATAGTAGTCAACTCGGCGCAGCTCTTCGGTCTGCGAGCCAACCTCTACAAGCAGACGGCGCAGAGCAAGCCCAACTTCCAGTTTGTGCTCGACTCCTTGGCCAGCAAGGACACCACCAAGCATACACCCCTGGACCTGCGCATAGGCAGTCTCATCATTCGCCATGGTGCCATCGCCTACAATCAGCGTGATGTGGCATCCGTAGCGGGTGTGTTCTCGCCTAAGCATATCGGGGTGACAGGGCTCTCCGCCCACTTCATTCTCGACCATCTCACTGATGATAATATCTCCTTAGCCATCAAGAAGATAGCGCTCAAGGATAAATCAGGACTTGAAGTAAAGAACTTCCGCCTGAAGCTCATTGCCGACAAGCACCAAGCCACGCTCCGCGACTTCCTCTTGGAGTTGCCTCACAGCCAGTTGGAGCTCTCTCCCATCCATGCCTCTTATCGTGTGGAGAATGGCAAGTTGGTAGCCTCCAGTTTGCAGTATGAGGGTGGCATCAAGCCTTCCAGAATCACCTTGACGGATGTGGCTTGCTTCGTACCAGCCCTCCGAAAATTTGAGGATGAACTCTTGGTGGACTGCCAATTCTCGGGCACTTCCACCTCTGCCCGCATCCCCGAGTTCCACTTCAAGACCCGTAGTGGCAGCGTGGTGCTCGATGCCAAGGGCAAGTTAGCCGACTGGGACCGCACCCTGCGCTGGCAAACCGACATCAAGACACTCAAGCTCTCTGCCGACGGCATCAAGCAGGTGGCAGCCAATCTGGGCAAGCGCATCAATATCCCGCAGGGGGTGTTGCGCCTGGGCAATATATATTATATAGGTGAAGCTGGAGGCGCAGGCAAGAAGCTTGGCACCAAAGGCTACCTGCGCACGGACGCTGGCGAGGTGAACCTGAAGGCTGAGAAAAATGGCGAGCAACTGGCTGCCCATATCGACACCAAGGGCATCAACCTGGGCAGAGTCTTGGACAACAAGAAGTTTGGCATCCTTGCTGCCACCCTCGATGCCCATGGCACCACCAAGCATCTGGCAGTCCGAGGCAGCATACCACGTTTTGACTTCAACAACTACAGCTACCGCAACATCCGGTTGGACGGCAGCTATAACAACGGACTGATAGACGGACTTGCCTCCATCGCCGACCCTAACATCAATCTGCAAGTAAAGGGCAACTACAGCATTCCGAGCAAGCAATATGCCGTGAATGCCGATATCCGCCACCTACAGCCTAGCATCCTGGGCGTGAAGATGGCAGACAAGACCTATAGTCTCGATGATATCCAGATAGAAGCCAAGAACCAAGGCAAGGACAGCTACCTGGACCTCATGGCTCCATTTGCCGAGATCCATGTGAGCGGACAATACGACTACGCCACCCTGGTGCAGAGCGGTACCAACCTCATAGCCAGCAAGATGCCTACCATTCCAGGTATCGGCAAGGTGTCGGCTTCTGCCAAGAACAACTTCAGCATTCAGGCTCACGTGTCATCTACCGAGATATTGCGCCGCATGTTGGGCATTCCGCTCACCCTCAGCGAGCCTATCACCCTGGCAGGCACGCTCTCCGACATCCATCGCAGCGTCAACTTGCAGGCCAACATACCGGGCTTCGAATACTCGGGTGCCGCATTCCATGGTGGCAAACTCGACATGCATACCATCGGCGATACCCTCAAGGTGAAGGCTGGCATCAGCCAGGGCATACCGGGCAGCGTGGGGCCTACCTATCAGTTGGATGCGGCGGCAGCAGACAATACGCTCTCCACCCTGCTCCATTACGACAACCATTCGGCTAAGTTGCCAGTGAAGGGGCTCCTGGATGCCCACGCCCAGTTCTTCAAGAACGAGCACAATGAATCCACTGCCCATGTCACCATCCATCCATCTAGGCTCACGCTGGGCGACACGCCATGGGAGGTTCATCCGAGCGACATCGTATATAGCAAGAACCACTTGATGATAGACCATTTTGCCGTGAGCCACAAGGACCAGCACGTCATCGTGAGCGGACTTGCCACCCCCAACAAGGAGGATAGTATCATCGCCGACTTGAAGGATGTGGACGTGGCATATATCCTGAACCTCGTCAACTTCCACTCGGTCGACTTCACCGGAAGAGCATCGGGCAAGGCAGTAGTGAAGAGCATCTTCCATCAGCCAGATGCCTACGCCAACCTCGACATCAAGGACTTCACCTTCGAGAATGGTCCGCTCGGTGTGCTCCATGCTGCCGTGGCATTCAACAAGGAAGAGGAGCAAATCGACATCCATGCCACTGCCGATGACGGTCCTGAGCATCAGACGCTGATCAATGGCTACGTATCGCCCAAGCGCAACTACATAGACTTGGGCATCGAGGCGCAAGGCACCAGCATGAAGTTTATGGAGAATTTCTGTGGCAGTTTTATGAACAGTATCGACGCTTGGGCTGACGGTAAGCTCAACTTGGTGGGCGACCTGAGAAACATCAACTTGGTGGGCGACATCGTGGCGCATGGCAAGATGCACATGAAGCAGCTCAACACCGACTATACATTTGAGAATCTGAGAGCCCACGCCATTCCAGATGACATCCAGCTACAGAATGATACGCTCTATGACCGCAACAGAAACATAGCCGTGGTGAGCGGTGGCATCCACCACAAGCACCTCACCAAACTGAGCTATGACCTAGACCTGAAGGCGCGCAACTTCCTGGGCTATGACACCCATGAGTTTGGCGACAACACCTTCTATGGTACCATCTATGCCACGGGCAAGGTGGGCATCCACGGCAAGAGCGGCGAAACCATCATCGACATCGACGCTGAGCCAGAGCCTGGCAGCATCTTCGTATATAATGCGGCTAGCCCAGACGCCATCAGCGACAAGGATTTTATCCACTGGCATGAAATCGTACCGCAGTTGGCAGATAGCATCAGCAAGCAGATGGCATTCACTCCGGTGGAAGATGAGATAGACTTCTCTTCGGACATGCGTATCAACTTCCTGATCAACACCAACCAAAACCTCACCGTGAAACTCATCATGGACGAGCAGAGCGGCGACTACATCACGCTCAATGGCGACGGTGTGATAAGGGCAAACTGGTTTAACAAGGGTTCGTTCGATATGTTTGGCAACTATGTGGTGGACCATGGCTTGTACAAGCTCACCATCCAGAATGTGATCAAGAAGGACTTCGAGTTTATGCCAGGCGGCACCATCGCCTTCGGTGGCAACCCCTATAGCGCTCCGCTCAATCTGCAAGCCAAATATACCGTGAATGGAGTGCCACTGAGCGACTTGAGTATCGGTAAGTCATTCAGCAGCAACAATATCCGAGTAGACTGCTTGATGGACATCACGGGTACTCCACGAGCACCAAAGGTAGACTTCTCCATGGATATGCCAACGGTGAATAGCGATGCCAAGCAGATGATCTACTCGGTCATCAACTCGCAGGAAGAGATGAACCAGCAGGTGCTCTATCTCTTGGGCATCGGACGATTCTATGCCCAGAGCAACAACAACCAGATGAGCGAGAATGCCAATCAGCAGAGCCAGACTTCGCTAGCCATGCAGAGTCTTCTGAGCGGTACTATCTCTCAGCAAATCAACACCGTGCTTTCGAGCCTGGTAAACAGCAACAACTGGAACTTCGGAGCCAATATCTCTACGGGTGATGAGGGTTTCAACAATGCTGAGTATGAGGGTATTCTGAGCGGTAAGCTGCTCAATAACCGTCTGCTTTTCAATGGTCAGTTTGGCTATCGAGACAATGCCAACGCCACCCAGAGCTTCATCGGCGATTTCGACCTTCGCTATCTCATCTATCCGAATGGCAATCTCGCCATCCGCATGTACAATCAGACCAACGACCGCTACTTTACGCGCAACAGTCTGAACACCCAGGGCTTGGGTCTCATCATGAAGAAAGACTTCAATGGTTGGCGCGACCTCTTCGGCATCAAAAAGAAAAAGAAGAAAACTGCCGAAAGTCCGGCAAAAGGAAAATAGCAAGAAATGCTGGGAGGGCAGGTAACAAACCAGTCTCCCAGCATTTCTTGCTTGTATTTTTTTTTCTATCGCTTCAGGGCGATATTATAATTATAGTATTTTGTATTGCCCGTGATATCCTCCAATACCTGAATGAAAGGAGGGAACTTCACGCTCTCATGCTGTGCGATACCCTTGGTTTCGAGTATCATGAGGTCGCTCACTGGCTCCAAGAAAGAATCCAGCTCAAAATACTGACCCTTCCAGATGAAACTCTTGCGATGCTTGTGGATGCGCTGGCGATATGGATCAGCCTGCTGCAACATGCTCTCATAGAGATTGGCATTGATCTGACGCTCAGTCTCTATCTGCTCCTTGTCCGAGATGCGCTTCTTGGTGGTATGCACATACACATACTTGCCATCAAAACCACGACGGCGCAAGCGAATCTCGCTGCCTGGGTCGCCAGTAAGATAAGTCTGCACGATGTCGCTATCAATGGCATTTGGCACTTCTCCCGTCAGCTTCACGATATACTTTCTCTCCTCCTCTATTGGCTGAGGAATGCCGAGCACATTGCTTATCTCCTTGAGCACACGGTTCAGCTTGTTGTCGAAATCCTCATGGTTGTTGATCACTCTCAAGTGAGGGTGTCCCTTCCATGCTGATACAATCTTCTTGTCCAGCTCACGAGCTATCTGAAGTCCATGTTCATCAGCCTTCTCCAATCGCTGCGCATTATTGGCAGTGGTATAGAACTGCTCTGCGCCATCGGCAGCCGAAACCAAATGGAGCACTGCGTCATAGCGCTCGCGTAGCTGAGTGTTGGTATAACCCTGCTCCGAGATGATGCGATTCCAAAACTCAGGGGTGAGATAGGTGGAGATGTCCATCGTTCCACGGTCGCAAACGATGAGCACTGGCTGGTCCATTGTCTCTGCCATGCGCAGGAAACTATCCTCCAGCCCCACCTGAGTCATAAAGGTAGCCTTCTCTCCCTCAAAGAAGAAATCCTTGTTGGAGGTCAGGTAGTTCATGCCAGCCTGGGTAAACATGGTAGGCACCTCTGGTATGGTAAACACCTTATAGCCGAGGCTCGAGAAATGCTCTATCACCTTGACCATGGCGGTAGTCTTACCTGCGCAAGGTCCGCCAGTGAGTACAATCTTCTTGATATTATTCATCTATGTTTCTGTTTTTTTATTTTTGGCTGCAAAGTTACAAATATTTATCCAAAATCCCTTCTTTTTTCATCATATTTCTACCATAAATATGCTATATAATATATAAGATGTGTAAAAATAGCGTCCATTATTTTGTTTTCTGCCCTTTTTGATGTAACTTTGCAAAGAATTAATTGTAAAAATAAGAAGAGATTAGAATCAAAACGAAAATAATAAAACAATAGATACAAATGGAAAAAGTAAAGACTTTGATTATAGGTAGCGGTCCTGCGGGATATACTGCTGCCATCTATGCAGGCAGAGCCGACCTCAAGCCTGTGCTCTATTCGGGTATGCAACCAGGCGGACAGCTCACTATCACCACGGAGGTAGAAAACTTCCCTGGTTATCCTAATGGCGTGGACGGTACCCAGATGATGATGGACATGAAGGAGCAGGCAGCTCGCTTTGGCGCAGACATCCGTGATGGAAGCATCGAGAAGGCAGACTTCAGCTCTCGCCCATTCCATCTCACCGATGAGCGTGGCAATGAGATAGAGGCAGAGACTGTGATTATCGCCACAGGTGCATCAGCTAAGTATCTCGGACTGGCTGATGAGGAGAAGTATCGTGGACAGGGCGTATCAGCTTGTGCTACCTGCGATGGTTTCTTCTATCGCAAGCGTACGGTAGCCGTAGTGGGCGGTGGCGATACAGCCTGCGAGGAAGCGCTCTATCTCTCTGGCCTTGCCAAGAAGGTGTATATGATAGTGCGCAAGCCTTATCTCCGTGCGGCTGAAATCATGCAACAGCGTGTGAAGGAGAGAGAAAACATCGAGATTCTCTTTGAGACCAACACCGTGGGTCTCTTCGGTGAGAATGGTGTGGAGGGAGCTCATCTCGTTCGCCACAAGGGCGAGCCTAATGAGGAGCCATTCGATATTGCCATCGATGGATTCTTCCTTGCCATTGGCCATAAGCCTAACACTGACCTCTTCCAGGGGCAGATAGATCTCGATGAGCAGGGCTTCATCAAGGTGGTACCTGGCACAGCCAGCACCAATATCCCTGGTGTCTTTGCCGCTGGTGATGTAGCTGACCCAGTTTATCGCCAAGGTGTGGTGGCAGCAGGTTCTGGTGCCAAGGCAGCCATCGAGGCGGATAGATTCTTGAATCAATAAGATATATAGTTCTAGGACCAATGATTAATTAAGTTAAAAAAATAAGGCATAATTTTGTCACGTTGGAAAAAAGTATTACTTTTGCATCTGACTAAAGACAAAGGAAGATTGGCAGAGTGACCGAATGCGCTGGACTCGAAATCCGGTATACCCTCTTCTGGGTATCGGGGGTTTGAATCCCTCATCTTCCGCTTTTTAATGCAAATATCCCTTAATATGAAGAAATTAATTATCCCTATAATGTTGCTCCTCCCTATGATGGCACAGGCACAGACCGTGCTCACTGAGGAACAACAGCTAGAACAAGCTCAGAAACAACTGGAGGCTGCCAAGAAAGCCCTCGAAATAGCTAAGCTCAAAGCTGAAGCTGCCCGTCTCAAGGCTCAAACCGACAGCATCAACAAGGCTTCGGAAGAAGCAGAAAAGCAGGCGAAGGCTTTGGAAGATGCTCCAAAGTCTCAGGCAAATTCTGCTAAGACAGAAGTTCCTGCTCCAGCAGTAGCCAAGGAACCAACTACCAAGACTGGCTGGGTGGTACCAACAGCAGTGGCAGCCAAGAAGGAGGAACCTAAGAAGACTACTCTGTTCAATGGCGTGGTGCTGAAGGAAGACCCTAAGTATCTGGAAGGTGCCGTCACCCTCAATGCCAAGGGCAAGGTGGAATTTACCACTGAGACGGATGCCAATGGCAAGACAGCTGACCAGATTTATAATATCGTATATCAGTATATGAGTGAGTTGACACAGGGTGAAAATAATATCGCCAGCCGTGTGGCCTTGGTCAACAAGGATGAGCATGTCATAGCCAATACCATGGACGAATGGCTCGTGTTCAGCGCTTCTTTCATTTCGTTGGATCGCTCAGAGTTCCGCTATAACTTGGTGGCAAATATCACCGACAATCATCTCAAGCTTACGCTGGGTCGCATCGTCTACAATTACGAGGAAGGCAGAAGCACGGGTTTCAAGGAAACTGCCGAAAACGTGATTACTGATAAGTATGCGCTCACCAAGAAGAAGAACGACTTGGCTAAGATATATGGCAAGTTCCGCCGTCTCACCATTGATAGAAAAGACCAGATATTTAGTGACTTGACTAAGCTGGTTAAAGAATAGATTTTTATTTATAGATTTAATAATAATAGGTATTCATAGTTTATGGATGATATAAAACAAGGCTCAGAACAAGAGGCTCAGCAGACAGAAGTTCAGCCACAGCAGAGTTATGCAGTAAGACCGCAGCGTCACCATCATCGCCGCTTGGAATATAGCGACCGCAGCAATATGCTGGGTGTGCGCAATGCGCTCAACATCGCTTTCATGCTCTTCGCCATCGTGGGTGTAGTGCTCTTTTATCAGATGGAAGACCGCATGGTGGCATACATCCTGCTCATCATTGGCGTAGTGCTCAAAATAGCAGAAGTTTGCATCAGAATGTTTAAGAAATAACGTAATTAATGAAGAAAAGATTATTCTCGATTTTCATGGTTTGTGCTGCAATCTCACCGGTTGCGGCACAAACTGATTTTAACTATAATGAAGACCAGCAGTTCCGTCCACAGACCAATCGTAAGGTAAATACCGACTCCCTAGGCTCCGACAAAGAGATACCTAAGGGCATGAAAGTATGGACCATAGATGAGAGATTTGGCGATACTACCCCTGCCGTGGTGGATACCCTGCAACACATGTATATGAACACCACCTTCACTGAGGGATTGCGTGGTGAATACAACACTTTGGGCAATATGGGAACGCCTCGTATCAACCGTATCTTCATCGACCAAATGGCTCCATCGGATGACTTCATCTTCACGCTGCCATACGATTATATGGTTACTCCAGTGAGCGATTTCCATTTCACCAACACCTACTCTCCTATCACCAATGTCACCCTGAATAGTTGCGGTAACCGAACCAATGGCGAGGACGACTTCAAGGCGATGTTTGCCGTGAATGCCAACAAGCAGTTGGGTGGTGGTTTCCGATTCGACTATCGTTATGGCAGAGGTTACTACAATGCGCAGGGCACCTCTCACTTCAAGTATACGATGTGGTTGTCTTATCTGGGCGATCGCTATCAGGCTCACTTCCTCTTCAGTACACTGCATCAGAAGGTTACGGAGAATGGCGGTATCACCAACGATGATTACATCAAGCATCCGGAAATCTTCACAGAGAGCTTTGGAACGAATGAGATTCCTACCGTGCTGGAGCAAAACTGGAATCGTAATGACAACCAGCACATCTTCTTCAGCCATCGCTACAACATCGGTTTCAATCGCAAGGTGAAGATGACCGAGGAGGAAATCAAGGCTAAGAAATTTGCCATGGCTTCCGCCAAGGAGAATGCTGCCGAAGATGCCAAGGACGAGGCTCGAAAGAAAGCGCAACAGGAAGGCAAGGAGTTTGATGAGAAGGCATTTGACAAACAGCAGGCTGCTAAGTTCTCCGGACGCCCTGACAATGCCAAGATTGCAGGCGATGAACCAGCCAAGGATGTGGCAGCCGTCAAGGACATCAAGAGCGACAGTACTCGTATCTCCGTGAGCGGAAAGGCAGCTGCCGATAGCATCCTTGCCATCGAGAAGAAAAAACAGGAAGACTCTCTCTGGTATAAGAATGAGTATGTGCCAGTGACTAGCTTCATCCATACCCTCAAGTTTGACAACTATAGCCGCATCTATCAGGCATATCAAACGCCTGCCGATTATTATCTGTATGAGTATTATGACGCAGGCAAGCTGACTGGTGATTCCATCTATGATAAGACCAAGCACTGGCATCTGAAGAATACTTTCGCCATCAGCATGTTGGAAGGTTTCAGCAAGTGGGCTAAGGCTGGCTTGAAGGCATTTGCTAGCTACGAGCTTCGCCATTTTGCCTTGCCTAACAAGGAGGGTGGCACGGCTACCTTCAATGAGCATACCCTCACAGTGGGTGGCGAATTGAGCAAGCAGCAGGGCAAGACGCTCCACTATGATGTGGTGGCTGAAGTTGGCGTAGCAGGCGCTGACGTTGGAACCCTGGCTGTGGATGGAAGCGTGGATGTCAATATCCCATTCCTCGGTGACACACTGCAAGTTAGGGGTGACGCCTTCTTCCATCGTGAGAATCCATCCTTCTATTATAGTACTTATCATGCGCGCCATGCTTGGTGGGAGCAGGATGTAGACAAGACCATCCATACTCGCATCATGGGTACATTGAGTTATCCTAAGACTCAGACCACCCTGCGCGTGGCAGTGGATGAGATCAAGAACTACACTTACTTTGCGCAGAGCTATCAAGTAACAGAGAATTTCATGCGCACGGGTGTCACTGTGAAGCCAATGCAGAATACGGGCTCCATCAACCTGCTCACAGCCCAGTTGGAGCAAAACTTCAAGTTTAGCATCTTCCATTGGGAGAATGTGATTACTTACCAGCACTCTAGCAGCAGTGATATTCCGGTGCCAGACTTGAATGTCTACTCTAATCTCTACATGAAGTTTAAGTTGGCAAAGGTACTGAACATTGACTTGGGTGCCGACTGTCGCTACTTCACTAGCTATGAGGCGCCTGACTATTCACCATATCTCGGTGTATTTGCTGTTCAGGACAATGGCGACAAGAATGTGGAGGTGGGCAACTACCCTATCGTCAATGTATATGCCAATGTGCATATCAAGCATACTCGCTTCTTCGTAATGATGAGTCATGTGAATAGCGGTTCGGGCAGCAAGAACTACTTCCTTACTCCTCACTATCCACTCAATGAGAGCGTGTTTAGATTCGGAGTAAGCTGGAACTTCTTCAACTAGGATTTTCTACGAAAGTCTATCTCGGATAGGCATAAGAATATAAATAAGCAGAATATGGTAAAGACAAATTCGATAAAAGCATGGTTCTTGGCTGCTCGCCCCAAGACATTGACGGCAGCAGCAGTACCTGTGCTGATAGGCATCGGACTGGCCATCAAGGATACGCAGGCGCACATCTCCTGGCTGCCAGCCTTGCTCTGTCTGCTCTTTGCATGGGTGATGCAGATAGACAGCAACTTGGTCAATGACTATTTTGACTTCAAGAAAGGCAATGACGATGAGACTCGACTTGGACCCAAGCGAGCTTGCGCTGAGGGCTGGATTACGCTGGGTGCCATGCAGAAAGGCATTCTCCTCACTACCCTCTTGGGCTGCATCATCGGATTGCCATTGATTCTGTTTGGTGGATGGGAGATGATCATCGTGGGCATCTGCTGCGTCATCTTCTGCTTCCTCTATACCACCACGCTCAGCTACCAGGGATTGGGTGATATCTTGGTACTTGCATTCTTTGGCATCGTGCCTGTGTGCTGCACTTATTACCTGGTGATGCCAGAGGGGCTGCAGGGTGTTACGGGCGAAGTTCTGGTGGCATCTTTCCTCTGCGGAATGGTGGTAGACTGTCTGCTCATCGTCAATAACTATAGAGACTATGACAATGACTTGAAGGCAGGAAAGAATACGCTCGTCATCCATATCGGAAAGCGCTACACGGAGCTGCTCTATTGCGCCCTGGGCAATGTGGCGATACTATCAGTGATTGTCATGACCATCGCTGATACGCTGATGGGCACCAACAACAGCATCCTTCTGCCATTTGCCGGCATCTACATCGCGCTCCACAATCTTACCTATATCAAGATGAAGCGCATAGGTGAAGGCAGCCAATTGAATCAAGTTCTGGGAATGACAGCCCGAAATATCTTCATTTTCGGTATCGTCACGTTCCTGGCATCGGTGAGCGGAGTGCTCTTCTAAGAAGTGCATTTTCTGGATATAGGATGACTCTTCCTGAGAGCCCTATATATAATAAGGTAAAAATATAATAAGGTGTAAACCTAAAAATAATTGGAGGGACAACTATGAAACAGCAGGTAAGTCTAGACTTGATGGAGTTTGTGGAGACACAGATTCTGCCTCGTTACAATGCTTTTGGCGAAAGCCATGGTCTGAGACATGTGAGTAGAGTGATCAAGAACTCGCTCCAGTTAGCCAAGGTTACGGGTGCGAATATAGACATGGTCTATGTGATAGCAGCCTATCATGACCTGGGCATGAGTGGTCCTCGAGCCATCCATCACATCACCAGTGGCAAGATACTCGTGGCTGATGCCCGACTCAAACGATGGTTTAACCCGGAGCAAATCAAGATTATGAAGGAGGCTGTGGAGGATCATCGTGCCTCCTCCAGCCGACAGCCCCGCAGCATCTATGGCAAGATTGTGGCAGAGGCAGATCGCGACATAGACCCTCACGAGATATTCCTGCGTGCCATCCAATATGGCAAGGAAAACAATCCGGAGAAAAACAAGGAGGAGCAATGGGAAAGATTTGCCGAGCACATGGAGGAAAAGTATTCTAGAAATGGATATATCAAACTCTGGATACCTAACTCCCCCAATGAGAAGGCACTCAATGAGCTGCGCAACATCATAGAGAACAAAAGTAGACTCAGGGAGGAATTTGAAAAAATATACGAAGAAATCAAATAAGGTTGTCTGCAAGATTTTCTGAAAAAAGACTCCAAAATATTTGGTGGTTTGAAAAGAAAGCAGTAACTTTGCAAGTACAAAAGATTACAAGGGTCGTTTCGGTTCGATCGGGATACTCATCAAATTACACTTATGAAACCGAGAAGACTTCTC
>OOCQ01001277.1_pt1 | contig 16142 bp, 12 predicted proteins | sample 1671121 | NCBI WGS metagenome assembly OOCQ01 (sample SAMN06348124, study PRJEB24527) | human gut metagenome | biome: human gut; feature: ankylosing spondylitis patient; material: feces | host: Homo sapiens | place: China | collected 2015-10 | reverse complement strand
AGAATCTTTGCAAGTCATTCCGCACAGAAGATGTGGAGACGATTGCTTTAAATAACGTATCTTTCACAGTAGAAGACAGCGAGTTTGTTGCCATTATGGGACCATCTGGTTGTGGCAAATCCACCTTGCTCAACATCCTCGGTTTGCTCGACAACCCAACTTCGGGAAAATATTTCCTGGGTAATTACGAGGTGGCAAACCTGAAGGAAAAGGAGCGTACGGATGTGAGAAAGGGAGAAATCGGTTTTGTGTTCCAGAGTTTCAATCTGATAGATGAATTGAATGTAGAGGAGAACATCGAGCTTCCTCTTACCTACCTCAACATTCCGAAGGCGGAGCGCAAGGCAAAGGTGCAGGCGATTATGAAGCGAATGGCCATCAGCCATCGTGCCAAGCACTTCCCTCACCAACTTTCTGGTGGTCAGCAGCAGAGGGTTGCCATCGCCCGTGCCGTGGTCTTTGGTCCGAAGCTCATCCTTGCCGATGAGCCTACGGGTAACCTCGATTCCAAGAATGGAGCTGAGGTAATGCATCTGCTTACCGAGCTGAACCACGAGGGCACCACCATCGTCATGGTAACGCATAATGAGCATGATGCCAAGATAGCCCATCGCACCATCCGCCTGTTTGATGGACAGATTGTGGAGGCGGAGGGCAATCAGCTTTAGTGCTTCTGTCACTTCTGAGCGTATGACGCTATGCTTCATTAGAAGAGGAATGTCATAAATCGCTTGGTATTAGCCTCTTTCTGCTTCAGCTCTTCTTCCATTCTCTGTATTGCCATCTTGAAGAAGAAGCGGATGAGGTGCTCGTCGGTTGCTTCCGTACGAATCATGCGGAGGGCAGAAATGTATTCCTGGCGGGCTTCGGATGGGATGATGAGGAGAGGATGATTCAATCTTAAGAGAATGTAGTTGCTGATGAGTCGTCCTGTTCTTCCATTCCCATCACGGAACGGATGAAGATATTCGTAGAAGCCATGGAAGCGGGCGGCAAGAATCATGGGATGAACGGCTGCCGAAACGATGGCTTTTTCGGTAGATTCCAACAGCTTGGGAACTCTGGCGATGAGTTCTTCGTGATCGCCAAATACCGTATCGCCTGCAGCCATGTCCGTGGTGGTGTATTCGCCCGGAATAGCTTCTGGGGAACGATAGGAAAGCGTATGGCTGGTAACCCGCCTGTTGATTTCTTTCAGAAGATTCTCGTCGAGTGGATGCTGCGTGTTTTGCATCATGTACTCGAAGGCTTCGAAGTGGTCGAGCATTTCGAAAGCCTCGAAGAGAGTCTTTCCGGCAGGAATCATCCCCAGGCCTTTCTCCTTCAGTTCCCGGGTATCATCTACGGAGAATGAGTTGCCTTCAATGGCGCACGAATGGGTAGAGAAGAGTACTTCATTATATTTGATGTACTCTTCTCTATCCATTTTATTGATGATAAGGGTTTGATATTTGCGTCTCAAATCCTCGTATTCCTTGATTTCCTTTTCGAATGCCATAATCTTCTGTATTTGTGGGGACAAAGATACGATTTTTATGGATAAACACCAAACTTTTCTCTCAAAAAATGTGCTTATGTTATGGGATGATGATGCGGAAGGTGGTGATTCCCTGTGCCTTGTCCTGAAGGAGCGAGAGGCTGCCGCCGCTTACTCGCATGATCTGACGGGAGAGGGAGAGACCGATTCCGCTTCCTTCCGGCTTCGTGGTGAAGAACGGGATGAAAATATGAGAGGCTACATCTTCGGGGATGAGACCGGCGTTGTTGCTCACGTCGATGATGATGGATTCCTGGACGTTGGCGTAGGCATGGAGACGGATAAATGATAACTTTTCCTGCCCGTTGAAAGCTTCTACGGCATTCTTCAGAAGATTCGTTACTACGTGAGAGAGGAGACTCTCATCGGCATAAACCAGCAAATCCTTGGGAGAAACTTCTATCTCAACTTCTTGGTTGCAGAGCATCGCCATTCTTTCCAGGAAGGGTTCCACATAGAAGAGAGCAGGCTGAGGCTGGGGAACATGGGTGAAGCGGCGATAGTTGTTGACGAAAGCCAACAGTTCTGTTCCTGTTTTGTGGATGGTTTCCAAGCCTTGCTTCAAGTCTTTATCCTCTGTAACTCGGGTAAGCAGAGTTTCGCTCAGCGAAGTAACCGGCGTGATGGTATTCATGATTTCATGGGTCAGCACACGAATCAGTTTGATCCAAGAATCCACCTCTTGATTGCTCAGCTCGTGGCTCACGTCGCTCAGGGCGATGATGCGCACGTGCTTGTCTTTCAGCATGGCTTGCGTCTCATGCTTTGCCAGGTGTTCATCCTTCAGTTTCCCTTTTACCTGGTTCATGTGGGTAAGCACATCCGTATCGAGCAACCGGAGGGCAGCCTGGTTGTGCTGCAGGATGTTGTCGTGGTCATCCACCACCAGGATGCCCGTATCCACCGCATTCAGAATCTGCTCGTAATATTTCTCCCGCTCCATCTGCTCCTCTCTCGTATGTTGCAGGAAGAGCTTGATTCGGTTGAGGGATTGATGCAGAATCTGATCCTCCTTAAACCTCTTCTCCGTAGGAAAATTGAAGGAGAAATCCCCATTATCTATCGCATCAAAAAGGAAGATTACCTTCTTGATGTTGCGGCGATAGTGGCGGTAGAGGCGAATGTAACCCACTACAGCCACGAGCAAAAGCACGATAATAATCACCTTATTAATATCCATACCTCAAAAACTATAGAATTCTTCACTCTTCACTTTTCGTTCTTCACTTAAATCCCGTATCGCTTAATCTTATTGTAAAGCGTCTGGCGGGAAATGCCCAGTCTTGCGGCTACCACCGACAGGTTTCCCTCACATTCCCTGATGGTTTTCTCTATCATTCGGCTCTCCATCTCATCAAGCGTCTGAACCTCTTCCAGGGGCTTCTCTTTTCTCTGCTGGTTTCCGCCGTCAATATCTTCGGCAGAAATCATTCCGCCATCAGATAGAATCACGGCTTTCTCGATGGCGTGCTGAAGTTCACGGATGTTTCCGTACCATGGCAAACTGGTAAGTTTTTTCTCAGCTTCTTCCGAAAGACGAAGATTCACCTTATTATATAAATCGCCATATTGACGGAGGAATCTTTCTGCCAATGGAACGATGTCTGATTTTCTCTGTCTCAGGGCAGGCAATTCCAGATGGATGGTGTTGATGCGATAGAGCAGATCCTCTCTGAATTCGCCATCGTTTACCATCTGCTGCAGATTGCGGTTGGTGGCGCAAACCAGTCGTACGTTGATGGGAATCTGCCTACTTCCGCCCACTCTTACGATGCTTCTGCGTTGCAGGGCGGTAAGGAGTTTTGCCTGAAGACTGTAGGATAAGTTTCCTATCTCATCCAGAAAGATGGTACTGCCGTCGGCAAGCTCAAACTTGCCCGGTTTATCCACCTTGGCATCAGTAAAAGCACCCTTCACATGGCCGAAGAGTTCGCTCTCGAAAAGGGTTTCCGTAATGGCTCCCATATCCACAGGTAGCATCTTTTTCCCACATCTTGTTGATAAACGATGTATTTCGTTGGCTAATACCTCTTTACCTGTTCCATTTTCGCCCGTAATGAGGATATTTGCATCGGTTGCGGAAACTTTTTCCACAATGCTTCTCAAATTGTTCATAACTTCTGTATCTCCCCAATACATAGAACTTTGTGCATCTTTTCCACAAAGTTTTCCACCTTTTTTGCCAATAGCGTTATCCACAGCCTTATTCTTATCCCTAGCCTCCATCAGCGTACGGATCATCTTCTCGTTTTCAAAAGGCTTCACGATGAAGTCGGCGGCACCTTCCTTGATGCCTGTTACGGCAAGTTGGATGTCGGCATAGGCGGTAAAGAGCACCACCTCGGTTTTCGGGCTGAGGCTCTTGATTTCCCTGAGCCAGTACAGTCCCTCGTTTCCCGAATTGATTCCGCTGGAGAAGTTCATGTCGAGCAGCACCACGTCGGGATGCTCCTCTCTCAGCTTGGCTGGGATGGAGTTAGGGTTGGCGATGGTGATGATGCCATCGAATATGGGTTCCAGCAGCATCCTCACCGTAGTAAGAATGTTGCGGTTGTCATCAACAATCAATATTGTTCCTTGTTTCTTTATCATAATTTATAAAGCTAATGCCCAACTTCCAGATTTGTCACTTCCGATTCTTTTTAGAATTTTACTTTTGGTTAAAACCGCAAGATGCCTTTTTATAGTTCTTGAAGAACAGTCCATTTTCTCAGCTAAGAGTTCAGCTGACAGTTCTGGTTCTTTTAGTAAAAAATATAATACATCTTTAGTCTTTTGAGGCATTTTTACGGTGACACTTTTATTTTTTACAGTGACATTTACAGTGACATTTCTTCCGTTTACAGTGAAATTTACTATGCAATCTTGTCCGTTTACAGTGAAAATCTCGGAGTTTACAGTGACATTTCCGCTTGCAGTCACGTTTCCTTTAATTGTGTTGCTTGTTTGTAATTCTTTTACATTGTATGCATACACCGTACTTTTTAGAATAAAAGCGGTCAGTATGTATTTCGGATCGTGGAGTCCTTTTGCCTCCAGTTCCTTGCACATACGGTCAACCCCTTCTCCGAATTCTCTTACGTATTTATATGCTTTGAGAAATTCTGCGATTTTTGGGTTGCGAGAAAAGTGGGTATGGCGGATGTTGTCACTTCTTACGATGCCAGGAAACTTGCCTGGAGTTTCGAATACCAACCGGTCGTCAAACATCTTGATTTGTATCTCTGTTCCCTTTATGCTGTAATCTCTATGACAGATGCTGTTAACCGTCATCTCTTGCAAGACGAAAGGGGAGTATTCTCTGTCAGTCACAAAAACACCTTTTTCGCCGAGATAGGTATGTTCCTTGACTTGTGATTCCAGATAGTCGATAGTCTTTCTGATTTGGTCGATGATTCGTCCTTCGAAGGTAACGTCCTTGATGACATTCATTTCTCTTCCCACTTTTTCTTCAGTCCCCATGTATCGGATGAAGCGAACTCTTGCACGGGGGAAGAAAAGTTGAGGTTTCTTGCCGAAGAGCAGGATGCAAGCTGTGCTAATCTGTTCTTTACCATCCTTGTAAGTAATGAAGTTATTGTTCTCTTTGAGATATTCCAAAGGCGATTTGGTATAGCCAATAACATTCAGTAGATCCTGTACGTAGTTGAAATCAATATCTTCAATAGTTGCATCGTAAGCAGCAGTATCTTCGAAATATCTTTCGCCTTTGTCATACATCAGACTCATTCGTTCCTCAAAGCCTAATTTGCGAGAACTGTCCCCAACACGCATAAAGACTTCGTCTGCTTGATTGGCATGGAGCGTGGCACTGGCAGGGATGTGCAACAGAAGCACATGATTTGGCTTTCCTTCTGAATCAATGCAGGGAATATATTCTGGTTTTATATTGACAGAAGGAATGCAGAGTGAGAAAGGAACTTTCAATAATTCGTTCACATGAGCGGTATGTTGGTCGATTCCTTCTATTCTTCTCGTCTTGTCGGAGATTCCGATGGCGAGCATACCTCCGTCGGCATTAGCCATTGCCACGATAGGCACAGCTAATGCTTTAGGCTCAATCTTCACACTTTTACAGTCGAAGGTCTGACCCTCTGGTCTGTCTTTAATGTCTTCTATTGTCATCATGGTGCAAAGTTACGAAATATCATCGAAAAATGGTAATAATTGTCTAATAATTAGACGAAAAAATGCCGATAATGGCGCCAAAAGTTGCTTTTCCGGCAGCTCTTGGCATCCTTATCGGCACTTGTTTATTCAAAATTCTGATTCCTGATGAGGAATTGCTTATCCTAAAAGGGGAATTACTTATTCCAAAAGGGGAGTTACAGCTCTATCGGAACCACTATCTTTATGCTGAAGTTGCGGCCCATATTGTAAACGCCTCTTCTGCCCGTAACCGTGTTTTCCGCCAGATACTTCAGACGGCTCAGGTGGTTCTGGTAAGCATGGTTGATAAGGTTCTCGCCCGAAAGATAGAGCGAAAGAAGGCGCTTGCCATGGAGCTTCACGTCGGTACCGGCATACATATTTAATAAGGTGTACGATGGCGTAGCGGTCTCCGTATCGTTGGCTGCGAAATAATGGTTCTGGCGGAGATTGAAATCCATCTGTAGCTTGACGAAGAGATGGTCGAAAGTCCTGCCGTTGCAGACAAACTCATATCTTACATCCGAAATCCAACGGGGAGCTGGGGTGAATGGCAGATACTTAGATTCGGATGGCTGATGCAACTGCACGGAGTTGACATATGAAAAAGTGTTGCCGAAGTGCAGACGCTCTACAGGGTGGATGTCGATGCTCGCCTCACCACCCAGAATGCGGGCGTCGCCCGAAGTAAACTGATAGGCTGGCGTGTCGTCGATGAGGACAGGCTGATTGTTCTCATCTGCCAACTTCTCGCTATAGATGTAATGGTTGATGCGATTGGCAAACAGCGAGAGCTCTGCCGAAATGATAGGCGAAGAATAATCCAGACCAAGGTCGAATTGCCAGCTGTTTTCCGGTTTCAGACTGGTATTTCCCAATTCGTATCGCTGGGTTCCCTCGTGCACACCATTCGATGATAATTCGCTGATGTTTGGAGCACGGAATCCTCTTGCCAGGTTCAGCTTGATATTGAAATCGGGCAGGATTTCGTAAGCCAAGCCAATGCTTCCGGTTACTCCCTCAAAGCTGCGCTTAAAGGCTTGAAAACGGAAAGAATCATTCAATTCAGAACCATTTGATTCAGAACCATTCAAAACAAATCCATTCCAATCTGAACTATGCGAATCTGTATCATCTTCTTCTCTTAAAGCTTCGCTGTGCAGGTGGCGATGATCGTATCTGATTCCGCCGCTCAGATTCAACTTGCCTATTTTCTTGCTCACCGTGGCAAACACGCCGTAATCGAAGAGATGATAGGCTGGAATCAGAAACTCTGTTCCCTTGTTAATTGATTGCTGCCACATGCCGTTGATGCCCGTAGAGAACTTCCAGCCATTCATTTCCGGCGAGAGATAATGCAGGTCGTAATTCACGGTATGGAGCATGAAGTCGAGTCCGCATTCCTTCGGATTCTCTTCCTCCTCAAACTCCTGACGGCGGTTCTGCTGATAACCCAGGAGGAACTTCAGATTGCCGTCGCCCAGGAACCAGGAATTATCAAGAACAGCCTTGTAATGATGAATCTGCTGATAAGGCATCGGCTTGCCGTAACTCTTGGCATCGTAGCCTTCCGGAATTTCCAGTTCGCCCGTTTTCTCATCTCTTTCTCCTTCTACGATGCCCGGAGTGAGATGATAATAATCGAGTGTGAGATGCGAATGCCCCTGGCGGTAGTTCCAGCCTAGAAGCTGCGAGAATGCCTGCTCTCTGAGTGATGAACCGAATACATAACCATCGTATTTATTCTTGTAGGCATGCGCCATCTTTCCGCTGTAGCGGGTGTTCCAGACGAATCCGCCCTGGTTGCCGGCGAAGTTGAGCGAATAATCAAAAAGTCCGTTGTTGGTTTGATAACCCGTTGAGAAATTTGCTCTCATGTCGCCCTTGGCAAGGGTAGGAGCGGAGTGGAAGATGAGGACGCCTGCCATCGCATCCGATCCATACATGAGGCTTGCCGGACCTTTCAGAATCTCTACGGAATGAACCGAAGCGGGGTCGATTTCTATTCCGTGTTCATCGCCCCATTGCTGTCCTTCCTGTCTGATTCCGTCGTTTACCACTACCACGCGGTTATAGCCCAGGCCACGGATCACGGGTTTTGAAATTCCGCTTCCCGTGGTAATCTGCGAAACGCCTGGCTGGTGGGCGATGGCGTCGATGATGTTGGTAGAAGGTTGCATTTCGAGCTGGCGGGCAGAAACGAAGGAGATGGGTGCGGGCGATTGCTTCAGTTTCTGGCTGCCCGTCAAGCCTGTTACCACCACTTCGTTCAGTTTCACGCTCGATTCCGTCAGCGGCTGGTGCTTGGTAGAATCGCTTGCTTCTTCTTCATGAATGTTTGCTTCCTTCTTATCATGATTTGCTCTGTTTATAGCCATAGCATGGGCTGTTGCCAATGAGCACAGACTCATCAGCAATATTGCTTTCAATATTGTTCTCATTATGTTATTTGTTACCTTATTCTGTTAATATTCAATTATTTATAAAAACAGAGAATAAGGTGGAGCACGGGTAGATTTTACCCCCTTCGCCCTACACAAGCAAGGAGAGCAGAAGGCACGGCGAGGGGAGAGATGGAGCACGGCGATGGCAACCCAAACCACGAGGGATGGAGCCAGATAAGGAGTGCTTTGCAATTGGCAAAGCACACAGTCGTGCATGGTATTCTGCAGGGCTATCAGATGGCCGTCGTGATGAACATGATGGGCACAATCGGCACAATAGAAATCGGCATGAGTTCCCTGCGCTTCACCATGATGGTGAAACGTAACGGCAAGCAGCATCGGCAGGTAAACCAATAGCAGCAGCCAGGAAATTCTGATTCTCTTATGCGTAATCCTCTGCATTTATCTACAGGCTATGATGATATTTCTAATAATTTGCTTGTCTATACAGAAATATTTTAAAGTGTACTCAGTTGTTAATATGTAGCTACCTACACTCGGTTGCAAAGATACAAACTTTCCTTCTAAAAAGGAAAGAAATCGGTAATTATTTCCTTTTAAAAAGGAAATCTATCTGTTTTTTATCTAAAATCTCTTTTCTACTTTAAAACATTGTACTACCTTTGTGCAATCTTCCTGAAGATTGGGGTTTGAGTGAGATTCTATTTTTCATACATTCTCATTGCATCTCGATGCAAGTCGTGTATCTGTTCAGCCAACCATTCTGGTGAGAGGATTCTCAATTGGCTTCCCCGGCTCATTAAATATCCAAAGAAATCTACGGTAGGGCGCATGGTAATTTCGAAATCCATATAGTTGTCGCCTTTTGCGATAGCTTTTTGAGTAGCATGGAGGGGTAAGTCTTTTACTCGATACTGTTCGTAATCGTAAGCTCTAAATCTAATTCGTTCAACAGTAGTTCCGTCGCCAATCAGCACTCCGTAATATTCCTTGAAGTAATCTTGAGCGTTGAAGTCTTGAGCTATCTCAAATTTGATATCTGTGGATTCTATGCTTTTGATTCTGTCAAGTGAGAATAGGGCATAGTAATCCTTTACTTCTTGGGTTTCTGCTTCTGTATAATGGAAGTGTCCCAATACATACCAACGTTGCTTATGCAATTTTATGCAATATGGCTCGATAGTATAGCTTTTGGCATTTGTATTGCCATACCTCTTGTAAAGAATGGTTATCTTGATGTTTCGTTTCATGGCATCAAGGATTAGTTTGAGGCTTTCGCCTTCATAGGGTACAGATTCAAGCACAATCCTATCTTGAAGCGATACACATTCGCTAATAATATTGTTGGATGCAAGTGTGGCTAACATCCAGTTTTGTATGGAGTCAGACTCTAATGCTTCAGGATTTCCAATAGAATATTTATATCCGTTTTTCCTGTTGCACTCAATATATATGCCAAAAATGTCTTCTATGGCATCTTTGTGCCGATTGAAGGTTGAACGAGCCAATTCTATTCCTTCGCTCATGTCCGTTTCAAGCCATTTCTTTTGAATATCTGCAAAAGAAATAGCTCGGGCTTTGTTGATGGTGTTTACCAACCAAATGTATTCTTTGAATTTCGCTTGAGTTCTCATGTTATATACGATTTTATCTACATTAAATAACGAGATTTTTGCGATTTTATTGATTTATGATACATTTTTTCTTAAAAAAAAGAACTTGTCCTATGATTTGATACAGGTTTTTCTTATCTTTGTGCCGACATAACAAATAATTTCATAAAATATGAACTATGATGAAGTAAAATTACGCCGTTTGATAGGTAAATGTCAATGGACTTTTGCCAAGACAATGCCTACGTGTCCTCATGAGTACATTGTGAGGAATAAATGTGCCTTGTCTGATGAGGAATTCGTCTTTTTTGTGCAGTCACAAAGAGAATTTGGTGTTCCACAACAATGGTGGAAATATAATTTCCCTTATCTGCATATTGATGGGTATAAGTATTGGACGATGGGAGATACCATAGAGAATACTATCATTATCAATAGGGCGAAAGACGATAATTCGCAAATACATATAGTTGAACAACAATCAGTTGAGCAACAATCCCAAAAGGATAAACTTACGTTGTCTATAACTACTATTGGTGATTTGCTTCTTCGTCAAACGATTTCGAATGGTGGGGAACACATTAATGGTGTGAATCTGTCGATTCCAATCTATCAGCGTCCATATAAGTGGACTGCTCGTAATGCAATACAGTTGCTTGATGATATTATCGAAGCGATGAATGACAATAAAGAAAGTTACAGGGTAGGTACTCTGATTCTTCATCGAGCATCAAGCCAAGGCTCGTATGATATAGTTGATGGATTGCAGAGAATTATTACGTTCTCTTTGTTGTTAAAGGCCTTGGGGAAGAACGATATAGCTTTTCTCCAGCAAGAATTATATGATAATGAGTATAATGCCCGTAATATATCCAATAATTATCGAGCATTGGAACGACGCGTCAGCAAACCTGATTTGAAAGCAAGCCAACAACAGAAAGAAGACTTTTATGTAAAGGAACGAGAGTGTAGAAGACTGGAAGAATTTGTTGAGAGCAGATGTGAACTTATTGTTGTTGTCACATCTGATGTTTCTGAAGCCTTTCAGTTCTTTGACTCTCAGAATGCTCGTGGCAAAGCTCTATATCCACATGATTTGCTGAAAGCTTATCATTTACGTGAAATGATTGGTATAGAGGAGAATGAGGTTGAAAGAATCGTCAAGGGATGGGAACAAATATCTCAAAGTGGTTTGGCAGATTTTTTCGGAAACTATCTGTATCGTATCAAAGAATGGGTAAATGGCAATAGGGCAGAAGTGTTGGATGAACGTAATATCCACATGTTCAAGGGGATTACTCGTTCTGCACGAACTCCTTATGCTCAATTCTATAAGAGTGCTTATTGTTATGCAGATATGGTAAATTCTTCTGCTATGCCATTCGTTTCTGGAACTCGCAATATCAATGCATTTCAATTGGACGCTCCAATTATAGCAGGCAAACCTTTCTTTGAATATACGAAGCATTATTATGCCATACTAAAGGACATTCAAGATAATAGCAAGTACGAGGGGTTCTATATCAACGACAATATTATAGTGAAGACATTGGATCGCTATTTCAAGAAGGGAGTAGGCAATGGTATTGCCCGGTTGCTGTTTGATACCTCGGTACTCCTGTATGTAGATAGGTTTTGTCCGGAGTCATATCCAACCAAAGAAGATATGGAGTTGTTTGAGCAATTTGTCGTTTATGCCTTTGTTTGGGCTTATTCGCTTAGAGCGCAATATACAAATTTGGGATGGCTTTCTGCTCAGAATTTCATTATGGAAACTAATGAGAATTTGAAGAATTCATTTAATATGTACAAGTTGATAGCCAGGCAAGATACTCCCACTACATTACTCAGTGTGTTGGCAGACAAGCTAACTCCTTTGTCTTATAGCGACTTAAAGGATGGGAAAAAGAATGGCAGAACAAATGCTGAGAATTTGGATGAGCATGATGGCGATGGAGTCTATCTGAATTATCTCTATTTCTTTAAAGTAAATCGTTTTTATAAATAGTAGAAGACAATGAAAGATTTGAAAAGTATTTTGAAAGAGTGTTCTATCAAGGAAATCTATTGTGATAATCACGGAGCACCTATTACATACGTAATTCCAATCTACCAACGTAACTATGCGTGGGAACGAGATGAAATCTGTGCTTTGATAAAAGATGTCCATGATTCTATGGATATGGGCAAAACGGTTTATTACATAGGTACTCTTGTCACTTATAAGCGTGATGAGAATAAATATGAGGTGATAGATGGTCAACAGCGTTTGACTACGATTTACATCATACTTAGAGCTTTGGGAGTGCATGACATTTATAATCGCTTGACTTATTCGGCACGAAAAGCTTCAGCTTCGACGATAGAGGCATTATCAGGGCGTGGAGAGAAAGAGGATCTTGGTGAGATGCCTGACCTTGGTATCAAGAATGGCTTCGAGTCCGCAAAAGCAGGACTGGATGAGATTGTTGGTTTGGCTCAAACTGATGTGGATAAATTCAAAGAGTATTTCTTGAATCATGTCCATATCATACATTATCGAGTGCCGAAGGATGTGGATTTGAACCATTATTTTGAGGTGATGAATTCTCGTGGCGAACAGCTGGAGAAGCATGAGATTGTTAAGGCAAAATTGAGTGAGCAATTTATCGGGGATAATACCTCAATGGAAAAGTTCAGTCGTATCTGGGAAGCATGTAGTGATATGTGCTTTTACGTTCAGCAAAAAATGTCTGATATGAAAACTGTTTTTGGTGAGAACATGGATAGTTTCGTCTTAGAGTCGTTTGATACTTTTGCCGATATGCCAGCTAATGCTGGTAATTCTTTGGGTAGAAAAACGATTGCAGAGTTGTTGGATACTCCTGTTAAGCCAGTGCCCCAGAGTACGACGTTAGATGAGAATGATAGATTTCAACCAATCATAGACTTTCCTAATTTCCTCTTGATTGTGTTGAAGATTACGAGGATGAAGGAACAAGGATTTGATCCTTTGAAATTATCTCTTGATGACAAGGAACTGCTTCATGAGTTTGAGAAGATTAACATCACGGCTGATTTCGTAAAACGGTTTGCTTATAATCTGTTGAAGGCTAAGTATTTCTTGGATAATTATGTGGTTCACCATACGCTCGGTGAGGATCGTATTTCAGAAAATCCGTGGAAGTTGCAGCGTTACCATAAAAATGGAAATGCTGTCTATCAGAAGGATTTGTCGGAAGACAAACCTATGCAGGCAGAGCTTGTACAGTTGCTATCTATGTTCGAGGTAACTTTTACGGCGAAGCAACGCAAGAACTACCTGTTTTATTGTCTGTATCATTTGTTTGAGAGCGATAATATTAGTGATTATCTCGTCTTTATGAGAGATTTGGCTGATAAGTATTTCTTTGATGTGTATCTGGATGCGGAAAAACTCAATGAAAGAAACCAGCCAAAGCCTAATAGCTTTGATGTCACGATGATACGAAATGGACATCTGAATGTAGAACTGGAAAATGTAGAACGAGACTTTCATCGCATCTATCCTAAGGGAGCTCCCAATATACCTCTCTATGTGTTTGATTATACAGACTATAAAATATGGAGAAAGTATGCGGAAGAGCTACGTGGAGAAAAAGCTAAGAAAGGAGATGCAAAACGTATCGGATTCTTTCAAGATTTGGGATGTAGTGATTTTGAATTAGAGGTATTTAATAACTTCTATTTCTCTCGAACTCGTAAGAGCCTTGAACATTATTATCCTCAGGCTAAGGCTGGTAGTGATAAACCTATTAGCTCAGAAGACATCAATTGTTTTGGAAACTTTGCCATGATTGGTTCCGATGCTAATAGCTCCGGTTCTGACTGGAATCCAATTGATAAGAAAAACCGTTATTTGGATTCAAAGTCAAATCAAGTTAGTACAGCATCTCTAAAGTTCAGAATCATGTTGCAAATATGTCAAGACAATTATGATGATGGGATTAAGGATGAGACGGCTAAACGTCCTTTTGGATTAGAATGGAATGTGGATGATATGAATGAGCATCAAGAAAAAGTGCTTAAAATCGTCATGAAAAGATAATAGTATAAGCTGCTGATTATTTCGTAAATAAGAAAAGGGACAGGAAATCCTCCCGAAGCCTGCATCCGAAGACCGACGTGTGAGAGGCGTATCCTGTCCCTTTGTAGAAAAGCACAGAAAGGTCAAGGCCAAGTCGCACCATACAGGTCCCTACGACCTGGCCCGATATTAGGGTTAGCTTTCGACACAATTCTGTGCTTGTTGGTTTTGCTTGATGCGAATGGTCAAGCGAATTTGGTTCTCGTAATGGGCATCTTCGTTGATCTTGCTGATGCGGCATTCAAAGATAGGTGCCCACCCCATTTCCAATAATTGGGCAATCTCTGTATTGGAAGTGCGAGGAAGATAGCCTAGCAGATATTCCTCTTTCTCGTTGTTATCTGCCACCTTTGAGTAAACCACAGCGACAGCATTCTTGTCGTATGGGTTCTCTTGGTCTCTTTGTAATTCAAGCAGAGTGCCGACCTTCAACTCTTCCCAAACTTCATTGGCATCATGATATTGGCGACCTGCGAGATGACATTCCTTGAAAAATATCTTTTTTCTCTTCATAACTTTACTATTTTGATTTCTGTGTGCAAAGTTAGCTTGCACTTGTGCCAATTCGTGGGACAGCAAGTTTTTATTTTATGTATTTAGAGAAAATATTTTAAAGTATATGTTGCAAAATCATCACGGCATTGAACGAGATGGGGGTGGCAAAAGTCAGAATAGAAAAGGGCAAGATCATGGTGCTTTGAGCCATGGTCTTGCCCCTTTTCTTGTTCTAAAGCTCTAGTTGTTGTCTTGTAATAGCCATTTCCAGATAGGTACTACCTCTATCGTATAGCCATCTGCCATTATTTGGGTCTGGTAATCACGGGTGATGATGTAGCCGTGATAGCCTGGAAAGGCTTTCAGAAATTTAATCAGTCCTCCTACTTCTCGCTCGTAGGTTGCCTCATCATTCAGATTGTAAGATACCTGGATGGCCAACTGGGCGGAAGGAACGCAGAAATCTATCTCTACGTTCTTGTTGAAATAATAGAGCAAGGTTTCTTCTGTCGTGTTTCTGAATCTTCTGTTCAGTTCTATCGCCACCATATTCTCCAACAGCTTCGTTTCTCCCTGAAACAAAAAGAGATTGAGTATTCCATTATCGGCAACGTATCTTTTTTGAAGTGTTGCCTGTTCTGTCATAGGTGAAACCAGATTCGGAATCGGGAAGAAGAGATACGCATCTTGCATGTATTCCAGGTAATCCTTCAGGGCTGGCAAACTGATGGTGTCTCCAGTAGATTTCACCATGTGTTGCAATCTGGTCAGGGATGAAGGCTGCATCACGCTATCGGCAAGTTTTTTAGCCAGAAAGCGGAATATTCTTGAATTGCGAATGCTGTTTCTCTCCACGATGTCGCCAATCAGAATTTTCTGATACAGGGCATTGAGATATTCCCGCTTGTCGGGTTGCTCAAACGATTCAGCTATTCCCCCTTCGTAAAAGTAGGAATCAAAATAGTTGGATACTATTGATTTTATCTGCTGGTTGTATTCCCAGTTTTCACCTAGTTCTACTTGATGATAGGTTAGGTATTCTGCAAAGGAAAAAGGAAAGATTTCCTTCGGAATGTATCTTCCTCCAAGTGTAGAATACATTTCCTTGCCCAGCATCTTGGCGTTGCTGCCTGTAATCATCACGCGATATTGGGAGTCAGCCAGGCGGCGGGCAAATTTCTCCCAACCTTCTATATTCTGAATCTCATCAAGATAGACGAAGGGCTGTTTGCCTGGATATAGTTCCATGTAGGAATCCAGGATAGTGCCCAGTTCTTCTGCCTTGAGGGATGACAAGCGCTCATCCTCAAAGTTGATGTAGAGAATATCTTGGGCCGACTGTTCTCCTTTGTTGAGTCTGGTCTGAATATCCTGATACAGTAAGTAGGATTTTCCTGCTCGTCTGATACCTACGAGAATATAATTCGACTTGTCGCCGAAAAGGAAATCTCGGTGAACCAGTTTGTAGTTCGGGATGGCTATTTGCTTCTCGATGATGATATTTTTGATAAATTGCTTGTCCATACAGAAATATTTTAAAGTGTACTTTGCAAAAATACGAAAATATTTCTAACTATACTTCGAAATAATTCTAGAAAGCGGTTTGTTTAAGGAAAATTAATGTTTTTCCTATGATTTTCTGTTCCTAAGGTGAAAAGCAAATGGATTGAGCTTGCCTTCTAGAGAAGAGGAGATTTCCCTGGGGGCTGCGTTCCAATTAGCTTGCTCCGGTTGGCTGCGTTCCGGTTGTTCCAATTGTTCCAGTTGTTCCAATTAATTTTGAGTGGGTTCATATCTTTCACTTGTCCTTTCTCTTTACTTCTTTATATTATATAATA
>OOCQ01001274.1_pt1 | contig 16157 bp, 20 predicted proteins | sample 1671121 | NCBI WGS metagenome assembly OOCQ01 (sample SAMN06348124, study PRJEB24527) | human gut metagenome | biome: human gut; feature: ankylosing spondylitis patient; material: feces | host: Homo sapiens | place: China | collected 2015-10 | reverse complement strand
GACCTCCTATCACTTATTTTCGCTCGATTTGAGCACATCAATTATGAATTTTATTGGAAATCGAAATTTTAGAGCTGGTCCCAGACTAGCTTAGAGGGATTTATATGCCCTCAAAACAGTGATAAACAGCAGAAAATCAAGGTTTTCGGACGGTCTGGGGGGGTACGAAAAAGGAAAAATAAGGCCTATCTTGATTAATAAGCAGTCCGTAGAAAACAACAGGGGAGCATAAATACTCCCCTGTGAGGCAACATGCCGTAGCATATGCTAACTTCTTACGAAGCTGCTGCAAAGGTACAACATTTTTCTGAATAACCAAACAAAAAACTGGAAATAATCACTAATGGATGCAAAAACATGGAAAAGAGGGAATCTAAACATAAAACGGGGCATGAAGCCCCGCACTGTGGTTAGAGTCTCAGAGCTCAAAAATGAAAATAACGGTAGGAATCGAACCTACGATATGCGCTCCGAAGACCGCTCGGCTACCTGCTGCCATCATCGTAATTTTCATCTCTGCCCAAAGGTACAACTATTTTCTGAACCACCAAACCAAAAACAGATAATAATCACTTATGGATGCAAAAAACATGGAAAACTATACAAAAAGGCCCAAAATGCATCATAAGGAAAGCTCAAGTAATGTACCTACAGATGAGAACATGATTACCCAACACTTTCGTCACCAAAACCAAATTATTCAGTTGATTCATTACCATCCCTATACGCCAGTATGACAAGCAGAAGTCTCTGCTCATCACCAGCCTGTATCTTTTGAAAAAGCTCAACCTGGGCAGAATCCGTAAATGACTGCCCTATAGACATGAGCTGACTAAGTTCCCCCATCAATAACGGGTGCTTTACAGAAGATACTATCTGCAAGGACACCTTATTATATAATGCCCAATCTACAAGTGTATATTGCTGAAAGGCACGAAGGATGGCCTCTGCCCTACTCTCGCCGTCCATTTGGAAGGAATAGATACGGCGCTTGACCATTTGTTTGTTACTATTACAATTCATCATTTCTTTCTAAGTTTTTGATGCAAAGATAGAAGTAAGGGGTGTAAAATCACTTCACACTCAAAAAAACAATTCAACCTGTGCAACATATTTTCCTACTTTTCCGTTATCTTTGTACCAAAATTATAAGAAACAGAATAATAAAAGAGAATATGGCAATCAACCAATTAAATAAATATGTCTGGCTCGTGGAAACCATCCACAGGGCAAAGAAAAGAGGTGGCATCACCCTAAGGGAAATCCAAAACAGATGGAAGGAGTCTGAACTCAGCGAGGGAACGGAACTCTCCCGCCGAACCTTCATCAACAACATCCATAGCATTGAGGAACTGTTTGAAATCAGCATCAGCTGTGGCAGCGGCTATCGTTATTACATAGAGTATGGCGACTGCTTCGAGGAAGGAAGTACCCGAAGTTGGATGCTCAATGCCTTCTCTCTCAATGCCATGGTCAGCAACAGCCGCAAGCTCAAGGAACGAGTCCTTTTGGAAGATATGCCTTCTGGCAGAAACTTTCTGGAAGACATCATCAAGGCCATGCGTGACAACCATGCCATCGTCATCTCCTACTACAGCTATAATACCGAGAAGTATTATAAGTTTGAAATTCATCCTTATTTCGTGAAGGCTTTCAAGAAACGCTGGTATGTGATAGCCTACAGTCCAGGCACGGATGACATCCGCTGCTATGCACTTGACCGCATGGAGGATGTCACCATCTCAGAGGAAGTATTCAAGATGCCAGAGGATCTGGATCCAGTAGAGTATTTCAAGGATTGTTTCGGTATCATCAACATCAAGGGTGCTGAGGTACAAAAGGTGCTGCTCAGGGTGGATGGATTCCAAAGCAACTATATCCGTAACCTACCCCTCCACTCCTCGCAAAAGGAAATCAAGCACACGGATGAATACTCTATCTTCGAATACCACTTGAAACCAGAACTCGATTTCGAACAGGAGATATTCTCCAACATGGACACCATGGAAGTACTGGAACCTCAATGGCTAAGGGAGGAAATAGCACAACGTTTGAAAAATCTAACAGGGAAATACCAAATATAATCACCAGAAGCAAAGGACAGAAAAGGGTGTGTCATGGACTTATGACACACCCTCAGATGGAATGTTAGCTTGTTGTATATCAGTTCTTTGTTACCATCAGTCTTTTTGAAATCTATGAATAGGACAGTATCTTAAAGAATATTTGTAAATTACAGGTTAATATAATGTAAAAAGAAGACTTAGGTGAATAACTTAAAGCATTTTTTTGTATCTTTGCAACATAAAAAATCGTCAAAACGTGAGAAATAGCCTACTATTATTCCATCAAAACGTGAGAAATAGAACAAAGATAGGGCGTCATAACGTGATAAACAGATAATTATGAAGAGAAAAATATATAATGAAATGCTGCAATGGAAGCAGAATTCTCAAGGAAAATCTGCTTTGATGATAGATGGAGCACGCCGAATAGGTAAGAGCTATATTGTGGAGGAGTTTGCTAAAAAAGAATATAAATCATATATTCTGGTTGACTTCAACAATGCAGATAGTGATTTAATGGAAATTTTTGATAAGTATCTGAAAAACTTGGATTTGTTTTTCAGTTACTTGGCTTTGTATTTTAATGTAACACTGTATCCTCGTAATACCGCCATTATATTTGACGAAGTACAGCTTTATCCAAAAGCACGTGCTGCTATCAAGTATCTGGTAAGAGATGGTCGGTACGATTATATTGAAACAGGCTCACTGGTTAGTATCAATAGGAATGTGAAAGATATAGTTATTCCATCTGAGGAATATCGCATTAATATGTATCCTATGGATTTTGAGGAATTTCTATGGGCAATGGGAGATGAGCAAATGATGCCGTTCATCCGTGATTGTTATGAGAAAAAGCAAGCTTTGGGACCATTGCATCGCAAGGTAATGGATTACTTCCGACATTATATGATAGTGGGAGGTATGCCTCAGGCTGTTCTCGAATATGTAGAAACCCATGATTTCATGAAAGTGGATATGGTTAAGCGAAATATCCTTTCTCTTTATAAGGCAGACATCGAGAAGTATGCTGTAGGCAACGAAATCAAGGTGAAGGCGATTTTCGAAGAGATTCCTTCGGCTCTCAGCAAACATGAAAAGAAGTTCCGGTTGGCAGCTATCAGCGATAAGGCTCGTTACCGAGAATATGAATCTTCATTTTTCTGGCTGGCAGAGTCAAGGGTGGTAAACATCTGCTATAACTCTACTGCCCCTGATATCGGACTGCGATTGAATGAGGAACGCACCACCTTGAAGTGCTATATGGCTGATACAGGTTTGCTGATAAGTCATGCTTTTAACCTGAAGACGATTATGGGAAATGAACTTTACCTGAAGTTGGCTTTGGGAAAACTGGAGTTAAATGAAGGTATGTTGGTCGAAAATGTTGTGGCGCAGATGTTGAGAGCTTCTGGCTATGAATTGTTTTTCTTTTCGAAGAACTCTGCGACAAGTGCGGAAGATAGGATGGAGATAGATTTCCTGATTCCTAAGCCTGTCATCACGAATCGGCATAACATCTCTCCTATAGAAGTGAAATCAGGTAAAAGCTTTACCACGACCTCTCTTAATAAGCTAAGAGCCAAATTTGCTCCTATGCTTGCCGAAGCGTATGTGCTTCACCCAGGTGATGTAGAGGAGAAGGATGGAGTGATCTATCTGCCATTATATATGGCAGGACTGTTGTAAAATGAGATTTTTGATGATAGTTATATAATAGTGCCAATTCATCCCAAAGGCAAAAGACCTTTTTGATGAATTGGCACGATATGTAAACAAAAGCATCACCAATGCTTTTCTGCATAGAACTCTAATTCTCTAAAGTCCAAAACTCACAGTCAAAACATGAGGAATGCAATGATGGCCCTTACTCCATTATCTGCTGCTGTCTTGCTCTAACCGATGATACCGTTCATATACATCAATGGCATACTCCTGTCTGAGCAGTTCACCGCGATGAAGATTTTCAACCACCTCTGCCGTCAGTCCACAATCACTGAAATCAACAAGATAAGTACAAAGCAACTTGTTGATGATAGGAATGAAATCCTTGGCTCCTAAGCTGCAAGCTAAATCAATGGCTGCAGCCACCACGTAACCATCACAACAGTCAGAGGTTTCCAATCTTCCATCATAGAAGGCGAGCATGTCCTTCACCCACGCTATTGCCTGTTCCTTCAAGGCAGGATTCTTCTCTACATAGAACTCCACGTATTCATAAACGTTCATGCGGATGAAATGGTCAAGCTTTGGCGTCTTCAGGAATTTCGTGAATTCAAAGAATGAATCCGGATTCAACCGATACAGTGTAGGAGCAAAGAGATAATTGGTCGCCGGCCAGCTCAACTGCTCGAAGAAATCACTTTCAAACTTCAATACATCCATCAGAAGACGGAAAGAATCCATGTTACCAACCTCTGCAAGAAGGATGATGCTATGACGCAGGGCAGCAAACAGCTCATCCGTCTCTTTCAAATGCTGGTATTTGCCCAAGCCATATCTGATAATGCTCTCCAAATCCTGGCGCAACTCCTCGTGATCAATATTCAGCAAGGTATCGATGATATGATCCGGCAGGATACATTCATAGGCATGAAAAGTCAGAAACGACATAACTTCGGGATGCAACAGCTTGATATGAGTAGGATATGATGGCAACTCGTAGCCATACACTTCCTCATGGATTTCATATTCACATCCCTGGAATTCCTCTTCATGCCAATCGAATCCACCAATATATACCTTTCCATCTCCTACACGGAACTTGAAGTTTCTGCCAAGATGTTCCTGCATGGTAGAAAGATAGCGAGATAACTCCTGCATATCCTTTGCAAACAGATAATGCATGCCATTCATACCCCATTCATATTCAATGAGAGGAACGTTGTCATCATCTTCTTCCAGGATATATTGAGTAATGTCCCATGCATCAACAGGTTCAATGCCGGCTTCCTCAGCAAATTCAATGGAACCATAGATCAGATTGTGAGCCACCTCATATGGTATCTCCACCATCCTGTCATTCTCTTCTTCCGAGTAGTACTCTACAATTTCTGCCACCTTTCTGGGTGATGCGTTGAAGAAATATCTGGTTCCTATCAGACCCCTGCACAATTTGTCTATGCAGAAATCCGCACATGTTATAGTTCCCTTTGGGTGAATACGTGTCACGATGACCGTAATCTCATGGGCATCTTCCCAGTTAGCATAAGTAAAGCATTTCCAAAGAGGAAGCTTACGTGCTTTCTCCTTGATATATTTCTCTGGTTTCATCGGTTGAGCACCAGCTGTATTGTTCTTTTTTCCCATTCGTTATAGAATTAATTGATATTTCAAATATGTAATCTCACGTTCCATCTGATTTTTCTGCAAAACTAAACAAAAAATATCACATATGCAAAGAATTGGAGGACTTTTTCTTTTCACAAGCTTTTCCTACTGCTATTTTGATAGCCATAAGAGAGCCAACAGCTTCATAATAGCAGATACAATCATCTGAAACCAAGTGCAAAAGGCGGCAAATACAACATCCGGATATTTGCCGCCTTTTCATGAATAAGGTATCAGAACCCTACCTTCCTTTTGCCGTTACTTCCTTCCAACCTTTCACTGTCACAATATCCTACAAGTGATTTGACCAAATTATCAGGTTGACCATGCAAGATGGACTGAATGGTATAATGACGGGCGATATTCTCTATCTCACCACCACTGAAATCATAGCGTGCTGCAAGGAAAGAAGCATCCACATCATCCAAAGAAGGTATCATACTTTGCCAAATCTGTGAACGGCAAGCCAAATCAGGCTTCTCAAATTTCACTTTATAGAGGAAACGACGCTCGAAGGCCTTATCCATGTTCTCGGCAAGATTGGTTGTGGCAATGAGAATACCATCAAGCTGCTCCATCTCCTGAAGAATGATGTTCTGGATACTGTTCTCCATCTTCTCCACAGCCCTCTCTGCACCCACCTGTCGCCTGCCGATGATGGCATCAGCCTCATTGAAGAGCAGAATTGGAGCCTTTTCGGATTGTTTCACACTTTTCCTGTACCCCTCGAAAATACCCTTGATATTCTTTTCACTCTCACCTACCCACATACTCTTGATCTCAGAAACGTTCACCTGAATCAAGTCACGTCCTGTCTTCCTGGCTATCTGAAATACAGTCTCCGTCTTACCAGTACCTGGCGCACCATAGAAAAGACAAGTAAAACCACTTCTGAAATTGGTTTCCTTCAAACGGTCACGAATACTCTGATAATGCTTGTCATCCAAGAGTAATGCAAGTTCATCCACCAGCTTGCGTTCCTTGTCATTATAGAACAATTGCTTAGGCTTGATATTCTCAAAGGACAACACGCCACCCTTAGGACGGGAACTATTCATCGAAGAAAGATGAATCTCCGAGAAGAGCTGCTTCTTGGCTTCGTCTGTAATCTTAAAGGACTCCCTGTCCACAAACCCATCATCATTGGCATATTCGATGAACTTCTGTTCAAAGAACGGATGATCACCCTGGCTCAAACTAGTCTTCGTCCATCGCCAGACCGACTCACCCTCCTCATAGAGAAAAGCCAGGTCGCAATCACGGATATCATCATCACCGTTGACAACAAAAAGCGTACAGAACAGAATGAAAAGCGGAAAGTTAAAATCATCCGTGTCCATATCATACAACTCCATCGCCTTGACAAAAGCCAGGTGAGAATTCCTGACTACCAATTCCCTGAGTTTCTTTTTCAATATTTTCCTGTCAAGTTTCCTGCTCCTACATTTCGAGAAAAGCTCATTAAACTTATCAAAAAGCTCCCGGGCAGTAAAATCCTCCACATCCGAGGAAACATAACGCCTGTTCTGCTGAAAGGCCTCCATTACCTCCATCGGAATGAAATAGTAGAGACCATTGTCCTTACATTGGCAGACATATTCCTTATCAATAAGCTCCTGTGTCTCGGTGATATATCTGAGCAATGTAAGGATTCTGCAACCCAGATATTCCGTTAAATCAGAGAACTGAATATGACAGTCATCACACCGGTCAGCAAACAACGCCATGATGACGCTGGCTCGCTTGGAGATACACAACTTGTCAGAAACAAATCCAAGATATGCGTCTGCCTCCTGATAGAACTTCTCACCAAGTGAAGACCCCTTGGCCTTATCTACTATAATCTCGAAGGCCTGAAGCAAATCAATCTGTTCCAAACCTTCCTTACATGAAATCTGCTTATCCATAACAACACTACATTATTGTATATACATTTTGAAATGAGAGAAAGACTTCTGAAGTCCGAGCCACCCAAGATGATTCCCTGACAAAGCTTATCTTCCATCCATGACACCTACCTTTATTTATATTGCAAAATCATCTTCTTCCAAATCCTCTCTATTTGGAAACATGATACTTCTCTCATATTCCGGATCAAAGAAAGAATTACCATTCTTCACCTGCCTGATCTTCTTCCGGATGGCACAAATCTTCTCCAGTTCACAAAGCTGCAGATGATCTTGTCTGAACTCCAATATCTCATCCAGCTCTCTCTCAAAGGAAACTACCTCAGCCTGAAATTCATTAAACTCAGACTCGGAATCTTTGAAGAGGTCAGCATCAAGACCCTCATTCAAACGTCTGTTCATTTTCTCCAACTTCATCTTTATTGTCGTTTTCATCTGTCTAATATTTTAAAAGTGAAACAATTGACACTCATACACTTCGTGCCTGATTCTGTATTCTGGTGCAAAGTTAAGGCGTACCTATGAAAGTTCGTTTCACAGGTTGAGAATATTTTCTCTTGCGCAACTATTTTTCTCACAATTCAGCTAATTTTGCAAAAAAATAGAAAGGAAAGACAATGAATATGGAAAAAGAACAATTGAATGACAAGGTAGATAAGGAAACAACCCTATCTGCCATCAAAGCCAGTTACATCAACAGCTATAAGGTAATTGTAGCTGGTGGACGAGACTTTGCTGATTACGCCTATCTGAAAGAGAAACTGGATGAAGTATTCGGTTCGTTGGGAGATCTTGACTCTCATCCCATAGAAATCATATCTGGCATGGCCAAGGGTGCAGACACCTTAGGCATCAGATATGCTGAGGAACATAAGCTGACAGTGATCCTTTACCCTGCAAACTGGAAAAAGTATCCCAGAATGGCAGGCATACTGAGAAACATGAACATGCTCGTGACAGCCACTCACCTTGTGGCATTTTGGGATGGAAAGTCTCATGGAACCAAGCACATGATAGAGATAGCTAAAGCAAAGGGAATTCCGGTATGGATTTTTGACTATTAAAGGAAGGTAACTGATTGATGGACTTTGGTATGGTAAAAAAAACACACCATACCATATATGAGTAGCAAAATCGTTATGTCTTTAATAGGAAATATATTACTCTTTTCCCTTTGCACCCCTTAACAAAATTGTATGTACTACTTGTTTCAGGGTGCAAAGGGAAAAGACTGATTGAAGTGGTATCATTTCAATGACATAAGCAACAAGGAAGAAAAAACATATACCTATAGACCTAAGTACCCCATGAGAATAGTCTTGGCTTTCTGACTAATCGGTTCATGTCATCAAGTAGTGCCGCATTAGAAAAGATGATACCCTCCTGCTCCACTGTGCCATAATCCTGGTGGGCGTGACCGAAGAGATGATACTTGGGACTAACCTCAAATATCCTGTTCCGTAATGGAGCATTTCCCCAATGAATGCCACTAGATCGATCCAGAATCATGACTGGCGGTTCATGTGTCACAACAATATCCGTATCTGCCGGTATCATGGCTTCGGAATGATTGTAGGCTATTCCGAAGAACTTCACACCACCTATCTCTACTCCCTTGTCCTGAAGGAAATGAATGTTACCAGGCAAGTCCTCTATCCCCTCTGCCTCCCATAGACAAAGATCATGGTTGCCCGTCACAAAGATTTTGTGCGGATAGGGCAACTCGATGAACCAGTTCAGAAAGTCAAGCACCTCTTCTTCCGTGCCACTGTTACTGATGTCACCGCTGTGAACGATGACATCAGCTTCTGGCATATCATCTAATCTATGATGCAAGCCATGAGTATCTGAAAGATGTAGTATCTTCATTTTGCTATTTCTTTAATACAACCTTGGAATCATGAGCATCTGCAGTTCCCGACGATATAGAAGAGATGCTCTCTCCATCATTCAGCACCACAACAGACCACTCATCACCAAACAACTGTGCAAACTCTTCCGGCTTCTCCGTATGGATGGGAACAATGGCCTTGGGATGCAACAACCGGAATACCTCGCGCAAACTATTCATGTCGCAATGGCCACTGGTATGCATGCGTAAATAGCCTTTTCCTAGAGATTTTGCCAACTGCTCATTGTAGGCAGCCTTGCTCTTATCAACATAGCCATCCCACATAGACAGATACACCTGCTTCTCACCAGGAATCCTTTTGATCAAACTATCGAACCTAGGATTAGAGCGAGCCATCAACACATAACCTTTTTTCTCCAGAAGGTCCTTGAATCTATCATTCATCCAGAATTCGCCTTTCAACACAGAAAGAACAAACGGCTTGTAATGCTCCAAAAACTGATACAGCCTTGATTTACTCCACAAGGAATCCCGCTGAGTAACAATATCCATGATTTTCTTCTGGTATTCATCTATGATGAACACTCGTCCGGCATTCTTTGCGGCATGATACAAACCAAACAGCCTATCTATGTTGGTAGATGAAGCATATACAACATTGCCTGTGTTCTTCTTAAACAACTCCTGGTACTCCTTCTGCAAATCATGCTCAGATTGACTGGCAGCAAGAGGACGAGAAATGTTGGTTGCTTCGCAGACCACATAATCCACCTTGCCAACAAATTTCTCGATGACATCTGATAACCTGCCACTTCTAAAACCATGAGTACGGAAATCACCAGTATGAAAGGCACTAACACCACCAGCCTCTACCTTAAAAGCATAAGCATCAAAAGCAGAGTGATCCACAGTAACAGGCATGATGTGAAAACTCCCCCAGCTGAAAGGTCTGCCTGGCTCAAAAGTATGAACCGTTTTCAGACGTTCAGACATATTCCGGTGAAAACCATCAACCATCTGGAGACGGTTAGAAAGTTCCATTTGAATATCACGACTGATCCTACCCATGAAAATAGGCAGGTCTTTCGGCAGTTTGGGGATACAGCCAATATGGTCACCATGATAGTGAGTAATCAGCAAGGCACTCTTGGATATATCCCCATACGTTAATCCTTCAACCTGTAAATCCCCGGTCTGAGGACCACCAGGCAGTTCTTCGCCATAGTCAACAAACAAATGCCAACTATGATATTCATATTCCGTCACACACCCACCTATCTGATGGGTGCCACGATAAACCTTGATATTCATACGAAATTATCGATACGGTAGTTAATATTTGCTGATGATAATATTCTCTCTATATCGTCTATACGTTTCTTACGATCTTCAGTATCTTTCTTGTAGGTGTTAGCTATCAACAACTGTGGCTCAGGGTCAACAGTAAGACTATCAACGTCATCAACAGGAGGAACAGGGAGGCCCAGCTCCTTTTTAATGCGATATAACATTTTGTAATACGCAGCAAGACGGTCTTTATTACATTGAAGAAACTCCCGATAATGTCTGATCTGGCGTAAGATTTCCGGTTCACCTTTCTTAGTTCGTAAACGGCTATCACCAATTCTTTTAAGTTCTTCAAAAATGATACGGTTATCCTCTATCTTTACCATATCAATCCTGACAGTCTCCTTCACATGATTGTGAAGACGATGAGCAAATTCTGAATCCAGGTATTTATCACGTCCTTCCGTTATTAATTTTCCCTGAATGAATTTCTCCTTGGTATTCTCTCCATTTTCAGATTGAGAATAAATTTTTCTGATATTTTCCTTAAGTTCCTCCACTCTTGATTCCAGCCAATTCTGGCAATCCTGATAGATGGGTATGAATTGTTCCTTGCCACCTTTACCAACGCTTCTTCTATAATAGTTCTCATCCTCAACATCAGTATATCCTAAATATTTCGGATGAGCCTTAGCCACGACTTTCTTGCTGAACCTATCATAAGATATTTCAGCCATTCTACCCCCATAATAATAAACGTCAATCACGTTCTTCTTTCTGATTTCAATATAAAGCTCATGATCCTTTGTCAGAGGCTTCCACCATGATGGTGCCTGATCCCCTTTCAGCAATTGATACAAGCTGTGACCTGTATCTAAAAGTCCAGGTTCCAATAAAGAAATATTGTTCATAACTATTCATTTTTGGTTGATGTAATCCATTTCATGCTTATAACACCATAATTCACCATCGTATCCATGCTGAAGAGATAATGTCTTACCTGATAATCTGGCCTTGATCTGGAGCGACCTTGCTTCCTGCTTTGTAAGAAAGACAACATTCTCGTCACTTATCCATTCGCCATTATCATTGCGGACCAGATGCCAGTTTCTTTCCTGTTCATTCGTTTCCATTAGGCATATTCAAATTGTGTAACTTCTATTGGGGCAACTTCCATTTCATCTCCATCATCCCCTGTTGGAACAGCCAATCGAACGACCCCATCACTCATGGCATTGTCAACAAGCAAGGTCAACGGATAGATGTCACCATCCTCATCCCAAACTGGATAACCATATTCATCAAACTCAGTCATAAAGGCAGAGTCAATACCATAGACATAAATATGCTGACTATGCTTCTCCATTTCATGATTGACAAAAGGGTCCTGAATCGGGTCGAATGAGTCTCCCTGAGTCAAATCCATTCCGTAAATCAGGAAAGGAGCTGCATCATTCGATTTCGCCAAAAGAGCCATCGTACGGGAGTTTGCATATAAATTAAGCGCATACTCACTGCTATACGTCTCGTGAAAATCGTATTCGAACTCCTTTACCACATCACGAAAAGTCTTGCCATCACTCATTCTCCTACCCCTACTGTCATATTCGGCAGGGATAAAGCTGTAGTTCTTGTAACACTCATTCTCCATTCAACTTCCTCCAAATTACGCAACACTACTATTCTATTTCTATAAACACCTGAACAACATTATGTTGCTCATTATCTTATCATATCAGAAATTTCACGGTTCTTAGTGTTGCATGAATAGAAGGGCAAAACTCTGAAAGACGGGGCAAAGATACAAATAAAATCCGAGACCCCCACCTTTTCCAAAGTTTTTTTCGATAATGGACCAACTTGGTAAACACTTAACTCATGCAATAGATTCCACCTAAATTGAGAAACGCCGTAGTCAGATAGCCAACAGTGATGAAAGCCTATGTTCTTTTAAAAACTAAACCGCACCTTGGAAATATCAAACTCCACATTCCTCTTCTTTATGAATCTCTTATTCACAATGTAATATCTTAAATCTTGAATTCATACAGCTCGATATCATACTCCCAAGCTTTTTCTATTATTTTCTTTACCTTTCTATTAAAACCATCCCACAAGACTATAAGACCATCAGCATTCACAATCATCTGAGAATTATAGTCAAATCCATCAAACCCTCCATTGGTTTCACGGTCATCCGGATATATATCCAGCTCGTAACCTCTGTCCTGAGCATATCTCACGTCCAGGGCATCAGAATCTGAAGAATGGCAAGAAACGACAACTATATTCTTCTTTTTCCGAAGATAGTAATCACAATACTCCTGCAGTAATTCATAGTCAGAAATATAACGGTTTGCCAGAATCATAACCCTATATTTATCTATAACGTCCTTTACCTGTTCCTTGATACCCTTGATATCGCATATATCCATAAAGAGACGGTTGGTTGTGTAGGTAAAGGTTCCCACTTGGTTCTTTACCATCCACCAATTCTCACCCCCATCAACAAAGAAATTACCATCTGTATTCTCTTTCTCCCACGCCCACACAGCCTTTTCAATTTTAGGCATAACAAGGGATATATCTTCACAACTATATTCTATAGAGGATTTTGGCACCCTTGCAGCTGCAATATATAAACGCCTGATATAGGGGTCATTCTCATCTATCTCTACGGATTTCATAACGTAAGAAAGAATGCTTTGATAAGCCTCTTCCGAATACTCTTTATATTTCATCTCAGTTTATTTTTAAAATCAAACACCTTGTTAACAGTCAATCAAAGAAACATCAGATTCTATGTAGCATTCACAGAATTCATGTCCTCCCAATGACACAAACTTAATTAAATACCGAAAAACAGACGAGAAACTGACTTCAAGAAAGGAATATTACCTTTCCCGCCAACTCATGATCAAACTGCAGCTTAAACAGAGAGAGCAAGTCATGCAGAGAATCATCAAAGGAGTCTGCAAGAACATGTTCTCCTGTTTTCATGTTTTCAAACTCGAAAGAACATAACAGATAGTCTGCTGATGCAAAAAGTATCTTATACATAGCCGTTATCTTTAATCTACACCTCAAGCCGCTTTAAGGGGTAAGGGGATTTTGTGTCTGTAAAGTTTCTGTTGTGCAAGGAATATGTACAATGAAATTTGTCGCTTTGCAAGAAAAATCCCACTAAACCCTATAGGTTGCGGATTTGAGGTTTATTATTTCACCATTTGAGTTTCCGTTAATTTTCTTCATTCTCGGAACACTCTTCCTCCTGTTCTTTCGCATCTGCAATATTGCTATCGCAAACCTCGATGATGTCCTGAAGTTGTTGTTTGTCCTCTGCCAGAGCCATCTTCTCTTCTGCCATAGCCTTGATAGCCTCGAACTGCTCTAGAGAGAACTCATCGCAAGATACCATTCCCTTCTTGCGAGCTGTCATCATCACTTCGTAGTCACCCTCACAGGTCATACCGAAGAAGGCTACAGCATTAGTTTCCTTGCTCATTTGAATCAAACTTTTAACAGCACCTTCCTCATGCTTAGTAGGAGTGCATTCTATCTTGTTTTTACTCTGTTTCATATCTATGAATTTTAATTATTAATATCTAACTACAACCACTTTCAAGCCTCGCTCCTTGGCATAGAGTTCACCCAAGGTGTCAGCACCACTGGCATGACTACTTATGACCACGATGACTTCTGGCTGCTGATTTTGAAGACAGTAGTCACACTTCTCTTTCAGTAGCTCGTAATCTGCAAAGTCTCGTCATCATGTCAATGATTTCATATGCGTTCATCTTATTTTTTTATGTCCCATTTATAATCAAAAACGACTCCGTTTACAGGTATCTGAACCTCCATAGTTACTCCTCTTTGTTTCTTTACGAACATATATCCAACAATGCCTTCACCAGGATGAATGGTGTTCTTTTTCAAATACCCCTCGTCTCTAACTTTACGGTCATTTTCCATTTGTTTTCCCATTTCCATCATTTGATTTGTTGCTATCATATTAGCAACAGCAGCATTACCTGGATTATAGGTGCTGACCGTATATCCACCATAAGGCGTTGAAACGTATGAAGTAGAATACCCAGCCATCCCAGCATTTAGTCCGTTTGCTAATCCTGTTAAGGCTTCTGCCCACATCTGCTTATTCCTAATCATTTTTTGGAAACTCTCAGATGTATAAACCTTCATACTATTAACGCTTTGGTCTTTTAATGTGCAATATGAACTTACTATCTCCGGGGTGAAAACAAAAGAATTATTTGATAAGTTTTGTATCATGATTTGGAGTCTATAAAACTTTCCGTAATCATCTTTTATGAGTTTGTTACTAACCCCTACGATAAATCCTTCTTTTGCTATCATAGCCCACTCGTCTCCGTTTCTATATTCTGCAGTAAATGTAGAATCATTCTCAGGCTTTAACAATGACTGAGAAAAACCTCTGAATACAGTGGTCGATAGCAAAAATAATATAAATAACTTCTTCATTTTGATTTTGTTATATTTACTATTTCTTAAACAAACTCTTTGACTTTTGAAGCGTTACGGCTTTTTTGCCATGCACGGACTCGATTGCTTCAAGACCTTCTTGTATCAACTGCTCGGCAGAAGAAGATTCTGTTATTCCAAAGAACTGCGATACAGCTTTTATTTGCTCTATTGTCTTTTGAGACAACATATACGTATGACGAGTATAACCAACCTTGCATCCAGCTGCAGCACCTTTAACGGCTCTCTTTGAAACTGCTTCGTCGGATTCATTGCTGCTCATCTTGAAGAAAGCAACAGCATCGGATTTTTCACACCAACCGATTAATTCATTAATTACCCCTTCTCCATTTTTGGATGGAGTACGACCTATGTTGTTTTGATTCTGTTTCATAATCTATGACTTTTTATCATTAATATCTAACCACAGCCACCTGTAAACCTCGCTTTGTAGCTGTATCTATCATATTCTTTGTGCCCCGGCTCTTACCATCCCAGAATGCGATAAGAGCGTGAGCTACGCTAGCCATCTGAGCGTTCCGGATAGGATCAGCAGCCCTGCCGTGGGTCTTCCAGTCAGCCGGGTATGTCTCCAACTGTAAGCCTCGTTCTTGGGCATAACGCTCACCCAGGGCATCTGCACCACTGGCATGACCGCTTACGATAACAATGTCTTCCGGCTTCTGATTTTGGAGATAGTGGTCACACCTCTCTTTCAGCAGTTTATAGTCTGCAAAGTCTCTGCATCCTGCGATGATGACCCTATATTTAGAGATTAAATCTATTATCAGTCTGTTAGCTGCATCTACTTCTTCTTGACTCATTACATATCAGTTTAAAAGTTTTTTACGAAAGTTCCCTAGTTTAACAAGAAACTACATGCTAAGAACTATGTACCGAAAATCCAGACCTTACACCTTATTAGATATAGTAGATCATCAATTATAACTATTCATCTTAAAAGAGGAATACCATTCACTTTCCATACCAATAGCATAGCCACCACAAAGGTAAAAAAAACGAGAGTAACCACCAAATTTTTAGCTCATATTTTTGACTTTTTACACTTTCAAGATAATACGATGCTATCTAAAGCCAAAAATCAGATTGAAATTCTAAACAACACTTACCAACAAAAGGAGAGATAATACTTTAGAAAACACTGCTGTCCCGTTTAGAAATCGTCGGGGCTGAAAAGGCTAGGATATAGCCAAT
>OOCQ01001273.1_pt1 | contig 16164 bp, 10 predicted proteins | sample 1671121 | NCBI WGS metagenome assembly OOCQ01 (sample SAMN06348124, study PRJEB24527) | human gut metagenome | biome: human gut; feature: ankylosing spondylitis patient; material: feces | host: Homo sapiens | place: China | collected 2015-10 | reverse complement strand
CTCGGTCGCAATCACACTCTTAGATGGAGTTCTGAAAAAAAGAATCATACTATTTTCTCTTTTTATATTGTTAATGTATTTATTTTGAGTGCAAAGATACAGTAAATCAAAGACACTACAAAATAAATACAAGTTTTTTATATTTTTTTTGTTGAGATACCACCTTATTTCTTGATGGTGAACTCAAACTTCAAGCCACCTTCGGGCAGATTGCTTACTCGGATGGTTCCTCCGTGCAGCAATACGGCGTTCTTCACGATGGCTAGTCCCAGACCAGTACCGCCCATCTTGCGGCTGCGTCCTTTGTCCACTCTGTAGAAACGTTCGAAGAGGCGAGCCAGATGCTCCTGTGGCACTCCCTGCCCATTGTCACGGAAGATGAAATGCCATTTGTTGCCCATCTTGTTGCCCTCCAAGGTTATCTTGCAGCCCTCGCCAGCGTAGGCGATGGCATTGTCGGTCAGATTGCGGAACACGCTGTAGAGCAAACTCCTGTTGCCCTTCACCACAATGCGACCTTGCAGTTGGTTGTCAAAGGTCATCTTGCGCTCCTCACGAGCCAAGGCGGTCTCTTTGGCTATGTCGCTCACCATCTGGGTGATGTCCACTGCCTCAAAGTCTATCATGTCGGCGCCATCGTCCAGTCGGTTCAGTGTGGATATGTCGTGGAGCAGGGAGGTGAGTCGCTCGCTCTGGGCATAGCAGCGATGCAAGAATTGCTCCTTGGTCTCCTCGTTGATATGCGGATTGTCCAGAATGGTTTCCAGATAGCCCTGGATGCTAGCCACTGGGGTCTTGAGTTCATGGGCTATGTTCTGGGTGAGCTGTCGCTTCAGAATGTCTTGCTCTCGGCGAGTGGTCTGTATGCGCTTGTACATCTTGATGATGCGCTCGGCTATCTCGCCCAGTTCGTCATTGGGGAACTTGGCTAGGTCTTCCACCTCCAGGCTCTCGTTGTGGTCTGCCTTCCAGGCAAAGATGCGCAGCTTGGAGATGTTCTTGCCCAGACGGTTGGTGAAGCGATAGAGCAAGATGGTGAGCAGGATGATGGCTCCGATGGCAAACCAGATGTAGTGCTGGTCGGCCTGTAGTGACTTGGCCAAGTCGTCATTATATGGCAATGCGGTACGGATAATGAGATGGGTCTTAGGGAAATAAGACGCCACGTAGAAGTAGTCGTGCTTCAGGGTCTTGGACTGTCGCTCCACACTGGTGCCCTGACCTGAGCGCAAAGCCTCGGCTATCTCGGCGCGCTTGGCATGATTGGCAAAGTGGCGATAGTCCGGGCTCATGTTGTCGTATACCACCTTGCCATCGGGCAATACCAGGGTTACACGAAGGTCCTTGCTCTCGTGTTCCTTGACAAATGCTTCCAGCTTGGCTTCTGCCACCCTTACACTATCCACTACGGCTAGGCTGTCGCCCTTCACCTTCTCGCCATCCGATAGCAGAATGCCCTCGGAGGTGGAGAGCTCCAAGTCCTCGGCTAGCAATTCATTATAGTTGGCTAACTTCAGCGTGAGCGTACTTATCTTAAACTGCTTCTCTCGGGTCTGCTGAAACACGATGAAGCTGACGGCGAACACAAGGAACACCGTCAGCACGCTGAAATACAACTTTCTACCTACATTGTTTATCTTAAACATTGAATTTTGAAATTTGAACTTTGAGATTTATGATTAGCCTTATACTTCGGAATATATCCGTGTAATCCGCGTAATCCGTGCCTAAAAAAATTATGCATCAAAGTAATATCCGAATCCCAAACGTGTAACGATACATTTGGCAAACTTGCCAATCTTCTTTCTCATTCGGGTGATGTTGACATCCACCGTGCGGTCGAGCACCATCACGTCCTTAGGCCATACACGGTCTATGAGTTCCTGGCGAGAGAACACTCTGCCCTTTTCCTCCAGCAAGAGGTGCAGGAGTTCGAACTCGGTCTTGGTGAAAGGCACATTCTCCCCATCGATGCTCACGGTCTTCTTGTCCAGATTGAGCACCAATCCCTGATAGCTGAGGGTGGTAGGCTCTTCCACCTTGCCCAGCTTCTCTGCCGTGCGGCGCAATACGGCCCTTACTCTCACCATCACCTCACGGATGGAGAAAGGCTTGGAGATGTAGTCGTCGGCACCCAGGTTGAATCCAGTTACCGTATCATTCTCCGTGTCACGGGCGGTGAGGAAGATGATTGGTATCTGCGCTGTCATCGGATTCTCCTTGAGCTGGTGCGCCATCTGGAATCCGCTCATGCCGCCCATCATCACATCGAGCAGCAAGAGGTCAAATCCTGCCACGTCCTTCTCCAATGCCTCCTCGGCAGAGTTGGCTGTTTCTACTTGGTAACCCTCGGTCTCCAAGTTAAACTTCAAAATCTCACACAAGTCTTGCTCGTCATCAACAACCAAGATCTTCATATTATTCTCTTCCATTTTTATTCGTTTAGAAATCTGCTGCAAAATTACGACTTTTATTCTGTAATATGCGTTTCATTTGGTTACAATTTAGTTACAAGTGGACTCTGAAATCATAAAAAATGATAATTAATGGCATATTGTCACATATTTTAACGTGGTGTAATAAAATCCGCTACACCAATGTTTGCTAGTTAGCTACTTTAATGGTATATTTGCAGCCGAATTCAAAATAACATCTATAACATTATTAAGTTAAGAATTATGAAAGATAAAATTAATACGACTCTGGTCATTGGCGAAATCATCAAGAAAGAGTTAAAGAAACAAGGCAAGACTTCAGTTTGGCTCTCTGAGCAACTGGGCTGCCACCGTACTAATATCTATAAGGTATATGGAAGATCATCCATCGATACTGCGATGTTGTTCCATATTAGTGTTTTACTCAATGTAGACTTCTTCAAGCTCTACTCAGATGCACTGCCTAAGTTCAAAAAGTAAATGACCGAAAGAGAAAAGCCTTGCAAATATCTTCTTCATGGAAGTTATCTGCAAGGCTTTTTCGTATACCTTATTATATTATAGTCTTTTCTCCAATCGCTCACGGATGGCTGCGATGAAGCCGGCTGAGTTGACTGCCTTTGCCTCTACGCCCTCCATCAGATTGACGAGGTCCTTGGTGGCGATGCCGTCGTTCAGTGTGTCAAAGCAAGCAGCCTCCAGCTGGTCGCCAAAGTTCTGGAGCTCCTTGTTGCCGTCCAACTCACCACGTTTTCTCAAGGCTCCGCTCCATGCAAAGATGGTAGCCATAGGGTTGGTAGATGTATCCTCGCCCTTCAGGTAGCGATAGTAGTGGCGGGTCACGGTGCCGTGAGCTGCCTCATACTCATATTTGCCGTCAGGTGATACCAGTACGGATGTCATCATGGCCAAAGAACCGAAGGCTGTACTGAGCATATCGCTCATCACATCGCCATCATAGTTCTTGCAAGCCCAGATAAATCCACCCTTGCTGCGGATCACTCGTGCCACTGCATCATCTATCAATGTATAGAAGTACTCGATGCCGAGCTCGGTAAACTTCTCCTTGTAGTCGCTCTCGTAAACCTCCTCGAAGATCTTGCGGAACTGTGCGTCGTAAGTCTTGGAGATGGTGTCCTTGGTAGCAAACCAGAGGTCCTGCTTGGTATCGATAGCAAACTTGAAGCAGCTATGGGCGAAACTGCGAATACTCTTGTCGGTATTGTGCATGCCCTGGATCACGCCAGCGCCATCGAAGTTGTGGATTTCCACCTCCTGCTTCTTGCCGCTCTTGCCTTCGAATACGAGTTTAGCTACTCCTGGCTCATCGGCACGAAGCTCCACGCTCTTGTATACATCGCCATAAGCATGACGAGCGATGGTGATAGGCTTCTCCCAGTTCTTCACACATGGGTGGATGCTAGGGATGGTGATAGGAGCACGGAACACAGTACCGTCCATGATGCTACGGATAGTGCCATTAGGGCTCTTCCACATCTTGTGCAGATGGTATTCGTCCATGCGCTGTGCATTAGGAGTGATAGTGGCACACTTCACAGCCACGCCATATTTCTTGGCTGCCTCGGCAGAGTCGATGGTTACCTGGTCGTTGGTCTTGTCGCGATAAGGCAAACCGAGGTCGTAATACTCCGACTTCAAATCCACGAAAGGCAGGATCAATTCATCCTTGATCATCTTCCAGAGGATTCTAGTCATTTCATCACCGTCCATCTCTACCAATGGAGTCGTCATCTTAATCTTTTCCATAATCGATTCAGTGTTATTATTGATAATTTGCCTGCAAAGTTAATGAAAATATTCAAGAAAAGAAAGAAAATACAGGAATATTATGGCAAAATGATAAAAATATCTTCAAAAAGGAATCTTTTGCGTATATTTATACAAGAACGGCGTATGATTTCAAAAGAAAAGCACCGACAAGCCGGTGAAGACTTATCGGTGCCTATCTCTTGATAAGGAACCAAGGCGTATGCCCTAATTCTTAATTAAACCTTTACTTCTCCTCTGGAGCCTTATCGATCAAATCCATAAACTGGTCGAGCTTAGGAGTGATGATGATCTGGGTGCGGCGGTTGCGCTGCTTGCCAGTCTCTGTGTCATTGCTGGTTACAGGGTTGTACTCACCACGACCACCGGCTGTGAGACGCTTAGGATTTACGCCGAAGTGCTCCTGCAAGTACTGTACTACTGAAGAGGCACGCAGGGCAGAGAGATCCCAGTTGTTGCGGATGTTCTTCATCTTGGCACTGGTGGTGCTTACAGGCACATTGTCGGTGTTACCCTCGATGAGCACATCATAGTCCTTGTAGTCCTGGATAATCTTAGCTATCTTGCTCAGAGTCTCCTGCGCACGGCTGTTTACCTCGTAGCTACCGCTCTGGTAGAGCATGTTGTCGGCAAGCGAGATGTATACCACGCCCTTCAATACCTGTACGTCTACCTCCTTCATCTCCTCCTTGCTCAGTGAGCGAGTCAGATTGTTGGTGAGAACCATGTTGAGCGAGTCGCTCTTGCTCTTCACCTCTACCAAGTGGCGGATATACTGGTTGCTCTCGTTGATCTGGTCCACGAGTTTCTCGATGCTCACATTGTTCTGGCTGGCGTTGCTCAAGCTCTTGTCCAGCGAGTTCTGGAGCTTGGCATAGTCCTTCTTAGTACCAGAGAGCTGCTCCTGCAGTGCAGCGAGGCGAGCCTCAGTGGCAGCGAGTTTCTCCTTAGTAGCCTGATAATTGGCTGTCAATTCCTTATTCTCATTCTGGCAGTTCTGGAGGTCTTTCTTACTAGCGCAGCTAGATACGAGGAGTGCTCCAGCCATCATAGCCATTACAAAAAACTTAGTCTGTTTCATATTGCTTTAAATTTTACTTTCTTGGTTATTAATACTAATGATGTTAAGATTTGCGTCTGCAAAGTTACGGATAAGACTTGAATAAACAAGGAATGTCTAATGCATTTAATTTATTTTAACCGAAACATCGATGTTTTTTAGCATAAATAGGCATTTCCCATAGGATTTTCTTCATTTTAGAAAGTAATTTCATTTTTCCTTTCACCATAACTCGATGATAGAAATAGATTTATGCAAAAGGTGAAAGGACTTTGCAAATAGCTTTTCATTTTATAAATTTCACTAAACTTATTAAAATCTAACTATCACTACATTTTGGTATGAAATATGACTAAAAGTAGGCGGTTTTGTGGCAAAATGATAAAAAAGTAACGGAAATATGCATTTTTTATGCAAAATATTTGCTAGTTATGCGGAAAAAGTGTAATTTTGCAGGCGAAAGAGATGTAACTGAGATTTAGAAAAAGTGTTAATGATAAATAAAAGTTGAACTTTAAGAGAGAACTTTATGGAAAAAAGATTGCTTTTCTTGTTAGTTAATATCTTCCTATTATGTGGGGGGGTATTGGCTCAGACTAAAGTGACAGGTACCGTAGTTTCTCAAGAAGATGGAGAACCTGTTATTGGTGCTTCCGTAGTAGTCGCTGGTGCGAATAAGACGGGAACAGTCACCGATATGGAGGGTCACTTCTTCTTGGAAGTACCTGCTGGTAAAAAACTCACCGTAAGCTACATCGGTATGCAGAGCCAGACATTGGCCCCAGCAGCTAAGATGGTTATCAAGCTGAAAGCTGACCAGACTAGCCTTGGCGAAGTGGTGGTAACTGGTATGCAGAAGATGGACAAGCGCTTATTTACGGGTGCAACCACTAAAATTACTGGTGACAAAACTAAGCTTGATGGTGTAGCCGACATTAGCCGTGCCTTGGAAGGTAAGGCTGCGGGTGTCTCTGTTCAGAATGTATCTGGTACATTTGGTACAGCCCCTAAGATTCGTGTACGTGGTGCTACATCTATTTATGGTTCATCTAAGCCTCTTTGGGTTGTAGATGGCGTTATCATGGAAGATGTGACAGAGGTTTCTGCCGATGATTTGTCTTCTGGTGATGCCGAAACTTTGATTTCTTCAGCCATTGCAGGTCTGAACGCTGATGATATCGAGAGCTTCCAAATCTTGAAGGATGGTTCTGCTACCTCTATATATGGTGCGCGCGCAATGGCTGGTGTGATTGTCGTAACCACCAAGAAGGGTAAGGCTGGTACTAACCGTATCAACTATACTGGTGAGTTCACCATGCGTATGAAGCCAAGCTATCGCAATTTTAATATCATGAATTCTCAGGACCAGATGAGTGTATATCGTGAGATGTACAATGATGGTTCATTGTCTTTTGAACGTTCTTATCGTGCATCTAATAGTGGTGTCTTCGGTAAGATGTATCATTTGATGAATACTTATGATCCTAAGACTGGTTCTTTTGGATTGGCTAATACCCAAGAGGCAATGGATAGCTATCTTCAGAAGTATGAGTATATGAACACCGACTGGTTTGATTTGTTGTTCAGCAACAGTATCTCTCAGAACCACTCTATCAGTATGACAACTGGTACCGACAAGGCTCAGTATTACACATCTTTCAGTGTGATGAACGACCCAGGATGGTCTAAGCAGAGCAAGGTACAGCGTTATACTGCCAATGTAAATGCTCTCTATAATATTTCTAAGAAGCTTTCTTTCAATGCGATTGCTAATGCTTCTTATCGTAAGCAGCGTGCTCCTGGTACTACTTCACAGTCTGTGAATGCCGTAACTGGTGAAGTGTCTCGTGACTTTGATATCAACCCATATTCTTATGCGTTGAACACTTCACGTACCATGGATCCTAATGAATTGTATGTACGCAACTATGCTCCATTCAATATCTTCCGTGAATTGGATAATAACTATTTGAGCCTTGATGTTGTGGACATGAAGTTCCAGGGCGAATTGAAGTATAAGCCTATTACTAAGGTGGAACTTGCAGTACTCGGTGCATACAAGTATTCTACTACGACCAATGCAGCCACAGTTACAGACCAGTCTAACCAGGCATGGGCTTATCGTGCTATGGATGATGCCACTATGCGTGATGCCAACCCTTGGTTGTATACTGATCCAGATAAGGCTAACTCTTTGCCATTCTCTGTATTGGACAAGGGTGGTTTCTATCGTGAAACTAAGTTTAAGATGAATAGCTGGGACTTCCGTGCCACAGCTAGCTATAATGATGTATATAACAAAGACCATATCGTAAACCTCTTCGGTGGTATGGAGATTAACTCTGTGGATCGCAGCAAGTCTTACTTCAATGGTGTTGGTATGCAGTATGATATGGGTTTCCTTCCTGCCTTCAACTACAACTTCTTCAAGCAGCTGGCAGAGGAGAATGGTCAGTATTACTCTTTGACAAACTCTTATCAGCGTGAGGCATCATTCTTTGGTACTGGTACCTATTCTTATAAGGGACGCTATACCATCAATGGTACTATCCGCTATGAGGGTTCTAACAAATTGGGTAAGAGCCGTTCTGCTCGTTGGTTGCCTACATGGAATGTTTCTGGTGCATGGAATGCTCATGAGGAGGCTTGGTTCCCTAAGTTGAATCCAACACTTTCTCACTTGACATTGAAGGCATCTTACTCTTTGACTGCCGACCGTGGTCCTGCTTCCGTATCTAACTCTTTGGTGGTTATCCAGAGTTACAATCCTTGGCGTCCATTTGCTGGCGATAAGGAGACGGGTCTTGAGATTTATCGTCTCGGTAATGATGACTTGACTTATGAGAAGAAGCATGAGTTGAACCTTGGTATTGATATGGGTTTCTTGGATAATCGTATCAATGTAGCTTTCGATTGGTATCGTCGTAACAACTATGACTTGATTGGTCCTAAGCGTACCATGGGTGTTGGTGGTGAGATTTACAAGTATGCCAATGTGGCAAGTATGCGCTCACATGGTGAAGAGTTGACTATCTCTACTCGCAACATTGAGACCAAGGACTTCAAGTGGAGTACAGACTTCATCTTTGCTCATTCAAAGAATACCGTAACCGATCTTGACTCTCGTGCTAATGTCATGCAGATGATTACTGGTACTGGTTTTACAATGAATGGTTATCCTGTTCGTTCTTTGTTCTCTATTGATTTCAAGGGATTGAGCAATAAGGGTCTTCCTATCGTTATGGATCAAGATGGTGAACTGACAAGTTATGGTGGTGACATCGACTTCCAGTCAACCACTACCGATTATTTGGTATATGAAGGTCCTACGGACCCAACTATCAATGGTAGTTTTGGTAATACCTTCTCTTATAAGGGCTTCAAGCTGAATGTGTTTATCACATACGCAGCAGGCAACAAGGTACGTTTGGATCCAGCGTTCAGCTCTTCTTACACCGACATGACATCCATGCCTAAGGAGTTTGTCAATCGCTGGACTCAGGCAGGTGATGAGGCTAGAACCGATGTTCCAGTGATACCTGATCTTCGAATGCGCCAGAGCGACAACTATCTGGGTTATCTTTACAATGCATATAACTATTCTACAGCCCGAGTTGCCAAGGGAGATTTCATCCGCATGAAGGAGATTTCTTTGTCATACGACTTCCCTAGCACCTGGTTGCAGCCTATCCGTTTGAGTTCTGCTAGCTTGAAGTTGCAGGCTACTAACTTGTTCTTGATTTATTCAGACAAGAAGTTGCACGGACAGGACCCAGAGTTCTTCAATGCTGGTGGTGTAGCAACTCCAATGCCACGTCAGTTTACATTGACATTAAGAATAGGACTTTAATTAAAGAGAGATAAATATGAAAAAGAATAAGATATATTTATTGTCGATAGCTTTCTCCATGTTGGCTTTGGCAACATCTTGCGATAGCTTCTTGGATAAATTGCCAGATGACAGAGCAGAGGTGAATACTGATGATAAGGTGACTTCCTTATTGGTTTCTGCTTACCCTACAGTGGCTGCAAACGTGATATTGGAAGCTTCATCGGATAATCTAATCGACAATGGTGAGCAATATAGTACGACAAAGTTGATAGAGGATGCTTACCGCTTCCGTACTATCACTCCGGAGAATAATGATACTCCAAAGAACTTATGGAATAATTATTACAAGGCCATTGCTTCTGCCAATCAGGCATTAGCTTCTATTGAGGAAATGGGTAATCCTGAGTCATTGAGGGCACAGCGCGCTGAGGCTTTGATGTGTAGAGCATACGGTATGTTTAGCCTAGCCAATGTGTTCTGCATGGCTTATAATCCAGAGAAGGCAGATGAGTATATGGGACTGCCATATCCTCTGAAGCCAGAGACCACAGTGAATCCTGACTATGAGCGTGGCACTCTGAAGCAGCTTTATGAGAATATCAACAAGGATATTGAGGAGGCTTTGCCAAATATCAGTGATGATATCTATATGCAGCCTAAGTACCACTTCAATCAGAAGGCTGCTTATGCCTTTGCTGCTCGCTTCAACCTCTATTACATGAACTATGATAAGGTGATAGAGTATGCTACCAAAGTGCTGGGTACAAATCCTTCTGCTATGTTGAGAACTTGGACTCCATTGATGGATTATTCCAATAGTGACGATATTTGCAATGCCTATATGAAATCGAGCGAGAAGGCTAATTTGCTTTTGCAGCCTATCTATACGATTGCAGGTCGCTACCTTCAGGCAGGTGCAGGTTATCGTTTTGCACACAATAACACCAATATCAACAATTATGAGACCTATCGTGCAAACATGCCTTGGGGTGGTTCTTACAATCATACCACGCTCATTCCTTCACGCTTGATGTATGGTATGGCGCAGCTCGTGTTTGTACCAAAGCTCTTGGAGCAGTTTGAATATACTGATAAGGTTAATGGTACTGGTTATCCACACATCGTGGTTACAGCCTTTACTGCTGACGAAACCCTCCTCTGTCGTGCAGAGGCTTATGCCTTGAAGGGTGATAAGGCAAATGCCATTGCTGATATCAATACTTGGATAGCCTCTCATACCACAGAGGTAAGTAATGATGGTCAGGTTACACGCCCTGTGATGACCGAGGAGAGTATCAATAGTTTCTATGATGGCTTGGAGTATGAGCCTGTTCGTATTACTTCCAATGCGGTTCGCAGTGTACGTAAAAAGCTTAATCCACAAGGATTTACAGTTGCTGCTGGCTCTCAGGAGAATATCATTGAGCTGATACTTCAGATGCGCCGTATCGAGACCTGTTTTGAGGGACTTCGATTCCAGGATCTTAAGCGTTATGGTATCGAGTATGAGCATATTATAGATGGTGAATCACCTGTAACCTTTAAGGCAGGTGACCTTCGTGGTGCCATCCAGTTGCCAAATGATGTGCTTGAGGCAGGCTTGCCAGCCAATCCAAGAGAAGAGTCTAACAACTAATTTTAAAGAGTGTATATTATGAAATATATCAAGTTATTTATATTGATGGTGTCAGTTGCTCTCTTTGCTGCTTGCTCCGAGGATAGCCTTGACTCAAAGAGCGTCTTTGATTCGAGCACCAAGGAAGAGCCAAATGAGTTTGATACTTGGCTCAAAGCCAACTATGTTGATACCTATAATATTCGTTTCAACTATCGCTATATTGATAAAGAAACAAACAATCAGTACAACTTGGCACCTGCCGACTATACCAAGGCCAAGGCCCTTGCCATTATGATGAAGCATATTTGGCTTGATGCATATACGGAGGTGATGGGAGGAGACTTCCTCAAGACTTATTCGCCTCGTGTGATGCAATTGGTAGGTTCTGCAGCTTATGACTCTCAGTCATCTATCGTGATGGGTACGGCAGAGGGTGGCTTGAAGGTAACCCTTTATAATGTAAATGTCATAGATCCAACCAAACCTGAGTTTGATGTAGATCAGCCTTTTGTTGACAAGACTAAGGGTACTTATGACTTGAACTATTGGTTCTTCCACACGATGAATCATGAGTTCTGCCATATTATGACCCAGAAGAAGAATTACAGCACAGACTTCCAGACAGTATCTGCCGGTAAGTATCAGACTGAGGGATGGGTTAACGTAAAAGACGAGGAAGCTCCATCTTATGGATTTGTATCAGGTTATGCCACCAAGGAATACAATGAGGACTTTGCTGAGATCTTCTCTCAGTATGTTACTCATTCAGAGGCGGCTTGGGAGAAAATCTTGATGGCAGGAATCAAATTTCAGACAGATTCCAAAGGCAATGTCGTAAAGGATGCAGATGGCAATCCTATTGTGCTTGATACTGCAGGCTATGATGCTATTGTGGAGAAGTTTGACATTGTGAAGGAGTATTTCCAGACTACATGGAATCTTGATATCACCCAGCTTCGTGATGTGATTCTTCGTCGAACAGAAGAGGTTAAGGCTATGGATTTAACAACATTAAAGTAGTGACCAATTATGAAGAAAATATATAATGTATTGTTCGTACTCATGGCGTTGGTATCATTCGCTTCTTGTAGTAATGATATTGATGAGACTTTTGACAAGTCTTCTTCTGAGAGAATCAATGAGACGATGGCAGAATGTAAGAATGTTCTTACTTCTGCCCAGAATGGATGGCTGATGAAGTATTATCCTAAAGCCAATACCCAGTATGGTGGATATAATGTCTTGGTGAAGTTTGATGCGGATGGCAATGTGACAGCTATGAGCGATGCTCTTGAATCTGATACCAAGGCTACTTCTCATTACAAGTTGGAGCAGAGCTCTGGTGTCGTGCTTTCATTTGATGAATATAATAAGGTGATTCATTTCTTCTCTGATCCAGCCAATCCCGCAGGCATTGGCAACAATGGTAAGGGCATGGAAGGTGACTTGGAATTCCGTATGCAGACTGCTTGTGCAGATTCTGTAGTGATGTTAGGAAAGAAGAGAAATGCCAAGATTGTGATGACTCCATTGGAGCAGGATGCCGATTGGGCTAAAATCGTAGATGGTATGGTGGATATGGAAAATGATATGGCTTTCCCTTCATATCAGATGGAGGTAAATGGCGCTCAATATATGGCTACCACTAGCTATCGAACCATGACCTTTACTCGTCAGGATGCAGAGGAAGACCTCGTTACCATGCCATATATTGTGACACAGACTGGTATCGAATTCTATTCACCTGTTACTCTGAATGGTGAGACCATAAAGGGTTTCAACTATGTAGGTGGTGATAATTACGAGTTTGATGCTACTGATGGAAGTGCGGTTAAAATGTATGGCTTAGTTCCTCCTATCAGTGAGCAGGTAATCAATGGCGACTGGTTCTTTTCTGTGGCTAATATGGGAACTTATGCAAAGACCTATTGGAACAAGGCTAACACTCAGGTGTCTCAGTATTATAGTCCTTGCTATTTTGTAGCGTTGACTACTTCTGCATTTGATGGTTACACTGGTCACTGGGGTATGTTTGCAAATGTTGCTGGTTATGGCTCGTTTCTTGATCTCACCCCATCTTTCGTGGATGATGATCATATCGAATTGTCATGTGCTCATAAGTTTGGATTGAATGGCCAGTACTTCTATCAATGGGGTCAGGTCTATATGACTCACTCTTTGACCGGTGATACTGGTAATGCTGCCAACAAGGTTAGCGTTACATATAAGGTGGATTTGGTAGAGGGTACGCTCAGAAGTCCTTCTGCTATAAAGCTTACTGATACAGAGAATGCAGACAACTGGTATGTTTTGACACGTGAGATGCCAGACTCTCCATTCTAGAGAAAATATAAATCTCTCTCAAACAAAAGAAGTTCCTCTTCGTGAGGAACTTCTCTCATAATTTTAGGCTTCCTTGCCATGGATATGGTGGGGGAGCCTTTTTAAATATGCTATGATCGATAATTATATACCATTCATCATGAAATCATAGATGCTCATAAAGAGCATGCCATTCACTGTTACTACCCCTACGTCTACATTGAATCCCAGCCTTCTCAGTTCGTTGTATATTGCATTCTCCATGAGATGCGTCTTCTCCATTTGGCGAAAATTAATGAGCGCATTGCGCAGTCCTAAGTCGGTGAAGTAATTCTGATACCAGTGATGATTTTCACTAGTCCATTGTGCCTGCTATTGAGCAGTTGCTGTATGTATCTTTTGCGTTCGATAATCATAATCTATGTATTATTGAAAATTTTGTTCTACGAAATATTTTTGCGTAAATACGCAATTTTCTGCTGCAAAAAGAGATGGGGCGATTGTATTTATGCCACAAAAGATTTTGTAGTCTCAGCTTTTTCCATTAACTTTGCATCTGCTTTTAAAAACTACTATACATTATTAATAATATAACAATGAATCAATTTACGAAGATTATCGCAGCGCAGCTCCATCTCAAGGAGCAGGCTGTAGACAATACACTGGCGCTGCTCGAAGAGGGCTGCACCATTCCTTTCATCTCCCGCTATCGCAAGGAGAAGACTGGCAATATGGACGAGGTGAGCATCGAGGCTATCGCCCAGGCGAACGAGAAACTGAAGGAGATGGCGAAGCGAAAGGAGACCATCCTCAAGACCATCGACGACCAAGGCAAGCTGACTGATACCCTGAAGGAGCGCATCGAGGGCTGCTGGGATGCCACCGAACTGGAGGACATCTACCTGCCATACAAGCCGAAGCGCCGCACCAGAGCACAGATTGCCAGAGAGCAGGGCTTGGAACCATTGGCACAGACGCTCCTCTTCCAGCGTGAGCGCAACCCTGAGCAGGCGGCAAAGAAATATGTAGGCGAGAAGGTGAAGGATGTGGAGGCAGCCCTGCAAGGTGCCAAGGACATCATCGCCGAGACCGTGAGTGAGAGCGAGCAGAGCAGAAACTCTATTCGTGGAGAATTTAAGCGTGGTGCCATCATCACTTCCAAGGTGGTGGCTAAGAAGAAGGATGAAGAGGAAGCACAGCGATTCTCTGATTACTTCGACTTCTCTGAGCCATTGAAAAAATGCTCTTCCCATCGCCTGCTTGCCATGCGTCGTGGCGAGGCTGCGGGATTCCTCCGTATCAGCATCTCTGCCGATGACGAGCAGTGTATGGATAAGTTGAAACGCCACTATGTGAATGGTCGTGGCGAGTGCCAAACCTTGGTGGCCGAGGCTGTGGACGATGCCTTCAAGCGTCTCTTGAAGCCTAGCATCGAGACCGAGTTTGCCGCTCTCAGTAAGCAGAAGGCTGATGAGGAGGCGATCGTGGTATTCGCCGAGAACCTGCGCCAGCTCTTGCTTGCCGCTCCGTTGGGACAGAAGCGCGTGATGGCGGTGGATCCTGGTTTTGCCAATGGTTGTAAGACCGCTTGTCTGGATGCGCAGGGCAATCTCATCCACCACGAAATCGTATATCCTCATCCTCCTCGCAACAAGCGCAGTGAGGCTACCGCTGCCATCCAGCGCATGGTGAAGATGTATCAGGTGGAGGCAATGGCTGTGGGCAATGGCACGGCGAGCCGTGAAACGAGCGACTGGCTGCACAGCATCGACTTCGTGCATCCTGTGGATATCTATGTGGTGAGCGAAGATGGTGCTTCCATCTATTCGGCTTCGAAGATAGCCAGAGACGAATTCCCTGATGAGGATGTGACCGTGCGTGGAGCCGTGAGTATCGGTAGAAGACTCATGGACCCATTGGCGGAGCTGGTAAAAATAGATCCGAAGAGCATCGGTGTGGGACAGTATCAGCACGATGTGGACCAGACCCAGCTGAAGAAGAGTCTCGACTCGGTGGTGATGAGTTGCGTGAACTCGGTGGGTGTGAACCTCAACACCGCCTCGCAGCATCTCTTGACCTACGTGAGCGGACTGGGACCTACGTTGGCGAAGAACATCGTGGAATACAGGAAGGAGAATGGAGCCTTTACTTCTCGTGCACAACTGAAGAAGGTGCCTCGTCTCGGACCATCGGCATACGAGCAGTGCGCCGGCTTCTTGAGAATCCCAGGTGCCAAGAATCCGCTGGACAATAGTGCCGTGCATCCTGAGCGTTATGCCCTCGTGGAGACTATGGCGAAGGATCAGGGCGTAACCGTGAAGCAACTGGTGGAAGACAAGGCTCTTCAGAAGAAGATAGACATCAAGCGATATGTGAGTGCCGAGGTGGGTATGCCAACCTTGACCGACATCATGGCGGAGCTGGACAAGCCGGGCTTGGACCCTCGTGGTGAGGTGGAGAAGTTTGAGTTTGATGCCAGCATCAAGGAGATAACCGACTTACAGGTGGGCATGGTGGTGCCAGGCATCGTAACCAATATCACCAAGTTTGGTGCGTTCGTGGATATAGGCGTCCACAATGATGGTTTGGTACATGTATCTCAGATGTCCAACCGCTACATCAATGACCCATCAGAGGTAGTAAAATTGCATGAGCATGTGATGGTGCGTGTAGCTGAGGTAGACTTGAAGCGCAAGCGCATCGCCCTGTCTATGAAGGGGGTGAAGTAATGGGATAAAAAATGATAGATAATAAAAAAGAGCTGCTCTGTAATAATGAGCAGCTCTTTTTTTATAGTGAGAAATACTTGGAGAACCTTTTCGTGCGTATAAAAGTTTTATAGCATAAAAAGTGTCAAAGTATCATTGTTGGTAGTCTAATATTCTGTAAGTCGTTGATGTATAGTTATCTAGTAGTAATGGTACTTCTCGAAAAAAGCGGATAGAAGTATCTTGGAAGTATCATAGAAGTATCATTGTTTGGGCATTATCTATCACATTTCTCTTAATTTAATACAATATTTTCCCTCTTTTTGCGTTATGATAGACATATAAACCTCAAATCCGCAACCGCCCTCATAAGATGACACAGAGGTCAAAAAGGTAGCGGC
>OOCQ01001271.1_pt1 | contig 16183 bp, 12 predicted proteins | sample 1671121 | NCBI WGS metagenome assembly OOCQ01 (sample SAMN06348124, study PRJEB24527) | human gut metagenome | biome: human gut; feature: ankylosing spondylitis patient; material: feces | host: Homo sapiens | place: China | collected 2015-10 | reverse complement strand
GTCCGGCGCCTTGACAAAGGCGGACCGGGTGTGCTATGTTGATTCCTGTCTCCGGAAAGTGTTTCTGCCCGGCGACACCATGCCCTATCATACCGTTCTGCCGGCGAGGAAGCTCCGAGCCGAAAGATGAGGAAGGATCACTGGATACATCTGTCATCCCCTCTGCCGAACGGCAGGGGGGATGATTTTTTGAAAGGAGTGCTTTGCTGTGGAGCATATGAAAACACGGGTGGCGGTCATTGCGGTCATCGTAGAAAATGAGGACGCAGTGGCGGAGCTGAACGCGCTGCTGCATCAGTACGGCGCATATATCATTGGGCGGATGGGCGTGCCCTACCGCGCCCGGGGCGTGAACATCATCTCCGTGGTGCTGGATGCGCCGCAGGACGCGATCTCCGCCCTCAGCGGGAAGATCGGGAGGCTGGAGGGTGTCAGTGCCAAGACGCTGTACTCCAACGTGATCACACCGATAGAAGACAGATAGGCATGCTGCACGACAGCTTTGTATAAGAGACCGTATCACGGAAAGGAGAAAACAACATGAAAAAAATGATATCCCTGCTGCTGGCGCTGGCGCTGGCATTGACGCTGTGCGCCTGCGTAACGCCGAAAACGCCTATGCCCATTGAGGATGGCGACAAATCCGCCGTCCAGCCGGTCACTGTGCGGTTGGGCGGGCTGAAGGGCCCTACCTCCATGGGCATGGTAAAGCTGTTTGACGATGCGGACAACGGCCTGGGCCAGAACGCGTATACGTACACCATCGCGGCCAGCGCCAATGAGCTGACGCCCCAGCTGGTGCAGGGCGAGCTGGATGTGCTGGCGGTGCCGGCCAACGTGGCGGCCATTCTGTATAACCAGACGGAGGGCGGCGTGGTGCTGCTGGCCGCCGGCACGCTGGGTGTGCTGTATATCGTGGAAAAGGGCGGCGAGACGGTGACGGACATTGCCTCTCTGAACGGAAAGACCATCTACGCCACCGGCAAGGGCGCTACCCCGGAGTACGCGTTGACCTATCTGCTCTCGCAGCACGGGCTGACTCTGGGTGAGGACGTACAGGTGGAGTGGAAGAGCGAGCCCACGGAGATCGTGGCCCTGATGGCAGAGCAGGACAACGCCGTGGCCATGCTGCCCCAGCCCTTCGTCACCGTGGCGCAGAGCCAGGTGGAGGGCCTGCGTGTGGCGCTGGATATGAGCGCCGAATGGGATGCGCTGGACAACGGCAGCCGCCTGATCACTTCGGTACTGGTGGCCCGCAAGGCATTTGCTGATGAGCATCCTGCGGCGCTGGCGGCCTTTTTGGAGGACTACGCCGCCAGCACGGACTACGCCAATGAGCACCCGGCCGAGGCCGCTGTGCTGGTGGAGAAATATGGCATCGTCAAGGCCGCCGTGGCAGAGAAGGCGCTGCCCCAGTGCAACCTGGTATGTATTACCGGCGTGGATATGAAGGTCGCCGTGGGCGGCTATCTGCAAACACTGTATGACCTGAAGACGGAGGCCGTGGGCGGCGCCATGCCCGGTGACGGCTTCTACTGGATGGGCGCATGAGCGCACCCGCGGACAAAAAAATAAAGACCTGGCAGCGTGCCGGCGCGGTGGTGCTGGCCCTGTCGGTCTGGCAGGCGGCCTCCTGGGCCGTGGGCTCGGCACTGCTGCTGCCGGGACCGGTAACGGTGCTAGGGCGGCTTTGTGCCCTGGCGGTGACGTCGACCTTCCGGCGGGCGGTGGCGTTCAGCTTTTGCCGTATCGCCGGCGGCTTTGCCCTGGCACTGGTGCTGGCCTTTGTGCTGGCGCTGGCGGCGGGACGCTGGCCGGTGGTGGAGGTGCTGCTGCGGCCCTATGTGCTGGCCATCAAGGCGGTGCCGGTGGCGTCGTTCATCATCCTGGCACTGATCTGGATGCGGACATCGGCGCTGCCGCTGTTCATCTCATTCCTGATGGTCTTCCCCATTCTGTACACCAACGTGCTGGCGGGCCTCCGCAGTGCGGATAGCCAGCTTTTGGAAATGGCCCGGGCCTTCCGGGTGCCCTGGCGGCGGCAGCTGCACAGCATCCTGCTGCCGGCGGTGGAGCCGTTCCTGCTGGCGGGCTGCGCCGCGGCTCTGGGCATGAGCTGGAAGGCAGGCGTAGCGGCCGAGGTCATCGGTGTGGTGGCCGGCTCCCTGGGCGAGAGACTGTACGACGCGAAGATCTACCTCCAGACCGCCGACCTGCTGGCCTGGACCGCAGTGATCGTGGCGCTGAGCGCCCTGTTTGAGAGACTGGTGCTGGCCCTGCTGCGGCGGGGCTTCCGTCGGCTGGAAAGGGGGTGCGGCGCATGAACGCGGCACATCTGTACAAGCGCTTCGGCGACAAGGTCGTGCTGGAGGACGTGAGCCTGACCCTCCCGGGCGGGGCGGTGGTGTGTCTGATGGCCCCCTCCGGCCGCGGCAAGACCACACTCCTGCGCTGTATCGCCGGGTTGGAGATGCCGGACAGCGGCACCGTCACCGGCGTGCCGGAGCGATTGGGTTTCGTGTTTCAGGAGGACCGTCTGTGCCCGCAGCTGGATGCCGTGGAGAACGTGCGTCTGGTCACGGGCCGGGCCATGTCCCGGCCGGATATCGAGGCGCACCTGCGGGAGCTGGGATTGGCGGACTGCCTGGACCAGCGGGCGGCGGAACTGTCCGGCGGACAGCGGCGGCGGGTGTCCATTGCCCGGGCGGTATGTTATGTGCCGGAGCTGCTGCTGCTGGATGAACCCTTTAAGGGCCTGGACGGCGCGGCCCGGGACCGGACGGCGCAGTATCTTCTGCGGCACCGGAACGGCGCGGCGGTGCTGTGCGTCACCCACGACCGGGCGGACGCCGCGGCCCTGGGCGCAGAGATCGTGGAAATATGAAAAGAGACGGCGGATGCCGTCTCTTTTTGCTTTATCTGATCTGTCCGTTGCCGCGGATGACGTATTTATACGTGGCCAGCTCGTCCAGACCCATGGGGCCCCGGGCGTGGAGCTTCTGGGTGGAGATGCCCATCTCGCAGCCCAGCCCGAACTCGCCGCCGTCGGTAAAGCGGGTGGAGGCATTGACATACACGGCGGCGCTGTCCACCCCGTTGACAAAGGCCTCGGCGTGGGCGCTGTCTTCGGTGACGATGGCCTCGCTGTGGCCGGTGGAGTGGGCGGCAATGTGAGCGATGGCCTCGTCCACGCTGTCCACAAGCTTTACGGCCAGGATATAGTCCAGAAATTCGGTGTCGAAGTCCTGCCCGCCGGCGGGGGTACCGGGAATGACCGCCGCGGCGCGCTCGTCCAGCCGCAGCTCCACGGGGACCTTGCCTGCGGCGGCTCGGTCATCCACCAAACGCTTTTTCAGCCGGGGCAGGAATTCCGCCGCCACCGCGCTGTGTACCAGCAGCACCTCTTCGGCGTTGCACACGGAGGGACGGCTGGCCTTGGCGTTTTCCACAATGTTCAGGGCCTTGCTCAGATCGGCGCTCTCGTCTACATACACATGGCAGATACCGGTACCCGTCTCAATGCAGGGCACGGTGGCGCCGGCTACGCAGGCCCGGATCAGTCCCGCGCCGCCCCGGGGGATCAGCAGGTCCACCAGACCCTTGGCGGTCATGATGTCCGCGGCAGACTGGTGGGTGGTGTCGTCCACGATGTTCAGTATCTCCGGGTCGCCGCCGCCTTGCGCGATGCCGGCCTTCAGCGCCTTCACGATGGCGCGGGCGGAGCGGTGCGCCTCCTTGCCGCTGCGGAGTACGCAGACATTGCCGGATTTCAGCGCCAGGGCCGCCGCATCTGAGGTAACGTTGGGGCGGCTCTCATAGATAATGGACACCAGCCCCAGAGGGACCTGTACCTTCTGGATGACCAGACCGTTGGGGCGGCGTACCTCGGACAGCACACGGCCGGTGTGGTCCGGCAGGGCGGCAATGGCCCGCACGCCGTCGGCCATGCCCGCCAGTCGGTCATGGTCCAGCCGCAGCCGGTCCAGCATCACATCGGAGATATGCCCCCGGGCATCGCTCATGTCGGCTTCGTTTTCCGCCAGAATAGCGCCCTCATGGGACAGAAGACTGTCGGCCATGGACAGCAGCAGGGCGTTTTTGCCTGCCTCGTCCAGGACAGCCAGTCCGCCCCGGGCGGCGCGGGTCTTTTTCAGAATATCGATAGTGGTCATGGCTCACTTCTCCTTTGCCAGAAATCGGGTGCCCACAGGCTTTCCGCCCACGATGTCGTACAGCAGGGCGGGCTTGCTGCCATTGGCGATGACCATCTGGCAGCCGACCTCGGTGACGATTTGCGCCGCCTTCAGCTTGGTGGCCATGCCGCCTGTGCCCAGGCCGCTGCCGCTGCCGCCGCCCAGAGCGAGAATGTGCGCGTCGATGGACGGCACCACGGGGATAAGCTTCGCGGTGGGATCCCTGTGGGGATCGCCGTCATACAGGCCGTCGATATCGCTGAGCAGGATCAGCAGGTCGGCGTGTCCCGCCGCCGCCACGATGGCGGAAAGCGTGTCGTTCTCGCCGATGGTGTTCTCCACGCCCACCTCGTCGGTGGCTACGGTGTCATTTTCGTTGATGACAGGCAGCGCGCCCAGCTCCAACAGGCGAAAAATGGTGTTCCGCATATTACGGCTGCGCTGCTCGTTCTTTACATCCTCGCCGGTGAGCAGCACCTGTGCCACTGTGTGGTTGTACTCATTGAACAGCTTGTCGTAGGTGTACATCAGCTCGCACTGGCCCACGGCGGCGGCCGCCTGCTTCGTGGGCATATCCTTAGGTCGTCCCGGCAGGTTCAGCTTGCCCACGCCCATGCCGATGGCGCCGGAGGAGACGAGAATGATCTCGTGCCCGGCGTTTTTCAGGTCGCTCAGGACCTTGCACAGGCCCTCCATCCGCTGGATGTTCAGCCGTCCTGTGGCGTGGGCCAGAGTAGAGGTGCCGACTTTTACCGTGATACGCATAGAAATGCCCCCTTCGGGAAAGGAATTTGGAGCCATTATACTACGAAACCCGGGGGATGAAAAGAAAAATTTTCCTTGACAGGCAAGAGAGCACTGTGATATGCTAACTGTACTAAAACGCATAGTACACTTGATACGGAAAGGAGCGTGTGCGATATGATCGTGCTGGACTACCGGGACAGCCGTCCCCTGTACCAGCAGGTGAAGGACAGCCTGCGGCGCATGATGCTGACAGGGCTGCTGGAGCCGGACGAAAAGCTGCCCTCCGTGCGCTCTCTGGCTACGCAGCTTGCCATCAACCCCAACACCATCCAGCGGGCGTATGCGGAGCTGGAGGCGGAGGGATACATCTACTCTGTGGCGGGCAGAGGGAGCTTTGTCTCCGCCGGGGACGGCGAGCATCTGCGGCGCATCGCTGAGCTGACGGGGCGGCTGGCCCCGGCACTGGAGGAGCTGAAGAGCCTGGGCTATACCCGGGAGCAGCTGCTGGTACTTTGGGAAGGAGGAGAGGGTAAATGATCGAGGTAAAAAACGTCGTCAAGACCTTTGACGGCTTCCGGGCGCTGGACGACCTGACCATGACGGTGCCCCACGGCGCGGTGTACGGTCTGGTAGGGCCCAACGGCGCGGGGAAATCCACCATCATCCGCCATCTGGCGGGAATCTACCGGCAGGACAGCGGCGACGTGCTGGTGGACGGTCAGCCGGTATATGAGAACACCGCCGTGAAGAGTCGTATGGCCGTTATCGGCGACGACTGGTACTACTTCCCGCAGTCGGGCATCCGGGAGATGGCGAAATTCCTCGCCGGTATCTACCCCGATTTCAGCTGGGAGCGGTACGAGAAGCTGAAGCAGGTCTTCCCGCTGGATGAGAAAATGATGCTGCGGCGGATGAGCAAGGGTATGCAGAAGCAGGCGGCCTTTTGGCTGATGGTGTGCTGTATGCCGGAGTACCTCATTCTGGACGAGCCGGTGGATGGCCTTGACCCGGTGATGCGGCGGCAGGTGTGGTCGCTGCTTTTGGGCGACGTGGCGGAGCGGGGCACGACGGTGCTGGTGTCCAGCCATAACCTGCGGGAGTTGGAGGACGTGTGCGACCACGTGGGCATCCTGAACAAGGGCCGGGTGCTGCTGGAGCGCAGTCTCTCCGATCTGCAGGACAACACGGTAAAGGTGCAGGTGGCCTATCAGGGCGTTACCGAGCCGCCGCTGCCGGCGGAGCTGAACATCCTGCACCGCAGCCACGTGGGACGGGTGTATACCTATATCGTCCGGGGCAGCAGTCAGGAGATCCTGCGCCGGATGCAGATCACCGAGCCGGTGCTGCTGGAATCCATCCCGCTGACGCTGGAGGAGATATTCATTTACGAGCTGGGAGGTGTGGATTATGCCGCGAAAGACATCCTTCTGTAACGCCGCGCTGCTGCGCAGCGATATAAAGCGCTACTGGCCGCTGCTGTTTTTGTATGTGGCCGTGTGGGTGGTGATCCTTCCCATGCAGATACTGTCGGCGAGCCGGGAGTGCGACGGCGTGGCGGAGGGCATCATGACCGTGCTGCAGCTGCGGCAGCACAACGTCATCATCCAGTCCATACCCGCCTCCGTGGTCATGTCCCTGCTGTTCGGCTGCTTTGCGGCCATGGCTGTGTGGTCGTACCTGATGTCCGGCCGCACCGTGGGACTGATGCACGCCCTGCCGGTGACACGGACACAGGCATTTTTCTCCCACGTCCTCTCTGCGCTGGGAGCGCTGACAGCGGGGAACGTGCTGATCTTCCTGCTGACCGCTCTGTGCAGCGCCGGCTTCTCCTACGTGGACTGGGCGGCGCTGGGCACGTGGCTGCTGCTGACGGAGCTGATGGCGCTGTTCTTCTTCGCGCTCGGTTCCCTGTGCGCCATGGTCACAGGATGGCTGCTGGCGGTGCCGGTGCTCTACGGCGCGATGAACGTCATCGCCCTCCTTCTGTACGCGGTGATAAGCACGATGACGCAGATGTTTTACTTCGGCTACAGCAACAGCGACATTCCGGAGTTCATCACCTGGCTGACGCCGGTGGGTCGGATCTGGGATGCCGTGGCCAACGGCGGCGCCCAGCCCATCGAAGTGCAGTTCCGCGAGCCCATCGGCACCCAAAGCTATCAACGCGTCCAGCTGCCGGCCTCCGCCTTCTCCACCTGTATCATCTACGCCGCGGTGGGCATCGCACTGCTGGCGCTGGTGTGGTGGCTGTATAAAAAGCGCCCCAGCGAGACGGCCGGCGACGCTATGTCCTTCCGGTGGCTGCGCCCCATCGCCCGGTGGAGTATCGGTCTGTGCGGCGGTCTGGGGCTGGGTCTGTTCCTGCGCTATACCGCCTTTATCGATGGCGGCTTCGCCTGCCTGCTGATCTGCCAGCTGGTCATGGGCGTGATCTGCTTCTTCGCCGCCCAGATGCTGCTGCAAAAGAAGTTCCGCATCTTCAACAAGCGCTGGTGGCTGGAGACGGCGGCCATGGTGCTGGTGCTGGCGGCGGTGACGGTGTGCGTGAAGCTGGACATCACCGGCTATCAGCACCGCGTCCCGGACGCGGAGGACGTGACCTCCGTCCGCTTCAACGCCAGCTATGCGGATTTCACCGCCGACGATCCCGCAGCGGTGGAGAGCGTGATCTCCCTCCACCGCGCCATTCTGGAGCAGTACGATGAGACAGGCGAAAGGCTGGAGAACCAAACCTATCTGGACACGGAGGGCGGCCCGATCACCCGCTATGTGCGTGTGGACTACCAGCTGCGGAACGGCACGAGTCTGCGTCGTGAGTGGAGGGTATCGATCGTCAACGGCTCCGATGTCCACCGGCTGCTGACCCAGCTGGTGAACCGCACCGACAGCCGGGAGAGCCTCATCGGCATCGACTCGCTGGCGCGGTACGGCGGCGTGAACGCCGTGATCAGCGGCTACGTCCGCCGGTACGACACCGACGAGGTGGCCGAGTTGACCCGGCAGCAGGCGCAGGACCTGGCCTCCCTGGCCCTGGCTGACGCAGCCAACAGCTCCGGGCCGCTGGATCCGCGGAGTGACGACTTCTATTCCTATGCCAAGGGCTATGACATGGATATACAGCTCCGCGTGGTGATCGACCGTGAGACCTCCACCACCGTGCCGCTGAACGTGCCCGCCTTTGCGCTGCGGATGCAGAAGTTCATCGACGGGCTGGAGTTCCAGGTGGACGGCACCTATGATAGCTCCACCGTGGCCGTGGACGAGATATTGTACAACTGAGCTGATACGCCAGCCCCCGGCAGAGCCGGGGGCTGGCGGTATATGTGAAAGCAGTCCCCCGGCAAGGCCGGGGGACTGCTGCTGTTTACTCGTTGGTGTAGTTGTCGAAATAGCCCTGAATGTAGACGATGGGCGTGCCCTTGTCACCGGAGCCGCTGGTCAGGTCGCACAGAGAGCCGATCAGGTCGGTGAGGTTCCGGGGCGTGGTGCCCTCGGACACCATGTTGCCCACCAGAGACTTCTTGGCGTCCTTGGCCTTGATCTTCTCGGAGATGGCGTTCTTCAGCTCCTCGCCGCTGAGGTCGGCGAACTCCTTGTCCGCCAGATACTTCAGCTTCAGCTCGTTGGGCGTACCAACCAGACCGCTGGTATAGCCGGGAGCCACCACGGGGTCAGCCAGCTCCCAGATCTTCCCGGCGGGATCCTTAAACGCGCCGTCGCCGTAGACCATGGCCTCCACCCGCTTGCCGGTGGCGTCACTCATCGCCTTGCCGATGGCCTCCGCCACCGCCTTGGCGTCGCGGGGAAACAGCTTCACGCGGTCGTCGTCCGCCTTGTTGCTGCCCAGCAGGCCGTACTGGGCGTTGTAGCCGCTGCCGTCCACGGGCGCGGTCAGCAGGTCGTCCAGACCCAGCACCACCTTGGCACCGGCGGCGGTCAGCAGACGCTTGCTGCGCTGGCGGCTGTGGATGTCGCAGGTGATCACCGTGTCGGTGTAGGGCAGGATGGCGGTGACGCGGTTGGCGAACACGATCTCCGCCTGGGCACCGGCCTCTTCGATGATGGACTTGTAATAGGCCACATAGTCCACGCCGGTGAAGGGATGCACCACCTCACCGAAAGCCGCGCGGAACTGCTCCAGCGACAGCACATCGTGCCACGGGTCGATGCCGGCCTCGTCCAGCTGGTCCAGGCTCACCAGATGGTTGCCCACCTCGTCGGAGGGATAGCTCAGCAGCAGCACGACCTTCTCCGCGCCCATGGCGATGCCACGCAGCAGCAGGGAGAAGCGGTTGCGGCTGAGGATGGGGAATGCCACGCCCACGGTCTTGCCGCCGGTCCTGGCGCGGACGTCCTCGGCGATCTGCTCACAGGTGGCGTAGTTGCCCTGGCAGCGGGCCACCACGGACTCGGTCACGGCCACCACGTCGCCGTCACGGGCGGTGATGTTGTTTTCAGCCAGCGCATTCAGCACGGTGCTGACGGTGATGTCCACCACGCTGTCGCCCTCGCGGAAGATGGGGGCGCGCACGCCCCGGACCACGGTACCCAAAGTTCTGCTCATAGCGGAAGCCCTCCTGATATAATTAAGGTGTTGTGTTGAAATCGTCAAAGGCAGCGCAAACGCGCAACAGGAAATAGTATATCACAAAATAAGCATAAGTAAAATACATAAAATTGATATCTGCATTTTGATTAACTAATGATATGGCTGGCACAGAAATTCCTCTTGCTTTTTCGCGGGGAATGTGTATAATAGTGAGGTACGCAAGTGAATACGGGCTTGTAGCTCAGCTGGGAGAGCGTTCGGTTCGCATCCGAGAGGTCAAGGGTTCGAATCCCTCTAGGTCCACTTTTAGCAGCAGCGTGATTTTAACGCTGCTGCTTTTCTTTTGCGTGCACACAGGCCACACGCTGATTTTTGACCCTCGCACAGAAGGCCCGGATGTTCCACGCTGTGAACTGCAAGTTGCAAAAAGCCGCTGTGTCGCAGAGCGATTCTCCGACACAGCGGCCTTTTCATTTTTGGCTGCGGCTTACCGCATCCGTCCATCGCCACCCATCAAGGCGGTCATTTCCTCAAGATAGTCCAGCGGGAACGGCGGAGAGCACAGCGGCCTCATGGCAATGCGCATGAGCTTCATGGGGTTGTCGTCTGCCGCCACCCGGTTGGAGCTGACTTCATGCACGGCTCACAAAATCTTATGCAGCTCCTGCACAAGGTCGCCGATCACGATGGGCTTGGACAAAAAGCCGTTCATACCGCTTTCCAAGGCGTTGCGGCGATCCTCGTCAAACGCATTGGCGGTCATGGCGAGGATCGGGAGCTTTGCCCGGGCAGGGTCATCCAGTGCGCGGATCGTCCGGGTGGCGGTATAGCCATCCATCACCGGCATCTGCACGTCCATCAGGACCAGATCGTAGCTGCCCGGCGCTGCGGCGCTGACCTTTTCCACCGCCACTGCGCCGTTTTCGGCCGTATCGACCTGGAATCCGTACTCCCGCAGGATCTCCTGCGCGATCTCACGGTTCAGCTCATTGTCCTCCACCAGCAGGATATGTCTGCCCTTGAAATCAGCATTTTTTTCGGGCAGGAGTTCCTGCTCTGCATCCGTCTGCTTCTGGCCGAGGGCACTCATCAGGGTCTCCCGCAGGTCGGACATGAACATGGGCTTGGAGCAGAAGGCGGTCACACCGGCCGCCTTTGCCTCCACCTCGATGTCCGACCAGTCGTAGGCGGTCAGGATGATGATGGGGGTGTCGTCGTTCAGGCTGCGGATCTGGCGGGTGACTTCGATGCCGTTCATGTCCGGCAGCCGCCAGTCGATGATATAGGCATGGTAGACGTCGCTCATCTCGATGGACTGCCGCGCACGCAGCACCGCCTCCTTGCCGGAAAGCGTCCACTCCGCGCGCATCCCCACCTTGACCAGCATCTTCGTCACGCTGTCGCAGGTGTTGAAGTCGTCGTCCACCACCAGTGCCTTCAGGCCTTCCAGCTCGGTGATCTTCTCCACCGGACGGTGCTCTGCCTGCGGGCGCAGCGGCACACGGATGATAAACTCGGTGCCCTTGCCCTGCTCCGTCTGGACTCCGATGGTGCCGCCCATCATATCCACGATATTTTTGGTGATGGCCATGCCGAGGCCGGTACCCTGTATCCGGCTTACCGTGGAGGTGCGCTCCCGCTCAAACGGCTCGAAGATCTTCTGGGCAAACTCCGGACTCATACCGATGCCGGTGTCTTTGATGCGGAACTCATACTGTCCGCAGCCGCGCACCTTTCCGGCAAGCTGCCGGACCCGCACCGAGACCGTACCGCCCGCCGGGGTGAACTTGATGGCGTTGGACAGCAGGTTCAGCAGGACCTGATTCAGCCGGGTCTTGTCGCAATAGACATCCTCGTCGGTCACATCCATGGCATCCATGTAGAGTTCCAGCTGCTTGGCGTAGATCTGCCCGCTGACGATGGTTTTCAGGTCGTGCAGCACATCAGAGAGGTTGACCTCCACCTCTTCCAGATGGAGCTTTCCGCTTTCGATGCGGCTCATGTCCAGCACGTCGTTGATGAGGGAGAGCAGGTGCTTGCTGGAGGCAAGGGTCTTAGCGAGATAATCCTTCACCCGCTCCTTGTCGTCAATGTTGCTGACCGCCAGCGTGGTAAAGCCGATGATGGCGTTCATGGGGGTGCGGATGTCGTGGGACATATTGGAAAGGAAGGTGCTCTTGGCGCGGTTGGCGGTCTCGGCGGCAGCCACTGCATCCGAAAGCGCCTGATTCACCTGCTTGTCGGCTGTGCGGTCGGACATGACGAGGATGTATTTGGCTCTGCCCTCCACCTCGCTGCCCATGGCGATGATGTGGAACCAGCGCCGCTCCCCGGTCTGCTGATGCAGATACTCATGATCCCATTCGCGCTGTCCCCCGCTGCGAAGCCCCTTCAGATAGTTTTTGCCGCTACCCGGGGCGTTTTTCGGGCGCAGCTTATCCAGAACATGGATATTCTGCCGGGCTTCCCCTTCCGGCACGCCCAGCAGCCGCTCAATGTTCGGGCTGACATACTCCACCTTGGAGGTCTTTGTGTCCAGCATCAGGAAGACATCGTCCACATTCTGCGAGAGCTTCTGGAACAGCTCGTCCCGGTACAGGATCTCGGTGTTCTTCCGGCGCAGCGTGGCATGGTTTTTGCGCAGGAGGAGCAGGATGACCGTCACCGCAAGACAGAGGGCGATGCCTGTCACGATCTGGATCGTCCGGAGCCACAGCTTGTCCAGACTGGCATTGACGACCTTGACCGGGACAAGGCCCAGCATGGTCCAGCTCTGGACCGCCGTGCCCTCGTAGACCAGATAATAGCTGGTGTTCCCCAGCTTTACCTTCATGTTTCCACGGCTGCCCTGCTCAAACGCCTCCGAGAGGGCAAGGATCTGTTTCTCCGAAAGGTCGGAATGGTCGCGCAGCACCGCGATAAAGTTGTAGACCGATTCTGTGGCGTTTACAGAATTGTCGATCACGACTCGCCCATCCGGGTAGATGACATAGCTGCTGGCGTTCCCCTGAAAGGAGGAATTGTCCAGCGCTTTCAGCACAGCATCGCTATAGTACGCGATGGCGATGGCATCGTAGTCGAAGCCCCGGTAGCTGCCCTGTATTTCGGGACAGATGAACACGAGCATCTGGGGTTTGCCGGGCAGTACCGCATTCATGACGACATCCTCACCATCGGAGAGCTTTTCGTCCAGATTGGTCTGTAAGCCGAGGTAGCCCGTTTCACCGAGCACGGTCATATAGTTTCCATCATAGGAAAGAAAGTAAAAGTCGGCAAATCCGGTATCCTGCTGTGCCTCCTCGACATACGCCTGAATTTCGCTTTCGTCCGAGGTATTTTTCAGAAAGCCGTTGTACAGATGCAGATAGGTCACATTCTTGCGCACCAGCTCCTTCAGCATATTGTTGGATTTATGCAGGACCTCTTCCAGATGCGACGTGCTCTCCTGATAGACTGTCTGCGACACATACGAGATGTACTGGCAGCTGACGCCGACCAGCAGCCCCAGCAACAGGAGGGTGACGGTGGCAGTAGGGAGCCATTTCCGCCGGGAGCGGCCTTTTCTTTTGGTTTTCCGCATTTCGTCTGCCATTCCGCTCACCTCAGAGTCATGTAGTTTTCCGGCTCTGCAAGCGCTGCGCCGCCGCCGGAAATGTAATCGCGCCATGCGTCCTTTACCCACGTGCCTTCATCCGTGACCGCGCGGCTTTCGTCTGCAAACACCGCTGTCATCTGCTTTGTCGTGGCCAGACAAGTCACGGTGACGGTGTCATCCTCCCGGAGCGGCTGACCGTTCCGGGTGATGCCGGTCAGGGTATAGCTGCCGTTTGCCTCTTTTACCTCCACGGCAATGCCGCTGACCACCGGCAGCGAGCCGCGGTTGAAGGGCGCGAATCCGCCCTCACAGCCTTCCACAAAAGCGCGGAGGGTCTCTTTCAGCTCTGCGCCGGTCATCGTGCGCTGGTAGGCCATCAGGCCGTTCGGCATGATCATGGAGACAGCCATCTTCTTGGTATAGTCCGCCTGCAGCACACTGCCGGTAAAGCTGTTTGCGGCGGCGATGAGCACATCGGTGCCATACACGCCGCGCAGCGTGTTCGCCATGACGGAGAAAGAGGCGCTGCCGCCGTTTTTGTGGAAGATGTTGGAATAACTCTTCCCGGAGGTCAGCACCGTCTCGTCCGTGGTGGTTTTCTCCGCGAGGAGCTGGGCATTGAAGTCCTGATACGCCTGCTTTGCCGTAAGCTCGCCCGCGATCATCCGGGAGACCACATCCTTGGAGATGGAGAAGAAATCGTTGGAGGCGATGCGGATATACATATGGTTCTCTTCCACCACCGGGCGGACGTCCTTCATGTACTCGGTCAGGCGGAGGGGGACGTTCTGGCTGTAGCTCAGCACATCCTGCCCGTCAGCAGCGATACGGTTCTGCGCCTCCTCAGAGAGCATGACGTTCAGCACCTCCATGGCTTTATCGCGGCGTGCGGTGTCCTGCCCCAGCTCACGGTTCAGTGCGACCTGAAAATAGGGGGTGGTCATGATCCACTTTTCGCCGTTCTGGCTGAAGAAGGGCATAAAGATCGTGTCGATGCCCTCTTCCTGAAACATCTTCACGCCGGCGGAGCTGCCGAAATACATGGCGACTTCCCCGTTCCGGAACATCCCGATCACATCATTATAAGTCTGCCCAAGGTCGTCCGCTGTGAGGTGGGTATCCTGAATAAACTGCGCCATCCGCTCGAACGCCCCCGGCCAGATGGTGTCGTCCAGACCCACCCGCTCACTGTTGGCGGGGTCGCTGTAGGCGGTGCGCCACTTGCGCCCTTCCGCAGTAGTAAGCTCGGCAGCCGAAAGCCCCTGCAGCGTCTCCATGCAGGTGTAGTCGTAGGCATAATCGGCGGTAAAGCCGCGGATGCCCACCTTCTCAAAGGCCTGACAGGCCGCCACAAAGCTGTCATAATCCGTGGGCAGCGGGATGTCGTACTGCTCGAACAGGCTGCGGTTGACCACGAATCCGTGGGCGTCGGCGCACACCGGCAGCCAGTTCACGCTGCCGTCCTCATTTTTGAAGCTGTTGAGGTAGGCATTGTAGACCGCGCCCGCCTCGTTGGTGGTGGCAAGATTCATCAGGCTGTCCTTCAGGGGCGCAGCATCGTGCAGCGAGAAGCGGCAGCAGGTGATGATGTCCGGCAGGCCGCCGTTCTCCTGCAAGAATTTGTAAAAGTCCAGATCGTTGTTGCCTACGATAAATTCAATGTTCACGTCCGGCAGCTGCGACTGGACATAGGGGGCATAGGTCTCGTACAGGCTATTGGTCCACAGATACACCTGAATGGTCTCGGCGTCTTCCTGCGCCTTTGCCCGTTCTGCCTTCTTTCCGCTGCATCCGGTCAGCAGGGATACCCCCAGCACCAGTGCCATAAGCAGGGAAACAAGGCTGCGCAGTGTTTTCTTCTTCATCAAACGATTCTCCTCATGACCTGGCGGCAGCCTGCCGTCGCTCGGCAGGCTGCTTCGGTCTTCTCATCTGTTCCATCACGACTCACGGAAAGGACGCCGCAGTCTTTCTTTGTGTGCATCCTGTTTTGCGCCCCCAATGCCGCAGCGCCATCGGAAAGGCAGAGATACAGCAAAATGACGATACAAAAATATTCTATCATTATAACGACGGGGTTTCAAGGAATTTTATCATTTTTTCGGAAAAATCGACAAACAGCAGCCCTCTTTGCGGCCTTTCGTTTTCTTTTTATTCCAACACATCCAAAAAATGGGCAAAAATGCAGGAACGACCCCCGCAAAAAAAGAAGCAGCTGGCAAAAGAGCAGCTGCTTCTCCGGTGTGTTCCGGGTATGTGATTCAGGATTCCGCCGCCTTCTGCGCCCGGATATCCTTACCCACAAAAAGACAGGGCAGGAAGGAAGCGAGGCGGCTGGAGATCTTCTCGGTATAGAGCCGTTCCAGCAATGCGCTGTCGGTGATGTTGGTCGTGACGATGGTGGGCAGCTTTGCGCCCAGACGGTTGTTCAACAGGCTGTAGAGGGTGCTGATGAGGAAGCTGGAGTTGAACTCCGAGCCGAGGTCGTCGAGGATGAGCAGGTCGGCCCCGGCGGCGGTGCGCAGGAGCATCTCCTCCTCCCCGGCGGGGTCTTGCCCGAAGTGCAGGGCTTCCAGCTTCGAGAAGAAATCAGGGCTGGACACATAGATGACGTCGAAGCCCTTTTCCAGCACCTCTCCGGCGATGGCCAGCGCGGCGTGGGTCTTGCCCAGACCGGCGTTTCCCAGAAGCACCAGACTGGGGCTGGTGCGGTCAAACTCGTCGGCATAGCCCTTCAGCTCGGCCAGCTGTCCGGCCATGTACCTGCGCGCCGACTCGCCCACATCGGCGTCCTTCTCGTCGGGGTAATAGCGCAGCTCCATGGTGTCGAAGCTGGAAATGGAGAGGCTGGACAGGGCCTCGATCTCCTCCCGACGGAGCTGCTGCATCACCTTGTGGACGCATTCACAGGTGCGGCCCTTCACGACGCCGGTATCCTCGCAGAGCTTGCAGGTAAAGCGAGGCTCCAGCGCGTCAGCCGGGCGGCCGCTGGATGCCAGCAGCTCCGAAAGCTTCCTGCGGGCGTCTGCAAGGGCGGCGGCGGCCTCGGTGCGGTCTCTGCCCGCCGCACCGGCCAGTGCGCAGCGGGTGCCCCGCACC